>Ga0310811_10008828_pt1 | contig 12977 bp, 11 predicted proteins | sample YCmetagenome_FD_207642 | JGI IMG/M metagenome (GOLD analysis project Ga0310811, IMG submission 207642) | Soil microbial communities from experimental microcosm in Duke University, North Carolina, United States - YC | ecosystem: Engineered > Artificial ecosystem > Soil microcosm > Unclassified ...
CGTTGCCTTATGCGGAACCGTTCGATTTTGAAGGCAAATCTGGCGATGATCTACGCCGTTTTGTGCGAGAAATGGCCGCACCAGTATCTCGTTCTTGAGTAAGCATCATGTACGATGCCCGATGCCCGATCCATTTTTGCTGGTTCATATATCCGCTCCCCCGAACGGTGCTTGTTCCCGTGCGCTTGTTCGTGCGTTGACATGCAGATATGTGCGTATGGGAGCGGTTGTGTTTGGTGCGGTAGCTATGAAATCAACGCTACGTGTGTTAAAAACATTGTGATCAAAACATGTAGTCAATTGTTCTTCTATTTACCTTTGTGTTCTTCTTGCCATTTATCGGCCTCAGCATTTGATTCACTTGTATTCTCTCAGAGTATAGAGCTACCGTAGTGGGTATTTCGGCGGAACGAAGTGCTCTTTTCATGAGAATCTCATCTTTTGTCTTTATGCTTAAAAGCATGTAGCGGTCAACTAACGTTTTATCAATCCTGATAGTTAAAAGATTTGTGTGCTCTCTGTTTTCCTCTTACCTATAACTGACAAATGTAGTATATGTGTAGTGCAGGAAATATTGGCATATAAGAGTAAATATTGACTGATGTGGAGTTATTTTATGTATTGTAATATGAATGAGATGTAATATATGATTAGAAGTAATAGCTGTTGACAACCAGTCGTTATCTGAAGCGTCCCGGTGTTCCTTTGGGTTGTGGGGCACGAGATAAAGGTTTCTGTGACACCAATTACTGGCACACAGGTGCGTGCCAGTTATGGACTATCTTTTATACAATGCAAGTATGGAAAGAAAACAGAGCGTGGGGAAAGGATGTTGTGCTCTTGTCATATATATATCAAATAAGAAATAAAGTATGCTCAATTCAACTAATTATAATGCCTCAACGTATGAATCTTCGTATGCAATATGTTTTGTTGTGGTGGATGATAGGAGGTGGGGGGAGCATAGGAAACGGAAAAGTACAGCTATGATACGGAATTTAAAGGCGATAGAGATTGCGGAAGGGGCTTTGTTGGCGGATATTGCTGTTGTGTTTCAATGTATTGCCGCGTTTCTTCCAGTTGGTGCTGGTTTTTTTATCTTTCTGGGCTTTGTTGTCTTCGCGATATTAGTTTTGCGCCGTGGTTTCTATGTTGGGGTGATGGGGATGTGTGTGGCAATGTTTCTGATGAGCATTATTATTGGACCGCAGTTTATTATCACGGCGGCTATGCAGGGGATGGGAGGGATTTTCCTCGGCGTGTTGATGCGGCATCGTTTTCCGCATATTCCATTGGTAGTGTTGGGCGCGATCTGTGGTGCGGGTTTTCTGCTGGCGGTCGTGCTCCTCTCAGGTTTGCTGACTGGTCTTTCGGTGCAGAATATCGTTCATTCATTGCAACAGCCGTACAATGCCTTGATCGCGTCTATGAATACGTTCACGGCTCGCTTTGGCCTGGGAGGGGTGTGGAAACAGTCGGTGTATCCACTTGTGGCTGCCCTGGCGAACTGGTGTTTTACCTATTGGTGGGCGGGTTTATATCTGACCTTTTTGGTGGTCGTGCTCCCGGTTGTTGCCACGATTTATGTTATGACAAACTGGTCTGCCTCTATGCTTGGGAATAATGTGCGACCCTTACCCGGCAAGCATTCCTATGTACGCTTCCAACACACGCTCCGTCGGCTGGCGAAAGCAAGCATGCGCTCTGACATCGTGAGAAAGCTATGGTTATATCGATGAGTAATATCCCACTGATAGATATTCAGCAGATGAGCTATACCTATCCTGTTGAGAAGCAGGGCAAGATGACGGCCCCTGATAAGAAGACATTAGATGATATTAATTTGCAGGTCCAGCGTGGGGAATATGTGGCGATTCTGGGGCATAATGGCAGTGGCAAATCGACACTGGCCCGGCATTGCAATGCACTGCTATTGCCAGATAGTGGGCAGGTGTTGGTCGATGGACGTGATACGCGTGATCCTGCGTCCCACCAGTATGTGCGTGACCGCATGGGGATGATTTTTCAGAATCCAGATAATCAGTTGATCGCGACTGTGGTGGAAGATGATGTGGCATGGGGTTTAGCGATTCGGGGTATCCCTGTGCAGGAAATTCGCGCACGTGTGGATATGGCGTTACGAGCGGTCAATATTGAGCATTTACGTCTACTTGCGCCACATAAGCTTTCTGGTGGACAGCGCCAACGGGTTGCTATTGCTGGCATTGTGGCGCTGCGTCCATTGTGTATTATCGCGGATGAGGCGACATCGATGCTTGATCCGCAGGCACGGCAGGAGTTGACCCACGTCCTGTATGAGTTGCATCGTGATTATGGGTTGACAATTCTCCATGTGACCCATCTGTTGGAAGAAGTAATCTTCGCGCAGCGTATTCTGGTGATGGAACAGGGGCGCATTATTCTGGAGGAGACACCGAGTTCATTGTTTGCGGATGTTGAAAAACTGCGTGCGTTAAAATTGGTTGTGCCTGACTATATTCTGTTAGCGGATCGTCTCAGGCAGGCTGGTCTGGCTATTTCTCAATCCGCTGTGACGGTTGATGCACTCGCCAGGGAGATTGCCAATGAATGAACCTATTATCCGTGTGCGTCATCTCTCACATGTCTATACTACCGGGTTTGTAGGGAAGAAGGCTCTCGATAATGTGACGTTAGAGGTGAAACAGGGCAGTTGTGTCGCGATTATTGGTTTGAATGGTAGTGGTAAATCGACATTGATTCAACATTTTAACGGTCTGTTACGACCGAGCGAGGGTGAAGTCTGGGTCGATGGGTTGAATGTGGGTGAGAAGGGGGTTGATCTGCGTCAGTTACGGCAGCGCGTAGGGATGTTATTTCAGTTTCCTGAAGCACAGCTCTTTGAGAAGACGGTTTTTGCTGATGTGGCTTTTGGCCCACGCCGTATGAAGTTGGGACGGCGTGAGGTGCGTCGGCGTGTGCTTGCGGCACTTGATACGGTTGGACTTCCGCCATCAGAATATGCCTGGCGTTCACCATTTGATTTGAGCGGTGGGCAACGGCGACGAATCGCACTGGCAGGGATATTAGCCATGTCCCCGCGCATCTTGATTCTGGATGAACCAAGTGTTGGTCTGGATGGTGCTGGTCGCGACGAGTTCTATCTGTATGTACGCCGGGTGCAACAACAGGGCGTGACAGTGCTGCTGGTTTCTCATGATATGTCTGAAGTGGCTTCAATGGCTGATTGGCTCTTTGTGCTCGCCGATGGTCGGCTGGTCCTTCAGGGGAGGCCCGGTGAAGTTTTCTCTGAAGAGTCGCGTTTAGGGGATTGGGGATTGATCGCACCTTCTCTTCAGGTATTGATGGCGGCCCTGCGGAAGCAAGGTATTGATGTACCAGCAGATATCCAGACGCTGGATGATGTCTATGCGTTTCTGCTTCAGCAAAAATGTGGGCAGCTTCCAGGGAAAGCCCCCGGAAGCTGAGACAGATCAGCGCGAGTATAACTGCAACGACCTGTGCGTTAAATCTGACTGTATGCTTGTTGTGTTGGACTGGTAGCAATGTTAGCACTCTGGAGCGAACTGGTTCCAGTTGCGATTGTTTGCTACGAGTAGTACACATGCCGCAAGGTGTCAGATGCTGGTTTGTTCGCGTCGTATCGGACTTGAACATATGTATTATATACAAAATATGCAATATCGGAAAGTATAGCAGGCAAGCAATCTTTGAAGGGATGGTATCTCTATGGGTACAATTCAAGGGATTTTACTGGATATTGATGGTGTGCTTCATGTCAGTATGCAGCCGATCCCTGGAGCGGCTGAGGCCCTTTCATGGTTAGCGCAACATGGCTATCCATTTACGTTTGTCACGAATACAACGACGATGGCGCGTGATACACTGGCTCAACGTTTGCAAGGGATCGGTCTGCCTGTATCTGCGCAGCAGATTGTGACTGCTCCTGTTGCGGCGGCTGAGTATATCCGTCAGCACTTTGCCGGGAAACGCTGCTGGGTGCTTTCCAAAGGGGATAGTATACAGGATTTTGCCGGGATCGAGCTTGATCAGTCTGCAGCGGAAGTGATTGTGATTGGTGGCGCGGAAGAATTGTTGACTTATGAAGCGATGAATCAGGCGTTTCGCCTGTTGATGGATGGCGCGACATTGATCGCGCTCCATAAGAACCGTTACTGGAAAACAAAGCAGGGGCTGCAACTGGATAGCGGACCATTTATTCAGGCGCTGGAGATCGCGACCGGGAAACAGGCGTTAGTGATTGGGAAGCCTGAACGGGCTTTTTTTGCCCAGGCCTTGCAGCGCATGCATAGAGAGGCGCACACAGCGATCATGGTCGGTGATGATATTGAGAATGATGTTGGTGGGGGGCAGCAGGCTGGTATGCGTGGAATTCTGGTCTGTACCGGGAAACATTCCGCGCAGTCGCCCCTGTTAGAGCATATCAAACCAGATGCGATTCTTGCCTCAATCGCTGATTTGCCTGCCTGGTTACAGCGCGTAGACGGTTGATTGTTGTGGTATTGGAAATAAAAAATGATAAGAAATATACCATTAGGTGTGTATTATCCTGGGACAAGTATTGTGCATCGTCTCCAGGCACGCACAAAATTATTGCTTCTTCTCTGGTTGGTGATTTTTTTACTGATTGCCAATCATCGTATATGGCACTTTACGCCCTATGTGGTGGTGCTCGCGCTGATCATTGTTGCCATTCCTCTTGCGGGCATGCGGATGCGGGATATGTGGCGTCGCGTCTGGCTGCTCCTGGTGCTGGCATTTGTGGGGGCGTTTTTCTCATTGTTCGCGAATTATGAGAATAGTCATCCTGTTTTACAGTTTGGGCCTGTTCACCCGATGTATAGTCTGTTACACACTGGTATGCTGGTAATGATGGGGATGTGTGCAGTGCTGTTTGGTGTATCTTTGTTGCCTGCGGTAAAACTATCCTGGCAACGGCGCTGGATCCGTGCGTTGCGTTTCTGGCCGCTCCTCTTTATCATGGCCGCATTGGTGTTTCTTCTGGTGACAAATGGCATGCCAGCGACGAAAGTTTTCTCAATAGGTCCGCTGGTTATCAGTAATCTGGGTGTCTGGTATGTGGTCACACCTTTTTGTTCTTTTCTGGTGATGTATCTGGCATCATTGTTGTTGACTATGACGACGATGCCTGTCGCATTGATTGAAGGTTCATCGTTGTTGCTGGCTCCATTGCGGCGTTTCAAACTCCCGGTGAATGATTTCGCGCTTATGCTCTTATTGGCTTTGCGTTTTGTGCCAACCTTGCTTGATGAAACGGAACAATTGATGAAGGCGCAACAGGCTCGTGGTGCGGATATGACGCATGGCACGCTAGGAGAGCGTTTGCAGAGTCTGGTCATGCTCTTTTTGCCACTGGTGCAGGGGACATTGCGCCGTGCCAGCGAACTTTCGGTCGCGCTTGAGGCTCGCGGCTATCAGGGTGAAGAACCGCCAACGCTCTTACATGAAACCTCGTTGCATAGTCTTGATTATATGGCTATCGGGTTGGTCATTGCTTTAACTGCTGCCTCTCTTTTTGTGTAATTATAAGTAATGTATGTCAGAATGGTTTTGTTTGTTTTGTTGCATGGATGATTGCTTTGCCGTAGGTTAAGAAAAAAATAATTTTTATAGTATATACTTATGTTATGTCTGATTCTTAACCTGTATCGTCACATTCCTATAAATCTTCACAGTATCTTAACAGATTGTCAACCCTTTCTTACTCATGGTCCTCTATTATTAGTGGCAGGGGGGCAGGTGTTATAAACCTTGCTATTCAGATGAGAAATGGGCCTGAGTTCATCTTTAGCAATTTGTCCTATTTCAATGGTCAAATACTGATGATGGACGTGGTATTTCTGGATGTGCACAGGTATGCGAGGGCGTTCTGGGGGGGATGTCCTGGCATATACTAGCATCTGCGCAAGGGACACGAATCCATCTTTGGACGGTTAGTGAAAAATGGATAGGAAAAATAGCTGACAAAAGCGATTTGAGGCATACCGGGGGGATTGTCTTAATAGCTTTGTCGCCAGAGTCCTGCTCTGGGAGACATCAGGGAGAAGTTATAATGACCTCTCTCTGATGTTTTTTTTGTATGTTGTTGGGCAGATTGCTCTCTATTATTCTATAATGTAGCGGGAATTAAGCCGTGATAAATAGCAAAACGGACAAGATGGGTAACGTCATGTAGCCCTAATTTATCCATCACGTTTGCTCTATGCGCCTGTACTGTTTTGATGCTGAGCACCAATTGATCTGCTATCTCTTGATTGGTATGGCCTGCTGCGACTAACTTGAGAATCTCTATTTCGCGTGGTGTCAGCACATCCAATGCACGGGCGAGTGTCGCTTTCTGCGGGTTTTCCTGGGGGTGGGTGGTATCAGTCTGTGGTGTGTGGGATGTTGCTGGAGCGGAGACGTATGCTTTAATCAATGCCTTTGCCAGTCCAGGGTAGAGATATGCACCGCCCTGGGCGATCGTGCGCACCGCCATGCTCAAATCTGCCGGAGCCGCTTTTTTGACAAGATAGCCAGCCGCGCCAATACGTAATGCATGCAGAAAGTATTCCTCGCTTTCGTGCATCGTCAACATCAGAATTTGAGTTTCCGTACAGGTGTGACGAATATGTAAACACGCCTCAAGACCATCCATTTCAGCCATGCTAATATCCATTACCACAACATCAGGATGATATTTGAGCGTCTGCTCAACGGCTTCTTTGCCGTTACGAGCTTCACCAACGACCTGAATATCTGGCTGTACCTCAAAGAGTAGTTTGAGTCCCTGACGTAAGATATCATGATCGTCAGCAAGTAATATTCGGATCGGTGCTGCATTGATCGTCATTTCATCTATCATTGATTATTTCCTTCCGATGGTTCGATAGCGGGGGGAAGAGGTAAGAGGACACACACCGTTGTGCCGTTACCTGCACTGGAAGAAATTGTAAGTGTGCCGCCAAGTGTTGTAGCACGTTCGCGCATGCCTAAAATACCAGATCCCGATTTATGGCTGATCGGGTCATAGCCCTGACCATTATCACTGACCTGTAGTGTCAGTTGTTGTGATTGACAGGTGATCTTCATGGTTACGTATTCAGCGTGGGCGTGGCGAGCAACGTTGGTCAGGCTTTCCTGCGCGATACGAAAGATCGCCGTTTCAAAGGTTGGTGGCAGATAATCCAGGCGATTGATGTCATCCTGTAAGGTTAGATGGACGGTAAGGTGCAGGCGTTGTCCACTATCTTCGGCCAACCAGCGGAATGCTGCGCGTAGACCAAGGTCATCTAAGACGCTGGGGCGTAACTGTTGGGCCAGTACACGAATATTCTCTAATGTGACTTGCGTCAGCTGTATGAGTTGTTGTACCTCTTGTGACACCTGTTGGCAGCCATGTTTGGTGATGCCTGTCTCCGCAAGGTGCTGGAATTTTTGTTGCAATACCTCTGTATGGATCAGGAGCGCCGTGAGATTTTGTCCGGCTTCGTCGTGAAGTTCCATACCAATACGCCGCCGTTCCTGCTCTTGTGCCTGTAAAATAGCCATTGTCTGCTCACGACGTGCGGTTTCCAGACGATCAAGCATGCCATTAAAAGCCTGGGCGAGTTCACCAATCTCCCAGGAGGTTTCTGAAATATTCGCACGTGTCTGCGTTTTTCCTGCGCTGATCTCACGAATTGCTGCAAGCAGGTTGAACAGGGGACGGAAACTTGCTCGCAGCAAAAAGATGTTGATGCAGATTGTCGCAAGTGTCGCGAATATAATAAACAGTGTATCGATTAGATAATGATGGATCTCACGTTGATAGCTGGTAATCCACAGTCCTGCGGATGCTTCGCCGATGAGCATCATGCTATTAACGATCAGTACCTTTTCAAACAGAGAAAGGTGCCAATCGTGCTGCCAGCCCCTTGTAAGATGGATACGCTTATGCACAAGCAAACCCCACTTCCGACATGAGCAACAACGCTGTCTTTCTAGTTATTACTATAAGCGTAATGTACCGTTGTGGTCAAGAATTTTTGTGTTCTTGCTCTGTGCATTTCTTATAGTGATTATGGATAATTGCGTTGCATTAACATTGAAGCTGTACCAGAAGCGTTTGCTTTTGTGGAGCATAGCCGGTGGCTCTGGTTTGCAGGGTAATGGACCAGGGACCACCCATAGAGAACAGAAACTTTACTTGATATTGTCCATGTCCGATCCATTCGACGCTGCTTTTATCTGCTGTCATCTGCATATTGGTCATTCTTGCTTGCGGGATGATCTGGGCTTTATCAATAGGGATACCCTGTAGATCAGTTACATGCACTTCAATTGTTGCAGGTGTTTTTGTCACCAGATGTTGTTGAATTATCTGCACCTGTAAAAATGAGGGATCATAGTGTTGATATAAGGCAGCACAAAATAGTGTGCTGAGGCAGGCCATAAGCAGCACGCCCCAGCAAAAAGGACGTATACGCATGCTCGTATCCTTACTGCTCTGCTTGCGAAACGACGGATTGTTTTGTGGTCGTGTTCCTGGTGCGACCAATGCCAAAGCCAGCCCCCAGGCCGATAAGTAATGTCACGATCCCTGTGATGATTGCCGGCAACCATGCATTATTATTGTTGGTCGTTGGTGTTGTGACGGTTGGTGATGGCGTTGATGGATTGTTGTTGGTTGCTGACGATGCCGCGTTTGCTTTGACGGTAAAGACAAATGCTCCTTCGGCTTTATCACCATCCTCAGCGGATTGGGTGATCCAACGTACAACATAAATGCCATCTTTTTCTGGTTTGATGTTGACGGACATCTGTTCAGGATTATTCAGTGCTACTTTTCCGTTGCCCGTGCTGATCAATGCTCCATCTGGAGCGTAGACAAAGAGATTGCTTACGCTGGGATTTGGAACCATGTTCTCAGCAGTTATGACTGTGATGGTTGTTGGGGCCTGGGCTACTGTGGAATTGATGCCGGGCGTGGCGCTGAGGACTTTCGCGTGTGCAAAAACTGTGCCACTTGCTGCGAGCCAGAGAATACTGACGCTGAATAACACAGTAAATACAGTTCGTAACGAAATATACCCTCTTCTGACTATCGCTCTCATTGCTCTCCCCCTTTGAAAACAAGTGCCGTACAATAGATGAGCTGTATGAAAAGTAGAATAACAAGATGTGTTTAAATAGCGATTGATTACGCTTATCAATATATAGCATAAGACTTGTTGTTAGAAGTGTCTATTGGTAGAAATACCTAATTGATCATTTAGTTTTATACAATACTACTGCTAAGGTAAATATGCTATGGCATTTATTTCATGGTTATTTGCTACTTTAATCTTGTTGAGATGGTTTTATTGCGTCTTTAAAACTGCGCTATTGCCCTACATTGTTTAAAAGTAGAGTGCATCTATGTGTATTTATACTGTATTTATTGGATAGTTATGATTTTGCAAGTAATATATTACTCTGCGTTCAGAGTGCAATATGCGAGAAGTTTTGTTGCTCTTTTTTCTGTATCTTATACGTTATGTATGGTATCTGGGCGATTTTCGATGGATGAAAGGTGCTAAACATGTTTACCCATGACATAACACGGAATTATTTTCACTGCTCTGGCAAAGATGCATGGGACGCAAGCTGCCAGAGATGAGTGCCGTAGGTAATATTGTATATTTATAGCGTATGGGAAGTTGGTGGATGGAAAGCGAAGAGGTTTTTGTGTGTTGTATGCAATAAAACTGAGACAAGGGGGTTAGATTGATGAAGATCAGTGCAGTGAAACCACTGGTGATGGGAACACCATGGCGGAATTTGACCTATGTTGTTGTTGAGACAGACGAAGGGGTGCGTGGTGTGGGGGAAGTGCGTATGGTTAATCATACCGATGCTTTGTTGGGATATTTGCAGGAGGCCAGTCGCAATCATATTCTGGGCAGCGACCCAATGAAGATTGAAGATCTGGTACAACGTATGTTCAGGCGTGATTTCTCTCGTGCCAGCGAGATCATGATGTCGGCGATTGCGGTTATTGAGGTTGCCTGTTGGGATATTATGGGTCAGGTATTGGGTGTGCCTGTCTATCAGCTATTGGGTGGCGCGGTACGTGAGCGTATTCCGGCCTATGCGAATGGTTGGTATACCGTGGAGCGCACCGCTGATGAATTCCACGCCGCGGCGCGACGAGTGGCGGAACGTGGTTATCGTGCGCTTAAAGTTGATCCTTTTGGCGCGGGTTTCTATGAGTTAGAGCGTACAGAAAAATTGCGCTCGATTGCGCTCATTGAAGCTGTACGTGCTGCCGTTGGTCCGGAACTTGATATTTTTATTGAAATGCATGGACGCTTTAACGCTTCGACGGCTATTGCGATGATGCGAGAGTTAGCGCCTTTTGCGCCGGGCTGGTTTGAAGAGCCTGTACCACCGGAGAATCTTTCGGTGCTGAAGAAAGTCAGTAACGCGGTTGATGCACTGGGGATTCCGATTGCTACGGGTGAGCGTATGCATACAGCATATGAGTTCCGTGAACTGTTTGAATTACAGGCTGCGAATATTGTGCAGGCGGATATCAGTCATTGTGGTGGTTTGCTGGCGACAAAGAAACTGGCTGGTTGGGCTGATGCCTATTACATGATGATGGCTCCGCATAATGTTTGTGGTCCGGTGGGCACCATGGCGGCTTTGCACCTTGCTGCCTGTACGCCGAACTTTAAGATTCAGGAACATTTCAACGATTTTGCTGATAGCTGGGTGAAAGGAGTGGTCGAAGGGATGCCTGAAGTCGATGCGCAGGATGGTTGTTTCCCATTGCCAACCGCGCCCGGACTGGGCATCAAGCTGAATGAAGCTTTTATTGCCGAACATCCACGCAAAGCTGTTTTCTTCGATCTGTTCAAAGATGATTGGCAGTTTCGACAGGTGGATCGTCCAGCCGGAGAGAGCAAGTCCATCTAAATTCGTTGCTCAGAACAGATGCATCTGTTCGATAGAGTCAGACTCCTGAGTTTGTGGTTGTTGGGGCAGGTCAGGGAGCGTGACTCGTGCCTGTATATGGCGATAGAATTCGTAACAGATCGCAGGTGAATGGACTTCATAGGGGCAATGACAGAAGACATAGACAGTACGTCCCTGCTGAAGCCACTCTGCGATCTGTTCCGCCCATATTTCAAACAGCGTGGTGTTATCTTCCAGTCGTGGATGCCCGATATAGCGTACAAACGCGAAATCAGTGGTTGTGGTGGTTTCGACCGGGAGGAGTGGCTTGCGTTCTCTCGTCTGATAGAGTTGTTGTTCCTGTGGCGTTCCAATCTGGATAGGTCGCGTATCCATAATCACACGTGCCACTTGATAGCGTTGTAGCAGTGCATTGAGCGCGGCTGAATGCTGTTTTTGAAAGAAAGCCGGGTGGCGTATTTCGACTGCCAGACGGAGATCTGTGGGCCAGCAATCGAGAAACGTCTGTAGTTGTGCCAGTGCATCGGGATGAAATGAGGGGGGAAGCTGTAAAAAGAGTGGTCCCAATCTTTCACCAAGCAGGCGCATGCGTTCCACAAACGCGGCAGTCTCTTGCTGTTTCGTTGCGAGTGGACCATCATGGCTGATGGTGCGTGAGATTTTCGGACAGAAGCGAAAAGATGCTGGTGTCTCCTGCACCCATTTCTGGATAGTATCGCTACCGGGGGTCGCATAGAAGATTGTATTCCCTTCGACGGTTGGAAATGTCTGACTGTAGAGGCGCAAAAAGTCACTGGCTGGTGTACGCGCTGGAAACAGATTTCCGACCCAATCTTTATATCCCCACATAGGACAACCAATATACAACATCTGTTTCCCTCCTCTGGCTTTATCCATACAAGTACATTTCACGATAGAAATTCTGGCTTCAGGATACCGCACACTGCTGATGGTGTCTATAGGTTTTGAGAATGATAGTTGTGATAGGCGTGAGAACAGCAAAAAGCGGGGGAGCGCGACGGTCCCAAACACCGTCTGCTCCCCTGCTTTTGTTTAATGTGTGCGTACGGGAAGGCAGGTCTTAATAGACAATCACCGGAGTGAAAAGTTGAACCTGACCTTCTAACCAGGCAGCATCAGTAGTTGACATATTAATACAACCGTGTGAACCGACGCCAGAATCTTCCAGATTGGAAGGGTCCTGGTGAGGGAACTGGGTTCCTGGTCCAAACTCATCACGCCACCAGGCTGTATGGAGGAAGTATCCATTGCTGTGATACATCATTGCATTCGCAATAGGGGTATTCGGATACCAATCCGGGCTTCCTACTGGAGCCGACGATTTGAAGACAACATTATACTCTTTATCTTCAATATGCCAGTCACCAGGAGGTGATACCAGATCAGGTTGCCCTGTGGTTACCTGGAACGCTTTGATCAGTTTACCGTTATCATAGATACGAGCTTCCTGCTCATAAAGAGAGACGACAACCGCGAGTCCGCTTGTCGCTCCATAATGCTGCATGAGTTGCAGATCGGTCGCGTGCGCCTGGGTCGCAGGGGTCTTGTCACTGGCATTTTTGACCATTTCCTGGAAGTTATATGACCACATATTGACTTCCTCGATGACATACTGGTAATCAGCAACTGTCTGAGCATCATCCAGATCAGAGCCGCCCCATAATTGACCAAGGATACCATTCTGGTCGTTATACTCATACCCCATCTGATAGGTCGTATTGTTGTACGAGTCATAAAAGGTATGAGATTTGCCAAAGCTTGCATCTTCAGAGGCAAGTTTGTTATAGAGACTTGTTGCCTCTGCTTTGATGGCAGGAAGTTTAATAGCGTTGACCTGTGAACTGGTTTTATCCAGAGCTGCGGTATATTGTTCCGTTGTGTTTGCGCTCTGGAATGCCTTCTCATCCGTGGTATAGTCCGTCTGATATGTGGCTACATTTCCGCCATATTCTTGCATCTGCGTGATGTATTTTTGGAGGGTTTGTAGCTGATCC
>Ga0310811_10008829_pt1 | contig 12977 bp, 9 predicted proteins | sample YCmetagenome_FD_207642 | JGI IMG/M metagenome (GOLD analysis project Ga0310811, IMG submission 207642) | Soil microbial communities from experimental microcosm in Duke University, North Carolina, United States - YC | ecosystem: Engineered > Artificial ecosystem > Soil microcosm > Unclassified ...
ATCTCCAGCTTGAAGCCCAGGCGCTCGACGTAGAAGGGGATGGCCTCGTCGACGTCTCGGACGATGTAGCGGACCTGCACGGTGGCCATGACGGATCTCCCGGCGTAGGCGATGTTCTGGAACGGTCGCGTCTGGTTGTGCAACGGTTGCGTTCCATAACGCCCCGGGACCCTGTCCGATGCCGACCCCCGACGCCGCCATCCGCGCCAAGCGCAAGCTGACCAACCGGCTGATCGCCGCGCACGACGCGGAGCGCCTGCGGCCGCACCTGACCGACGACATGCTGCTGATCGTCGGCGACGGCGGCCTGATCCAGGGCGCTGACGCGGTGGTGGCCGCCTTCGCCGGCCAGTTCGCCGACGCCGCCTTCATCACCTATGTGCGCACGGCCGAGACGGTCGAAGTCGCCGCGGACGGCGCGCGCGCCGCCGAGACCGGACGCTGGGTCGGGACGTGGAGGGGCGGGATCGAGATGAGCGGCGTCTATATGGCCGCCTGGCGCGAGCGCCGCGGCCAATGGCTGCTGGAGCGCGAGCTCTACGTCACGCTCGCCTAGCGCCGGCCCGCTTTGGCTCAACGAGCTGGATGCCGGATCTTCTTGCTGTGGGTGGCGAACGACAGGGCCGGCCGGGCAGTTGACCAGGCCGAGCAAACGCAAGACGCCGAAAGGAACAGGCAATGCAGACACGTGAACTCGGCCGCAGCGGCCTTCGCGTCTCGGCCCTCGGCTTCGGCTGCATGGGCATCAGCTTCAGCTACGCCACCAAGCTGTCCAAGGATGAGGGCGTCGCGCTGATCCGCGCCGCGGTCGAGCGCGGCGTGACCTTCTTCGACACGGCCGAAGTCTATGGCCCTTTCACCAACGAGGAGGTCGTCGGCGAGGCGCTGCGGCCGTTCCGCGACCGGGTGGTGATCGCCACCAAGTTCGGTTTCGACATCGATTTCGAGACCGGCCAGAACCGCGGCGTCTCGAGCCGCCCCGAACGCATCCGGCAGGCCGTCGACGGCTCGCTGAAGCGTCTCGGCGTCGCGGCGATCGACCTCCTGTACCAGCACCGGGTCGATCCGAACGTGCCGATCGAGGAGGTGGCCGGAACGGTCCGCGACCTGATCGCCGAGGGCAAGGTCAGGCATTTCGGCATGTCGGAGCCCGGGGTGAAGACGCTGCGCCGCGCCCATGCAGTGCAGCCGATCGCCGCGCTGCAGAACGAATATTCGCTGTGGTGGCGCGAGCCGGAGAGCAACGGCGTCCTTCAGGCTTGCGACGAGCTCGGCATCGGCTTCGTGCCTTACAGCCCGCTCGGCAAGGGCTTCCTGACCGGGACGATCAGCAAGGACACCGCGCTGCCGCAGAGCGACTTCCGCAGCACGGTTCCGCGCTTCTCGCCGCAGGCCATGGAGAAGAACCAGGCGTTCGTGGACCTCCTGCAGCGGGTGGCCGGAGAGAAGCGGGCGACCCCGGCGCAGATCGCCCTGGCGTGGCTGCTGGCGCAGCGGCCCTACATCGTTCCGATCCCGGGCACCACCAAGCTGCACCGGCTCGAGGAGAACCTGGGCGCCGCCGCCGTAGAGCTGACCGGCGACGACCTGCAGGCGATCGCCGAGGCCGCCGCGCACATCCGGCCCGAAGGGGAACGCTATTCGCCGCAGCACCTGGCCATGGTGGGACGCGAGGCGCCCCCCGCGGGAGCCGCTCTCCCCTAGGCCGACAGCCGCGCCGGGGGCGGCGTCTCGTCCGCTGCGACCAGCGGCTGCGGGCGGCCGAGGAGGAAGCCCTGGACCTCGTCGCAGCCCTCGCGCTTGAGCACCTGGAGCTGGCTCTCGGTCTCGATGCCCTCGGCCAGGATCGGAATCGCCAGGCTGCGGCCGAGCGCCAGCACGGCGCGGACGATGGCCACCGCCTGCGGGCTGCGGTCGAGCTCGGAGACGAACAGGCGATCGAGCTTGATCTTGTCGAAGGGGAAGGCGCGCAGCGTCTCGAGCGACGAATAGCCGGTGCCGAAGTCGTCCAGCGCGACGCCGACGCCCAGGGCCTTGATCTGGCGCAGCACGTGCAGCGCCTGGTCGCGGTTGGCGATGATCGCGGTCTCGGTCAGCTCGATCTCGAGCCGGCGCGGCGGCAGGCCCGTGTCCAGCAGGATCTGGTGGAAACGGCGCGGCAGCTCGGCGTGGGAGAGCTGCACCGGCGAGACGTTGACCGCGACCTTGGACCGGTGGTCCCAGCCGGCGGCGTCGGCGCAGGCGCGGCGCAGGACCCAGTCGCCGAGCGACAGGATCAAACCGTACTCCTCGGCCAGGGGGATGAACTCCGCGGGCGACACCGGGCCGCGGTCGGGATGGGTCCAGCGCACCAGGGCCTCGTAGCCGGTGACGGCGCCGGTCGTGACCGAGGTCTGCACCTGGTAGTGGACGTCCAGCTCGCCCGCCTCGATGGCCGCGCGCAGGTCCTTGGCCAGTTCGCGCCGGTCGCGGATCACCTCGTCGAGCCCCGCGTCGTAGAAGCAGGGGGCGACCGAGCCGGCGGCCTTGGCGCGGTACATGGCCAGGTCGGCGTTGTTGGAAAGGCCGTCGGCGTCGGAGGCGTCGTCCGGATAGACGGCGACGCCGATGCTGGCGCCCACGCGGGCGTCGAACGATCCCAGGGCGAGCGGCGACTCCAGCGTCTGTTGCAGGCGCTCGACGAAGCCGACCAACTGGGCGCGCGCCTCGAAGCGCAGCATGGCGACGAACTCGTCGCCGCCCAGCCGCGCGATCATGCCGGCCCGGTTCATCTCGCGGCGCATCCGCTCGGCGAGCCCGACGAGGGCGTCGTCGCCGGCCTTGTGCCCGTGGACATCGTTGATCTCCTTGAAGCGCTTCAGGTCGATCACCACGATGGCCAGCTGGACCTTGTCGGCGCGCGCGGCGGCGAGCTCGCGCCGCAGCGCCTCCTGGAAGGCGGCGCGGTTGGGCAGGCCGGTCAGGATGTCGTTCATCGCCATGTGGTGCAGGCGCTCCATGGCCTCCGACCGGGTCGAGCGGTCGATGAAGGCGGCGGCCACGCCCGCGGCGATCACGATCAGGCCCACCAGGGCGGTGGCCAGGCCCAGGGCCTGGCCCTGACCGGCGTCGAGCGACGCGGCGCTGAGGCGCATCGGCGCGATGCGCAGGGCGGTCATGGCGATGAAGTGCAGGGTCGCGATGCCGGTGACCAGCAAAGCCGTGGCCGCGGCGATGCGCCGGCCGTCGGGCTTGCGCACGTTGAGGGTCGCCAGGGCGGCGCCGGCGAAGACCACGGCGCAGAGCACGGAGGCGACGACGTAGGGGATGCGCCAGTACACGAGGCCGTCGATGCGGTAGGCCGCCATGCCGGTGAAGTGCATGGTCGAGATCGCCAGGCCGACGACGCCGCCGCCGAGCGCCGCGCGGAAGGTTCCGCGCCGCCGCGCCGCGATGGCGAAGCCGAGCCCGGTTCCGACAATGGCGACCACCAGGGACAGGATCGTCAGGACCGGATCGAGCGTCACCGGCGCCTGGGCGCGGTAGGCCAGCATGGCCACGAAGTGGGTGCACCAGATGGTGGCGCCCGCGCCGACGGAGGTGAGGAAGATCCAGCCCGCGCGCTGCGCGCCCCGGGTCGCCTGGGCGCGACCGAACATCTGCACGATGGCGAAGGCGCCGACGCAGCACACCACCACGGCCAGGGCCACCAGCCAGAGGTCGTGTTCGCGCCCAATGCAGAGAGCGACGTCGAGCATTCACTTATCCACGAACAGCGTCCAGTGGGCGCCTTTTCGCGCGGACGTCGTTAAGGCGCCGTCATTCGATGCAGTTAACTGCTGGTGAATCCGGCACGGACATCTCGAACCCCCTCGATCAGAGCGGTTGTTTGTCTATCCAGGATTGAATTCGCCCAAGAAGACCGGCGTTCGCGGGAAGATTTGTTGAGTTGTCGCGCCGCGCCGCGTGCGAGAAATTGTCGCAGGGACCCTGCCTAACCGCGCCTGGATCAGCGCGCGCCGGCCTCCAGGGCGACCTCCGCGCGCAGGCTTTCGAGGTCGCGCCCGACGGTGGCGACCGCGAGCTTCCGGTCGCCGCGCCAGTAGGTGACCGCGCAGTCGTGCGCCGCCGGGTCGCCGTCGATCTGCAGCCGGTCCCAGGTCTCGGCGTGGCCCACGTAGTGGATCACGACGTCGTAATGCTGGCTCCAGAAGAACGGCGCCTCGGCGAAGCGCTCCTGGTTGCCGAGGATGTTGCGGGCCGCAGCCACGCCGTGGCGCTCGGCGACCACCCAGTGCTCCACGCGGATGTCGTCGCCGGTCAGAGGGTCCGGCCAGCGGGCGATGTCGCCGGCGGCGAAGACGCCTGGGGCGCTGGTCTGGAGGAAGGCGTCGACCTTGACCCCGCGGTCGATGGCGAGGCCCGCGCCCTGGGCCAGGGAGAGGTCCGGGCGCACGCCGATGCCGACGACCACCAGATCGGCCGCGAGATCCTCTCCGGTCGACAGCCGGACGCGGCCCTCGGCGATCTCCGCGACCGTGGCGCCGAGATGGAAGACCACGCCGTGGCCTTCGTGGAGGGCCCTGACCATGTCGCCGAGCTCGGGGCCAAGGATGCGCTCCATCGGGCGCGCCTCGGGGGCGACCACCTGCACGTCCAGTCCCCGCGCGCGCAGGGAGGCGGCGACCTCGAGGCCGATGAAGCTGGCGCCGACCACGACGCAGCGGCGCGCGGTCGCGGCGCGGGCGATCAGCGCCTCGCTGTCGGCCAGGGTGCGCAAGGTGCGGACATGCGGCAGGTCCGCGCCCGGGACGGTCAGGCGCACGGGCGTGGCGCCGGTGGCCAGCAGCAGGGCGCCGTAGCTGACGGCGCTTCCGTCGGAGAGGGTGACGGTGTTCCTGGCGGGGTCGATCGTAGCGACGCGCGTGTCGAGCCGCATGTCGATGTTGCGGTTGGCGTAGAACTTCGCCGAGCGCAGGGGAATCCAGTCGGGCTGGGCGGTCCCGGCGAGGTAGTCCTTGGACAGGTTCGGCCGGTCGACCGGCAGGGCGGGATCGGCGCTGAACACTGTGATGGGCCCCTGGTAGCCCTCGCGCCGCAGGGTCTCCGCCGCCGCGTTGCCGGCCGCCCCGCCGCCGACGATCATCACCGAGTCCGGTAGTCGCGGCCCCGCCAGAGCGGGCGGCTCCGCCTTGGGCTTCCGTTCACGGACGAAGACCCGGTCGTCGCGCTGCTCGACGGTCCAGCACTTGAGGTCGTTCAGCGCAGGCGGGCGCAGCGGCCGGCCGGTGCGCAGGCTGAAGCAGGCGTGGTGCCAGGGGCAGCGGACGGTGTCGCCGACCAGCAGGCCCTCGTCGAGGGGACCGCCGTAGTGGGTGCAATGCGCCTCGACGGCGTAGAACTCGCCGCCCTGGCGCACGAGCAGGACGGCCTCCTCGCCCACGTGGCCCTTGATCATGGCGCCGTCGGCGAGGCCGGAGAGCGGGACGCCCTCGGCGAGGTCGGGCCCGGACGGCGACGAGGACGCTTCGGCCATGGCGTGTCTCCTCCTCGACCGGCGTTCGCGGCCGGGCTCAGAGCCAAAAGGCGGCGGCGCCGGCGATCGTTCCGAAACGCGAGCCTAGAGCACGATCGGATCGGGCGGAATCGCGCGATAGCTGAATCGTGCTCCAGTGTGCCAAAATTGGACGAATTCCAGGTCCCGGTGGCGGCGCCCAACTGGATTCCAGGGCCCGATCGGTTAACATCATCGACGGCGAACGGACGACCCTGGGGGGCGAATGTCGCACGAATACCTTGGGCTGTTCGACACCCCGCCGAACCGGCGGGAAAACGCGTTCGCCCTGGCGATCGTCGGCGTCCTGTTCCTCGCCTTCCTCGCCGTTCTCCCGGTCTCCAAGATTCGATTGGGCGAGGTCCTCGGCCTGGTCCCGACGATCGCCGCCGTCATCTTCGTCGGAGAACTGATCGTCGCCACGCTGCTGTTCGCCCAGGCCGCCGTCTTCAGGTCGCGGGCCTTGACCGCGCTGGCTTCGGGCTATGTGCTCACCGCCCTGCTTCTCGTCCCCTACGCCCTCACCTTCCCGGGCGCCTTCGCGCCCGACGGCATCCTTCACGCCGGCCCCAACACCACCGCGTGGCTGATGATCTTCCGGCGAGCGGCGGCGCCCCTCTCGGTCATCCTGTACGTGCTGCTCAAGCGGGCGGACTCGGCGATGCCGCCCGACGCGGACCGGCCGCCGGCCCCGGTGATCGTATGGGTGTCGGCGGCGGGCGCGCTCGCCGTCGCCCTGACGGTGTCGGCGCTCCTCGAGCAGAACCTGCTTCCGCCGATGTTCACCAGCCGCAGCGACGTGGTCTACGCGAACCTGTTCGTGTTCAACGTCTCGACGATCGTGGTGCTGGCCCTCGCCATGGGCGTGCTGGCGTGGCGGCGGACGTCGGTCCTGGACACCTGGCTTCTGGTGTCGCTGGCGACGGCGATGATCCAGTCGCTGCTCACCCTGTCGCTCCACGCCCGCTTCACGGTCGGCTGGTACGGCTTGTTCCTCCTGATGCTGTACTCGCACCTGTTCGTGCTGCTCGCCCTGATCGCCGAGTCCAATCGGCTCTATGTGCGTCTGGCGCTGTCGACTGCGGCGCGCAGTCGGGAGCGGGAGGCGCGGATGATGTCCATCGACGTCGTGGCGGCCGCCATCTCGCATGAAATCGGACAGCCGCTGACCGCGGTCTCGCTCAGCGCCTCGGCGGCCCTGAACTCCCTGACCCGCGCGCGACCGGACTCCGAGATGGCGATCAAGTCGCTGCGCGACACGGTCCACGCCACCCAGCGCGCTTTCGACGTGGCGCGAAGCATCCGGACCATGTTCGGCCGGAAGGCCGACTCGGTGTCCGAGTTCGATCTCAACGATCTCGTGCGCGAGACCGCGTCGCTGCTGGACCGCGAGATGGCGGCGCACAAGGTCTCGCTCCGGTTGGCGCTGGACGAGGCGCTGCCGCCGATCCTGGCCAATCGCGTCCAGATCCAGCGAGTGCTCGTCAACCTGCTGACCAACGCCATCGAATCCCTCGACGCCACCGAGCGGCGGGCCCGACGCATCGCCATCCGGTCGGCGGCGGGCGATCACGAGACCTTGCGGGTCGAGATCAGCGATTCCGGCGCCGGCATCGCGCCGGAGGCCATGGCGCAGATCTTCGAGCCGTTCTTCACGACCAAGTCGTCGGGCACGGGCCTGGGCCTGTCGCTATCCCGAACCATCGTCGAAGCGCATGGCGGCCATCTGTGGGCGTCGCGAGCCGCGGACGGCGGCGCGATGTTCCATCTCGAGCTGCACCGCACCCCGCACCCGGCGCACGACCACGGCGGGCGCGCCGAAGCGGCGGCGATCTGAGCGCGCGCGACAGCGGGAATTTGGCGCGGAAACGCCAAGGCCGGCGAAAGCCGAAACGGCCACCCCCGGTCATTCCACCGATGGCCTCGTGACTCTTGCTGATGTCCGTTCCGCCCGAGAACGTCCAAAACCGCGCCCGGAGACGCCCCCGTCGGGGCGTCGTGTCCGGGAGCGAGCCATGGCTAAGAAGCCCAACATCCTCATCCTGTGGGGCGACGACATCGGGTTCTGGAACATCAGCCACAACAGCCGCGGCGCGATGGGCTACCGCACCCCCAACATCGACCGGATCGCCGAAGAAGGGGCGATGTGCACCGACTACTACGCCCAGCAGAGCTGCACCGCCGGCCGGGCGAGCTTCATCTGCGGCCAGAATCCGGTCCGCACCGGCCTGACCAAGGTCGGCATGCCCGGCGCCACGGTCGGCCTGCAGAAGGAAGACCCCACCATCGCCGACGCCCTGAAGGATTTGGGCTACGCCACGGGCCAGTTCGGCAAGAACCACCTCGGCGACCGCAATGATTACCTGCCGACCGTGCACGGCTTCGACGTGTTCTTCGGCAATCTCTACCACCTGAACGCCGAGGAAGAGCCGGAGCTGCCCGACTATCCCAAGGACCCGGCGTTCAAGGAGAAGTTCGGCCCGCGGGGCGTGCTGGACTGCAAGGCGACGGACAAGGACGACCCGACGGAGGAGCCCCGCTGGGGCCGTGTCGGCAAACAGAAGATCAAGGACACCGGGCCGCTGACCAAGAAGCGGATGGAGACCATCGACGAGGAGATCACGGAGCGGGCGCTCGAGTGGATGGAGGCCCAGGCCAAGTCCGGCACGCCCTTCTTCCTCTGGTACAACGCCACCGCCATGCACGTCCGGACGCACGTCGCCGAGAAGAACCTCGGCAAGAGCGGCCAGGACCCCTACAGCGACCGCATGGTGGTCCATGACGAGCAGATCGGCATGATGCTCGACAAGCTCGACGAGCTGGGCATCGCCGACAACACCATCGTGATGTACTCGACCGACAACGGCCCCGAGAACGACACCTGGCCGGACGCCGCCAACACGCCCTACCGCATGCAGAAGGACACCAACTGGGAGGGCGGCTGGCGCGTGGCCTCGCACTTCCGGTGGCCCGGCAAGATCAAGCCCGGCACGGTGCTCAATGGCATCATGTCCCATATCGACATGTTCGCCACCCTGCTGGCCGCGGCCGGCGACACGGACGTCACCGAGCGGCTGCTCAAGGGCGCCACGCTCAATGGGAAGAAATTCAAGGTCCATCTCGACGGCGTCAACCAGCTGCCCTACCTGACCGGCAAGGCGAAGGAGAGCCCGAGAAACGAAATCTTCTACATCAGCGACGATGGCGACGTCATGGCCGTGCGGGTCGGCGACTACAAGTTCAACCTCGCCGTGCAGCGCGCCACGCAGATGCAGGTCTGGGCGGAACCTTTTGTGAAACTACGCCTGCCGCACATCGTGAATCTGCGCCGTGACCCGTTCGAACGCGCCGACTACAACTCCAACACCTATTTCGACTGGATGTTCGACCACATCCCGCAGATGTACCTGATGCAGGACGTGGTCGCCCGCGAGATCCAGAGCTACGCCCAATTCCCGCCAAGGCAGAAGGCGGCGTCGTTCAACCTGGACGCCGTGATGGCGCAGCTCTCGACGCCTGCCCGCAGCTAGGGCGCGTCGCTAGACCCTGGTCCAGTTGGCCCATGCGTGGGACCATCCCGCGCATGGGCCTTCCGCTGTGGTTCAACGGCCATGACCGAACGTGAAGCGGCGCTCGCCGCCATCGCCGAACGGGTGGGCGCCTTCTACGAGGCCCATCCCTATCCGCCGGCGGTGGACGACCTGGAAGGCTACGGCCGCAGATGGGACGACGGCCGCAGACGGGCCGACTCCCACCTGTTCTGGCCGGATCAGCCCTATCGGGACGACCGCAGCATCCTGGTGGCCGGGTGCGGCACGACCCAGGCCGCGAAGGTCGCGCTTCGCTGGCCGCGCGCCCAGGTGACCGGCATCGACCTCAGCGCGACGAGCCTCGCCTTCGCGGAGGGCCTGAAGCGCCGGTACGGATTGGACAACCTCGAACTGCGCCAGCTCCCGGTCGAGCGCGCGACCGAACTTGTGCAGGCCTTCGACCACGTGGTCTGCACCGGGGTTCTTCACCATCTCCCCGACCCAGAGGCCGGCCTGCGGGCTTTGAGCGCGGTGCTTGGGATGCAGGGCGCCATGCAATTGATGGTCTATGCGCCCTACGGGCGCGCGGGGATCTACCTGATCCAGGACTACTGCCGGCGCCTCGGGCTCGAGCCGACGGCGGCCGATGTCCTCGATCTCGTCGTCACCCTCAAGGCGCTTCCGCCGGATCACCCCCTCGTGCCGGTGCTGCGCAAGTCGCAGGACCTGTTGACCCGGGAAGGCCTCGCCGACGCCCTGCTCAATCCTCACGACCGCGCCTATTCCGTGCCGCAAGTGTTGGATCTTCTGGCCGCCACCGGCCTGACGCTCGGGCGCTGGCTGCGTCAGGCGCCGTATCTTCCGCAGTGCGGCGCCCCGGCGACGACGCCGCACGCTCCGAGGCTCGCGCGACTCCCGGTCGACGCGCAGTACTCGGCGATGGAGCTGTTCCGCGGAACCATGGCCCGCCACACGGTCGTGGCCTACCGGAGCGACCAGCCGGCCACGGCCGCAGTCGATTTCGAGGGGGATGCTTGGCTCGGCTATGTCCCGGTGCGCGTCCCCGACACCATGGCCGTGCGCGAGAATCTGCCGCACGGCGCGGTCGCCGTGCTGATCAACCGGACCCACACCTACACCGACATCTACCTGCCGATCGACGCGGGCCAGGAGCGGATGCTGGCGGCCGTCGACGGCCGGCGGAGCATCGCCGAGATCGCGGGGGAAGGGGCGCGGGCCGAGGCCGCACGGGGCTTCTTCCAGCAGCTGTGGAACTACGACCAAGTCGTGTTCGACACGTCGCGGAACCCTCATCTTTCGGCCTAGGCGCGGGGGTTCGAGCCGTCCCGGCCGGCGCCGGGCTTCCCCTACGCCGCCACCTTGTCGATGGCGCGGCCGAGGTCTTCCAGGCTGAACGGCTTCTGGATCACCACCCTGTCGCGGTAGGTCTCCACGATGCCACCCGAGCCGTAGCCGGTGGCGAACAGGAAGGGCACGCCGCGCCGCTCCAGGACCTCGGCCACCGGGAAGGACATGCGGCCGTCGAGGTTGACGTCGAGGATGGCGAGGTCGAGCGCCTCGGTTTCGGCCAGCTGCAGGGCCTGGGGCAGGCGCATGGCGAGGGCCGCGGGCTGATGGCCGAGATCGGTCACCATGTCCTCGAGCAGGAGGGCGATCGTCATCTCGTCCTCGACGATCAGGATACGCAGGCTCACGCCTCCTCCTCCGCGTAGACCGTGAGCGGGGCGTCGATCACGCACACCAGCCCTTCCTGTTCGAAGCGCATCTTCACCACCCCGCCCATCTCGGCCGCCAGCCCCCGTTCGATCAGGCGCGAGCCGAAGCCCCGGCGGGCGGGCGGGGCCACGGCGGGGCCGCCGCGCTCGCTCCACTCGAGCTTCAGTCGCTTGGGGCCGCCGCCGGGCGGGCGGTAGATGGACCAGCGGATCCAGACCACGCCGTCCTGCGTCGACCAGGCCCCATATTTCAGGGCGTTGGTGGATAGTTCGTGCATGGCCAGCGACAGGCTGAGGGCGGTCTTCGGCGACAGCGTGATGTCGGGGCCGTCGATCCGGCGCCGCTCCAGGCTGGGGTAGTGCGGGCGCGTGGCCTGCTCCAGCACGCCGCACATCGAGACGTCGGCGCCCCGCTCGCCGGTGAGCAGGTCGTTGGCCTGGGCCAGGGCGGAGATGCGGCTGGACAGACTGACCTGGGCCTGTGCCACGCTCTGGGCGTTGCGGAAGGTCTGGGCGGCCACGGCCTGGGTCATGGCCAGGTTGTTCTTCACCCGGTGGTTCAGTTCGTTGACGACCAGGCGCAGGTGCTGCTCGGCCTTGCGCCGGGCGGTGATGTCGCTGGCGGCGCCGAACCACTCGGCGATCTCGCCGTCGTCGTCGAGCAGGGGGATGGCGCGCGAGGAGGTCCAGCCGGCGGCGCCGTCGGCCTGGCGCACGCGGTGCTCGAGCTGGAACACGCCCCGGGTGGCGATGGCCTCGCTGATCACGCTCCAGATGGCGGCCTGGTCCTCGGGGAACAGGTATTCGTCCATCCAGCGGATAGAGGGAGCTTCGGTGTCGGAGAGGAAGCCGCGGCCGTCCAGCGCCCTCATCTCGAGCCAGTCGGGGCTCATGCGGTAGACCACGTCGGAGGTGGCGGTGACCAGGGCGCGGAACCGCTCCTCGCTGAGCCGCACCCGCTCCTGGGCCTCCTCGCGGCGGCGCTCGGCGCGGACCCGCTCGGAGGTCTCGACCACGATGGCGATGACCCCGGCCGGGCGGCCGCTCTCGTCGGGCACCGGCGAGTAGTCGAGGTTCATCCACACCGGTTCGGGCCGGCCGTGGCGGTGGAGGGTCAGCTCCTGGTCCTTGTAGCCCAGGGTCCCGCCAGCGAGGCCCACCTTCATCACGTTGTCGTTGAAGTCGGCGACCTCGGGCCAGCCTTCGCGCACCTTGCAGCCCAGCAGCGCGGGGTGGCGGCCGCCGGCGAACGCCGAATAGGCGTCGTTGTAGATCATCACCCCATCGGCGCCCCAGAGCAGGACCATGGGCACGGGCGAGAGCAGCAGCGTGTTGGCGACGGTCTTCAGGCTCTGCGGCCAGGCGTCGATCGGGCCGAGGCTCGTTCTGGACCAGTCGAAGCGACGGATCAGCGCGCCGAGCTCGCCGCCGCCATGCGGGAAGTCACGCATCCGATCGGGCGCGCTCGGCCCGCGGTCCGCACTCACGAACGAAAATCCCCTCAAGCTAAGCCATCAACGCGCCGGCACGGCCCCCGATCCTTTGTTAGATCGTTCGGAGGGGAAGAAAAAGACGCTTGGCCGTGAGGACTACTCCGCCGCCTTGAAGCCCAGGGCCCGGTCGTCGCGCAGGCGCTCGGCGATCAGGAACGCCAGCTCCAGCGACTGCTCGGCGTTGAGCCGCGGGTCGCAGTGGGTGTGGTAGCGGTCGGCGAGGTCGGTCTCGGCGAGGGCGCGGGCGCCGCCGAGGCATTCGGTGACGTCCTGGCCGGTCATCTCGAAGTGGACGCCGCCGGGGTGCACGCCCTCGGCCTGACCCACAGCGATGAAGCTCTTCACCTCCGACAGGATGCGGTCGAAGGGTCGGGTCTTGTAGCCGTTGGAGGCGGTCAGGGTGTTGCCGTGCATCGGGTCGATGGCCCAGACCACGTTACGCCCTTCGCGCTTGGTGGCGCGCATGAGGGCCGGCAGGCGGGCCTCGACCTTGTCGGCGCCGAAGCGGCCGTAGAGGGTCAGGCGGCCGGCCTCGTTGTCCGGGTTGAGCACGTCGATCAGCTTCAAGAGCTCGTCGGGCTCGAGCGTCGGGCCGACCTTCATGCCGATCGGGTTCTTGATGCCCTTCATGAACTCCACGTGGGCGTGGTCGAGCTGGCGGGTGCGCTCGCCGATCCACAGCAGG
>Ga0310811_10008830_pt1 | contig 12976 bp, 11 predicted proteins | sample YCmetagenome_FD_207642 | JGI IMG/M metagenome (GOLD analysis project Ga0310811, IMG submission 207642) | Soil microbial communities from experimental microcosm in Duke University, North Carolina, United States - YC | ecosystem: Engineered > Artificial ecosystem > Soil microcosm > Unclassified ...
GGCCGGGATCATGGGATCGCGTATATCGGTAATAATGGGACGCTGGTATTGAGTCGCGGGGGATGGGAGGTGATCGAGGAGAAGCAAAGCAAGAATAAGGTTAGCAAGTCTTTTGTGGCGGTGTCCGACAATGGGCTGGACAATCATATGGCCAATTTCCTCGGCGTTGTGCGGAGCCGTAAGATGGAGGATCTGCATTGTTCGATCCAGGACGGGTCATTGGTGGCTACGGTTGCGCAGATGGGGAATATTTCCCTGCGGAGCGGGCAGCGGCTTAGTTGGGATAAGGGGGCGGGGAAGTTTACTGACGAGCGCATTAATCAGCAGTTTTTGATGAAAGAATACCATAATGGTTGGAAGCTCCCGGTCATTTAAGGGGGCGTCTAACGCCGTGGGGTGCGGCGTCTTTAGCCGCTGGATAGAGTCCTAAAACGATTTAGCGTTAAGCCTTTTAACCAAACGCCGTGTTAATTTCGAGCGCGCGATGTCGCAAATGCACCCTTTTGCCTTGATTTTAACAAAATTTCTGTGCATTTTTGCCGTTCATCATTGAAATAAGAGAGAACCTCACTATGATTAGAATCGCAACCGTAGCAGCAGTTTGTTTGATCTGCGTGTGCCACAAGGCGGCGGCACAAGAAATCAATGTCAGTAACCGGTCTGCTGCCATGGATACGATCAGGGAAGTGAGTATCACCCCGACCTGGGGTTCGGCGCCGGACACGGTACCGCACAAGATCGACTGGCATCTGGCGGCTACCTACAAGCAACCTTTTCCGTTTCGCAGCCTTGTTCTACCGGCGGCGATGATCGCATATGGGGCTACTGCCGTGCACAACGGGGCGCTCCAGAAGGTCAACAGCGGGGTAAAGGATCAGATCTGGGAGGACAACCCGCACAAGCCCATGCACCTGGACAACTACCTGATGTTTGCGCCGACCTTGTCGGTGTATGCGTTGAATGCTGTGGGGGTCCATGGGGCGCACAATTTCAAGGACCGGACGATCATCCTGTTGATGGCGAATGTGATTGCCAACGGCACTGTATTTTCGGTGAAGGGCTGGTCGCACGAGCGCAGACCTGACGGGTCGGATTTTGCGTCCTTTCCGTCCGGCCATACTGCCGAGGCATTTGTGGGAGCGGAGTTTATGCGGCTCGAGTACAAGGATGTCTCACCCTGGTATGGCATAGCGGGTTATGCGATGGCGACGGCCACGGGTCTGTTGCGGGTGTACAATGACAAGCATTGGCTGAGTGATGTGGTTGCCGGGGCCGGTGTTGGGATTGCGTCGACGCGTATTGCCTATTGGTTGTATCCGAAGATCCAGGGGCTTTTTGGAAAGCCGAAGAATCCTGAGGTGGTGAATGTGGTGATGCCGACCTATAACAACGGGTCGTTTGGATTGTCCTGGGTGAAAAGGTTTTAGCGGCGGGCTTTATTTCTTTCCCATTGCATATTGGATCCCTGCCAGCAGATGGTGGAGGAACAGCGGATCGGACCAGGTGGCGTCGGTGTGACCGAGCGCGGTGTAGAATGATCTCCCGCCTTCGAAGTCATGGTACCAGGCCATGGGATGGTAGTCGCCGTTCTCGCCGCCGGTGTAGGAGGATTCGTCGATCTTTATGAGGACCTTGATATCGGGGGCGTAGTATTTGTAGTTATATAGTTCGTCGAAGTGGGTCCAGGGATCGGGGAGGCCCTGGGTGGCGGGGTTGTTCTTGTCGACGATGATAAATTTTGCCTCTTGTTGTTTAGGATGGGATTTGAAGTAGCCGCCCACCAGGTCGCCATACCATTGCCAGTTGTATTCGCAGTCTGCGGCGGCGTGGATGCCGACGTAGCCGCCGCCGTGGTGGATATAGTCCTGCAGCGCTTTTTCTTCCTCGGTGCCGAAGACCTTACCGGTAGGGTCGAGGAAGATAAGGGCTTTGTATTTTTTCAGGGTCTTTTCGCGGAACCACGTCGAGTCGGCGGTGGTGTCGACGGCGAAGCCGTTCTCTTCTCCCAGCTTTTTAATGGCGGTGATGCCGGTGGTGATACTGGCGTGGTGGTAGCCGTTGGTCTTGCAGAAGATCAGCACGGATGGCCTGGCGGGTCGTTTGACCCGTGGATGGGTGGCGTAGCTGCTGATGAGCGTGCTGACGATGAGACAAAGGCCTACGATGGCCCAACCGAGGCGTGCTGATCTTCTTTTCATATCGACAAGATTATTTTTGTTTCACTATTGTTTTATGGTCAGGATGTAGGTGACCATGGTCTTTACATCTTCCGGCTTCAGGGTCGGGTGCGGGGTCATGGGAACGGTGCCCCAGATGCCGCTGCCGCCGGAGATCACTTTCTTTACGAGGCGGTCGACGGTGGAGTCGGCCGCGGGGGCGTATTTTGCCGCGACGTCGCTATAGGCCGGGCCGATCGAGGCGCCGCCGGCGTTCTTGTTGAGCCGGTGGCAGGTGGTGCAGTCGCTGGCGCCGATGAGATCGAGGGCTTTGTCGGCTTCCGCGTTGCCGCTGGAGCCGGCTGCGGGTGTTGTTGTTGCTGAGGCGGTGGTGTCTTTTGTTTCGGCTTTCTTGTCTCCGGAACCGCCACAGGCTGCCATTAGCATGGCGCACGAGAGGGCGGCTACTAGCTGTTTAGTCATGATGATTGCTTTGCTTTGAGGTGTCGAAGTTAGGCAGGATTATTTCAATCCGAGCACTGATTTGTTGAATTTTTCATCGCTTCCGGTGCCGGCGAAGTCATCGAAGGCTTTTTCGGTGACCCGGATGATGTGTTCTTTTATGAAGGGGGCGCCTTCTTTTGCGCCGTCCTCGGGATGTTTGAGGGCGCATTCCCATTCGAGCACGGCCCAGCCTTTATAGTCATATTGGGTCAGCTTGCTGAAGATGCCCTTGAAGTCGACCTGGCCATCGCCGAGGGAGCGGAACCGGCCTGCGCGTTCGACCCATCCCTGGTAGCCGCCGTAGACGCCCTGCTTACCTGTGGGGTTGAACTCCGCGTCCTTTACATGGAACATGCGGATGCGTTCGTGATAGTTGTCGATATATTCCAGGTAGTTGAGGCATTGCAGGACGAAGTGGGAGGGGTCGTAGAGGAGGCAGGCACGGGGATGGTTGTTGGTGTGTTCGAGGAAGATCTCGTAGGTGATGCCGTCGTGGAGGTCTTCGCCCGGATGGATCTCGTAGCAGAGGTCCACGCCCTGTTTGTCGAATTCGTTGAGGATGGGGAGCCAACGGGCGGCGAGCTCTTTGAAGCCCGTTTCCACCAGGCCTGCGGGACGTTGCGGCCAGGGGTAGACTGTGGGCCAGAGCAGGGCGCCGCTGAAGGTCGCGTGGGCGTTCAGCCCAAGATTTTGCGAGGCTTTTGCCGCATATTTCAATTGTTGGACCGCCCATTCCTGGCGGGCCTTTGGGTTGCCGTGGACGGCGGCGGGGGCGAAGCCATCGAAGAGGGTATCATAGGCCGGGTGAACGGCTACGAGCTGACCTTGCAGGTGAGTGGAGAGCTCGGTGATCTGGAGGCCGGCATTTTTTACGATGCCTTTTATCTCGTCTGCATAGGTTTTGCTTTCGGCAGCTTTTTGCAGATCGATGAGGCGGCTGTCCCAGGAGGGGATCTGAACGCCGATGTAGCCAAGGCCTGCGGCCCATTTGCATATTGACGCGAGGGAGTTGAAAGGGGGCTGATCGCCCATGAATTGCGCGAGGAAGATGCCGGGACCTTTTATTGTTTGCATGTCATTATTGTTAAATGGTGAAAGGAGTCCATTTTTCTTTGCTCTCGTTGCTGCGGATGAGGTTGTCGATAAACGCCATTCCGCGAACGCCGTCCTCTGCGGAGGGGAAATCGAGGGCTTCTTTTGGCGGGGTCGTACCGTCGATGCGGGCCATCAGGGTGATGGCGAAGTCGCGGTAGAGGTTGCCAAAGGCTTCGAGATAGCCTTCGGGGTGGCCGCCGGGCGTACGGGTGTTGAATTTGGCGTAGGAGCCGAGGTAGGCCATGCCGGCGCGGTATACCTGGGTGGGCTGGTCGAGCCATTTCACGAGCAGGGTATTTGGTTCCTGCTGTGCCCATTCGATACCGCCGTTCTCGCCATAGACACGGATCTTCAGTGCATTCTCTTCGCCGGCCGCGACCTGTGAGGCCGTGAGGACACCGGTGGCGCCGTTGTCGAAGCGGAGAAGGACGTTGCCGTCGTCGTCGAGGGCGCGGCCGGGGACAAAGATGTGGAGATCGGCACAGAGCTGGCTTATTTTCAGTCCGCTGATGTATTCTGCGAGATGGGCAGCATGGGTGCCGATGTCGCCCATGGCGCCGGCTTTGCCGGAGCGTTTTGGATCGGTGCGCCATTCGGCCTGTTTGCTGCCGTCCTTTTCGGAGAGGCGGCTGAGCCAGCCCTGGGGATATTCGACATATACTTTCCTGATCTTGCCGAAGGCGCCTTCCTTTATCATCTGCCGGGCCTGCTTGACCATCGGGTAACCGGAATACGTATGGGTCAGGCAGAGGAGGAGGCCGGTGTCGGCTACTTTTTTACTTAGCTGCTTTGCTTCGTCGAGGGAGAAGGTCATGGGCTTATCGAGGACCACATGAAAACCTTTTTCCAGCGCCAGCATGGCCGGAGCGAAGTGAAGGTGATTGGGCGTCACGATGACCACGAAATCCATTCGTTTATCTGCGGGGAGCTTGCTTTCCTTTTCGATCATCTCTTCATAGGAAAGATAGATGCGGTCTTCCGGGAGGAAGAGGTCCTTACCGGATGCGCGCGCGTTGTCGGGCTGGCTGCTAAAGGCCCCACAAACCAGCTCGATGAGGCCGTCCATATTGGCTGCAATGCGATGAACGGCGCCGATGAAGGCGTTTCGGCCGCCTCCGATCATTCCCATTCGAAGTTTTCTATTCATAGTATGTATTCGTTCAAAGTTATCTGCAATTTTAGGCTACATTATTAAAAATAAAAAATTACATTTACATTGTGTCCAGTTGACAATTAAAAGATTCTTGCCATGAGTAATACTTCAGCCATCAATGCCAGAAAGCTCTTTCTGGCCAGTAGAATTGCCCTGATCTTTACCGCCATGACCTTTGCCTTCCGGGACTCGCTGGCGGGGGTATGGGGCAATGAGTTCCATTTGACCAAGGAACAGATCGGGTGGATCTTTGGTCCGGCCTTTTATGGTTTCACGCTGGCGATGGTTTTTGGCGGACCGCTTTGCGACGTTTTGGGGATGAAGAGGCTGATGGGCCTGGCATTTGTCGGGCATATCGCGGGAGTGATAGTGTACCTGACGGCAAAGGATTCGACCATGCTGTTTGTCGGAACCCTTTGTATCGGGATCGGTAACGGGATGGTCGAGGCGGCGTGTAATCCACTGACCGTGACGCTTTTTCCAGACAATAAGACGACGATGCTGAACCGGTTTCACGTCTGGTTCCCGGGTGGGCAGGCGATCGGAGGGGTCATCGCTTATTTTATGATCGACAGGATGCAGCTGGACTGGCATCTGCTGATCGCGGTTTTGTTCATCCCGGCGATCATTTATGGCCTGATGTTCCTGAAGCTGGATTTTCCAAGGACCGAAAGGGTCACATCCGGAGTAAGTACGAAGGACATGTTCCTTTCCTGCCTGACGCCGTTGTTCCTGGTCATGCTGCTCTGCATGTTCCTGACGGCCGCAACCGAGCTGGGCACCAATCAATGGATCGCGGCGTTGCTACAGGGTTCGGGTGTCTCGGGCATTCTCGTTTTTGTATTCATTGCTGGTATCATGGCCTTGGGGCGGTCGTTTGCGGGGCCGGTGGTGCACAGGCTCAACCCGAATGGGATGCTTATCTTTTCCGCCATCTTTGCGACGATCGGCCTGATCCTGCTGAGCAAGGCAACGGGATATGCGGCTTTTGGCGCGGCGCTGGTATTTGCGGCGGGTATTTGCTTTTTCTGGCCCACGATGCTGGGTTTTGTCGCCGAATATGTCCCTAAATCCGGGGCATTGGGTCTATCGTTAATGGGCGGAGCGGGGATGTTCTCGGTGTCGCTGGTGTTACCGCTAATGGGCAAATGGTTTGACGATTTCAAGGCGGCGGCGGTGGCCAGCGGAACGGATGTGTCGGTGGCCGATGCTGCGGCGGGGTCGAATACTTTTATGAAGGTGGCGATCATGCCGGCCATCCTGATCGTCGTGTTTGCGTTGATATACGTAGTGAGGCGCAGGTCACAGGTTGAGGGCAAGCCGGCCGGTGCGGCACATTGATCATTATTTTGTAACTTACTTTTATATCGGGAACCACAGTATGTCGAAATCATCTTCAAGACGCACCGCAATCAAGAATATCGTTGCGGGAACCGCTGCGTTCGGAGCTACAGGACTCTTATCTTCACTCGAGGCTTCTGCGGAGAAGCCGGAAAAAACTCACCAATTGAAACTGAAAGGCACGATCAACCACTCGGTATGCCGGTGGTGTTACCAGGATATTCCGATCGAGGATCTTTGTGTAGCGGTCAAGAAGATCGGGTTCAGCGCGATCGACCTGGTGGGTCCCAAGGATTGGCCAACGTTGAAGAGCCACGACGTATTTTCTTCCATGTGTAACGGGGCGGAGATCAGCCTGACGAAGGGGTGGAACCATACGGAGTATCACCCGACGCTGATCAAGAGCTATACCGAACATATCGGGCTGGTGGCCGATGCCGGCTATAAGAACCTGATCTGTTTCAGCGGCAACCGCGAGGGCATGGATGATGAGACGGGACTTAAGAACTGCGTGACGGGTCTGAAGGAGATCATCGGGCTTGCGGAAAAGAAAGGGGTGATCATCCAGATGGAGCTGCTGAACAGCAAGATCAACCATAAGGACCAGATGTGCGACAATACGAAGTGGGGGATCGAGCTGGTAAAGCAGGTGGGGTCGGAAAATTTCAAGCTGCTGTATGATATTTACCACATGCAGATCGATGAAGGGGATGTGATCCGGACGATCACGGACAACCACCAATATTTTGGGCATTATCATACCGGTGGTGTTCCGGGCCGGAATGAGATCGATGAGACGCAGGAGCTGTATTACCCGGCGATCATGCGGGGTATTGCGGCAACGGGGTACAAGGGATATGTGGCGCAGGAATTCATTCCTGCGAGGCCGGACAAGCTGAAGTCGCTGGAGCAGGGTGTTATGATCTGCGACATTTAAGTCACATTGAGAAACATTAAAATCAAGATATAGAACATGGCTGACAATACTTATGACGCGATCGTCATCGGATCGGGCATCAGCGGGGGCTGGGCCGCCAAAGAGCTTACCCAAAAAGGATTGAAGACGATCATGCTGGAGCGGGGTCGTCATATTGAGCATGTGAAGGACTATGTAAACGCCAATAAGGAGGCCTGGGATTATCCCCACCGTGGGCATGCCACGGAGCAGATGAAGACGGATTACCCGGTGCTGAAGAGAGATTACCCGTTGAACGAGACCAACCTGGATTACTGGTGTAAGGACAGTGAGAGTCCGTATACGGAGACGAAGCGGTTTGACTGGTTCCGGGGATATCATACGGGCGGCCGCTCGCTGATGTGGGGCCGTCAGAGCTACCGGTGGAGCGATTTCGATTTCGAGGCGAACAAGCGCGAGGGGATCGCGATCGACTGGCCGGTGCGGTATCATGAGATCGAGCCCTGGTATACCTATGTCGAGAAGTGGGCCGGTATCAGCGGATCGAAGGAGAACATCGCGCATCTGCCCGACAGTCATTTTCTTCCGCCTTATGATATGACCTGTGTGGAGAAGGATATTTCTGCGAGGTTAAAGGAGCATTATAAAGGGATGAGGCATATGATCATCGGCCGGGTGGCGAATATCACCGTTCCCCATGAAGGAAGGCCGGGTTGCCAGTTCCGGAACAAGTGTTGGCTGGGTTGTCCGTTCGGCGGATATTTCAGCACGCAGTCCTCGACCTTGCCGGCGGCGCAGGCAACGGGTCTGCTGACCCTGCGTCCCTGGTCGATCGTGACGAAGATCCTGTATGACAAGGATACGAAGAAGGCAACGGGGGTCGAGGTGCTGGATGCCGAGACCAATAAGACCTATGAGTATAAGGCGAAGATCGTATTCCTGAATGCATCCACGTTGAACAGCGCGTGGATCCTGATGAACTCCGCCACCGATATCTGGCCCGATGGATTGGGCAGCAGCAGTGGCGAGCTGGGACATAACCTGATGGACCATCATCTTGGCGTCGGGGCAAGCGGCGAGGTTGACGGGTATGAGGACAAATATTATTTCGGCCGCAGGGCGAACGGGATCTATATCCCACGGTTCCGCAATATCAATGGCGACAAGCGGGACTATCTGCGTGGTTTTGGCTACCAGGGCGGTGGCGGCCGCGAGGGCTATAACCATGAGATTGCGGAATACAGTATCGGCAAGGAATATAAGGAGGCGTTGACGGAACCGGGGCCTTGGAGGATGAATATCGGCGGCTTTGGGGAGATCATGCCTTATCATGAGAATAAGGTCACGCTGGACAAGACGAAGAAGGACAAGTGGGGGCTGAATGTCCTGAACATCGATTGCGAGCTGAAGGAGAATGAGCTGAAGATGCGGAAAGATATGGAGGCTGATGCGGTGGAGATGCTGGAGGCCTGTGGTGTTAAGAACGTCAAGAGCCGGAGCGACAATCCTTTCCCGGGCCGGGGAATCCATGAGATGGGAACGGCGAGAATGGGACGGGATGCGAAGACCTCGGTGCTGAACAGCTGGAACCAGGTCTGGGATGCGAAGAATGTGTTTGTGACGGATGGATCCTTTATGGTGTCTGCCAACTGTGTCAATCCTTCGCTGTCGTATATGGCGTTTACGGCCAGAGCGGCGGATCATGCGGTGAGTGAGCTGAAAAAAGGTAACATTTAGACTATGAATAGCTATGATGCAATAGTGATCGGCAGCGGGATCAGCGGTGGCTGGGCGGCGAAGGAGCTGACGGAAAAGGGGCTTACGACGCTGATGCTGGAGCGTGGGCCGAACTATGAGCATGTAAAGGATTATAAGACGGCGCAGCTGAATCCCTGGGATTTCCCCCACAGGGGCAAGGTGACACAGGCGGAGCTGAAGGAGCGGCCGTATATCGCACGGACCTGGGGTGCTACGGAAGCCGTGATCGACAGCTGGGCTAAGGATGTGGACTGTCCTTATTCGGAGGTCAAGCCTTTCAACTGGTGGCGGGCCTACCGGCTTGGCGGGCGAAGCATTCTTTGGGGCCGGCAGAGCTACCGGTGGAGCGACCACGATTTTGAAGCCAACGCCAAAGATGGATGGGCTATCGACTGGCCGATCCGGTATAAAGATCTTGAGCCCTGGTATGACTATGTGGAGCGGTTTGCGGGGGTGAGCGGCAGCAAAGAGGGATTGCCACAGCTGCCTGACGGGCATTTCCTGCCGCCGATGGAGATGAATTGTGTGGAGAAAGATGTGGCGGCCCGGATCAAGGAGTATTGGAAGGGGCAGCGGCGGATGATCATCGGGCGCACCGCCAACCTGACGGCGCCGATCCCCGGAAGGACGCAGTGCCAGTTCCGTAACCGGTGCTGGGAGGGTTGCCCATTCGGGGGATACTTTAGTACGCAGTCTTCGACGTTGCCGGCGGCGGTGGCGACAGGTAAGCTGACGGTGAGGCCCTACTCGATCGTGACGCGGATCCTTTATGACAAGGATAAGAAGCGGGCGACGGGGGTGGAGGTGTTGGATGCCGAAACGAACAAAACCTATACCTTTACTTCGAAGATCGTTTTTGTCAACGCCAGTGCGTTGAACAGCGCCTGGGTCCTGATGAATTCCGCCACGGATGTGTGGCCGGGCGGGCTTGGCAGCAGCAGTGGGGAGCTTGGGCACAATATCATGGATCATCATTATAATCTTGGCGCTGCCGGGGTGATGGAGGGGTACGAAGACAAGTATGTGTATGGCAGGAGGGCCAATGGGATCTATATCGTGCGGTTTGCCAACCTGTTTGGAGACAGGCGGGACTATCTGCGGGGATTTGGCTATCAAGGTGGGGCGAGCCGGGAAGGGTGGCAGCGGAATGTTGCCGAGATGAGCATCGGGGCTCCGTTGAAGGAGACGTTGACGGAGCCGGGGCAGTGGACGATCGGGCTGACGGGATTTGGCGAGCTGCTGCCGTATCATGAGAATAAGATCACGCTCGACAGCAGTCGTAAGGACAAGTGGGGGTTGCCGGTGTTGTCGATGGATGCGGAGCTAAAAGATAACGAGAAGAAGATGCGGAAGGATATGGAGTCGGAGGCTGTTGCGATGCTGGAGGCGGCGGGTGTGAAGGGAGTTCATTCCTGGGACCGGGGTCACCCGGTGGGGGATGGGATCCATGAGATGGGTTCGGCCCGGATGGGGCGGGATGCGAAGACCAGTGTGCTGAACGGGCATAACCAGGTATGGGATGCGCCGAATGTCTTTGTGACGGATGGGGCCTGTATGGTCTCGTCGGCTTGTCAGAATCCTTCCTTAACTTACATGGCCCTGACGGCGAGGGCGGCGGATCATGCCGTGACGGAATTGAAAAAAGGTAACATTTAAAACAAATAAAACTTCCAATATGAATAGAAGAGACGCATTGACCCGGGTTGGGCTGTTACTGGGTGGAACCATCATCGGGGCCGAGGCCTTTCTTTCCGGTTGCACCAATCCGCCGGCGAAGAACATTGGCGGGGCGGGGACCAATTTCTCCAATGACGATATTGCATTTCTCGACGAGGTAGCCGAGACCATCCTGCCCAAGACGGACACTCCGGGCGCCAAGGAGGCGAAGGTGGGAGAGTTCATGGGGCGGATCGTGAAGGATTGTTATACGGAGGCCGATCAGAAGGTCTTTATCGACGGGATGCAGAAGCTGGATGCTGCGTGCAAGGCGAAGAACAGCAAGTCCTTTATGGACAGCACGCCGGAGCAGCGGCATGATCTGCTTGTCGATCTCGACAAGGAGCAAAAAGACTATATGGCCAAGAAGAAGAAGGAGGAGCCGGCGCACTATTTCCGGATGATGAAGGAATTGACGCTTTGGGGGTATTTCACCTCCGAGCCGGGTGCAACGAAGGCTTTGCGTTATGTCGCCGTTCCCGGTAAGTACGAGGGTTGTGTCGATTATAAGAAGGGCGAGAAGGCCTGGGCGACGTCCTAAGAGGGCCCGTAATTTATGGTCGGGCCATTCGTAGCGGCCGATCAGCGGCCGGGATTGGGTGGAACGTCGAAGGTGGAAAAGTCCCTGGAGATGCGTTCGGTCATGATGCCGGTGGTGTCCTTTCCGTTGGGAAGGGTCATCTTCACGGTGAAACTGCATTTGTAGTAATCGCGTTCCGCGAACCACTCGACATCGAGCACTTTAAAGCTGGCATGGGCCGGGTTCGTCTTTTGTCTTTGTTCCAGATGTTGGGTCATTGCGCTCTCCAGCTGCGCTTTTGTTTCAGAAGCAGTCAATTTTCGTTTACAGGCCACCGATAGCAATAAGCCGGCCGTGAGAAAAATTGCTATCGATCTCAAAGAGAAGTTTGTGATGCTCGGGTTCATGCCGATGAAGGTACAAGAAAAACAATTATGCGTATCACGGCCCATTCCCTCTTCTTTGCCTCCTTATTACTGTTCTCTTGTGGACGGCGCGCCCGGGATTCGAATGGGCGGCCGATCGCCGATTCCGCCGTCCGGCGGGGCGGGGAATTGGCAGCCGTCTATTGTCAGTCCTGCCATGCGTTGCCGGACCCTTCTCTTTTGAACAAAGCGACCTGGCAAAAGGGTGTGTTGCCGGCGATGGGGCCCCGGCTGGGGATATTCCGGTTTGGAGGTGTCCGTTATCCTTCCGACAGGCTAGACCCGATCATCGGGCCTTCGTTCTATCCTTCCCAGCCCCTGCTTGCCGGCTGGCAATGGCAGGACCTGATCGATTATTACTCGGGCATGGCTCCTGATTCGATGCCGCTGCAGCCGGCGCATGAACCCATCGATACGGGACTGACGCTGTTCAAGGCAGTGATGCCGCCGGCCGACGGGCATCCGCCGATGACGACATTTGTGCGTGTCGATACCGTTGCGGGCAGGAGGCAGGTGATCAGCGGTAACCTGTTCCCCAATATCGTTCGTCGTTGGACGTACCCGTTGCGGGGCAGCGATCCGACTTTGCAACTTATCGATTCGACTTTTTCGCGGAGTGCGGTCGTCGATATGTCCTTTTCGGGGGACTCGGGAGTTGTCTGCAATATCGGCAATCTCAACCCGAACAATGGCCGATCGGGGACCGTTTCGAAGTGGCGGTATGGTCGCGGCGGGAGGATGCTGATCGATTCGACCCTTCTTCTTGGGGACCTTACCCGGCCGGTGCAGGTGATCCCAGCCGATCTTAATAGAGATGGGCGGGGAGATCTCCTGGTTTGTGAATTTGGCAATCTGAAAGGAGCCCTTACCTGGATGGAGGGTATGGAAGGGGGCAAATATATCCGCCATGTCCTGAGGGCTCAGCCGGGGGCGATAAGGGCCTATGTGCAGGATGTCAACCACGATGGGCTGCCCGATATCTGGGCGTTGTTTGCGCAAGGGGATGAAGGGATCTTTCTTTTTATCAATAAAGGCGGAGGGAGGTTTGACGAGCAGCGGGTGCTGCAGTTCCCGCCCGAGTATGGGTCTTCGTATTTCGAGCTGGCCGACATGAATGGGGATGGGTTCCCCGACATAATCTATACCTGCGGCGACAATGCAGATTACTCACTGGTGCTGAAGCCTTTTCATGGGGTTTATATCTATCTGAACGATGGGCAGAACCGGTTCCGGCAGGCCTTCTTTTACCCGATAAACGGTTGTTATAAGGCGATGGCCCGGGATTTCGACGGGGATGGGGATTTGGACCTGGCCGTGATCGCCGCTTTTGCGGATTTCGGGCATCATCCGGAGGAGGGGTTTGTCTACCTGGAGAACCGGGGCGGCCTGTCT
>Ga0310811_10008833_pt1 | contig 12975 bp, 7 predicted proteins | sample YCmetagenome_FD_207642 | JGI IMG/M metagenome (GOLD analysis project Ga0310811, IMG submission 207642) | Soil microbial communities from experimental microcosm in Duke University, North Carolina, United States - YC | ecosystem: Engineered > Artificial ecosystem > Soil microcosm > Unclassified ...
TCAACGTCTCGGCAAGGTCGGGATGTTCAGGTCCTAGATGGTACTCCTGGATGTGCAATGCTCTGTGGTAGAGTAACTCCACCTGTGTATTCTTGTTTTGATCACTGTAAAGGCTCGCTAATCCGGTCAGTGGCGCAGCAAGATCAGGATGTTCAGGCCCCAATTGCTGCTCCTGAATATGCAATGCTCGGTGGTAGAATGCCTCCGCCTGAGCAGGTTGTCCCTGTTTGTAAAAGAGCATGGCAAGATTGTTCAGACTAAGAGCCGTAGCGGGGTGATCCGCTCCCATTTGCGACTCACGCAAGAAGAGTGCCCGCTGGTACAGCGGCTCAGCGAGGGAATGCAAGGCACATTCCCGCAGGTATGTTCCAGCCCGATCGAGCAATTCCGCCGCCTCGGGGAACAACAGGTGATGTTCCTGTATCAACAAATCGCAGGCCTGCACCTGGTCTAGATAGCGCTGACATAGTGACCAGGTGTTAACTTCCTTGAGATTACGTGGAAAGACGAGGTGCAGTGCCCGAACCAATCGCTCGGCCCACTGGCGTTGCTCCTCTGATGTAAGCTGTTCCTTCTGCACCATCTGCACCAACCGATGGATGCTGAATTGCCGACTTTTCGGCAACCGCTTCACCAATGAGAAGGCTAGCAGGCATTCCAGCATCTGATTGAAGGTGAAAGGATCAGTGACCGCTTGTTGTAGCGTGAGAGGCCAATGAGGAGCACCCTCGGTCAGCAATTCCTCGGGGATATGATCCGAGGCTAGAAAGGTACAGAGACGTAGCAACTCGGCTGCTGCCGGGTTTGATTGCTCGACATGTTGAAATGACAGAGACCAGGTGGTGGCTACGGATTTCGGATAGTGCGAAGCCTGTTTTCCACGACGCGCAAGCAGAGCGTATCGATGTTGTTGATAGAGTTGAAAATAGTCATGTAAACTGCAATTAGTTTCTTCAATATAGGCTCCAGCTTGATCGAGAGCCAGCGGAAATTGTGCCAATGTCACAGCAATATTAGTCGCCTCATCGATCTCGGAGATCGTAGCTGATCCTTCGCGTTGGGCCCGCCGAAGCAGGAGGTATGCTCCTTCCATCAAGCTCATACAATCCACTTCAATAGCCGAGGTAGATGAGATAAGTGCACCTACCGCATTCGCCCGGGTCGTGAGCAGGATATTGCCGTTGCCCCGTGAGGGGAGATAGGAAGGAATGAAAGAAAGATCATCGGCATTGTCAACAATGAGCAACCAGGGATCTGGACACTGCTCTAACCAATGGATGATTGCGGTTACCAACTTGCGTTGATCGATCTCGTTCCCCCTGACAAAAGTGGGAATAACGTCTGCCAGTGTGATAAAACTCGTTAAGATCGTCTCCTCACTGGCAGCATTGATCCAGATCGTATGGGTATAGCGCCTCTGCTCATGCGCACGGTAGGCATACTCGATGGCGATTTGCGTCTTACCGATACCTCCCAGCCCTTTGATAGCCTGAGTCTGGGTTAAAGTTACCTGACAGATGTTCGTTGATAGGTTTGTCTCCTGCGGGGAGAACTGCTCCATCAGATGGGAGAGTAAATCGTCGCGCCCAGTAAAATGGGGATTACGGACGTAAGGTATCGTCCAGATCACGTTCTGTTGAGAAGGACTGTTATCCCGGTGTCCAGAATCCCTGGATTCGTTCTCCAATTCCGAGGATGATGGTAGCGGGGGCAGTGCTTCGACCAATCCTAACTCCTGGGCACTTTTTCCAAAGAGCGCACAGAGTTTGATGCGATAATAGGCGCTGGGCTGCTGATAGCCCCGTTCCCAGCGTTGCATGGTAATAAGTGAAATGCCCAACTGGTCAGCGACATCTTGCTGCCTCCAATTGCACTGGATGCGATGCTGACGTAAACGTTCATTCTTTGGCATGAGGTTCCTCCCCTTAGCCTATTACGAACATATACTGCAATAATTTGCAAAAATATCTTATGATTGTATCACATACATTAAAAGCAAATCGCCTTTCCTATCCAGGAAAACGGCTGATAAAGATCTCTAACAAACGGTATTGTCAAGTGGTTGTGTTGCAAGAAAGTGTGATGAACCTTGTGGGAGAGAGTAGCGCTGAGGTTCCGGTAACTGGTATCGTTAACTTGCGAAGAGGCGTGGAACTCTGGCATACTGGACGTCATTACAAGTTAGATCACAGGTGATGAGGAAGGATATATAGAATATTATGACGAGGAAAATGCCTGCTATTCCTCACTTGACGTCAACAGAAGACTTTGAGAATTATCTTCCCACTGTGCCTTTTCTTACGAGCCAGAAGGCAGGCTGGGAAAGTGTAATGATGCGTGTGTATCAGGAGCCATCATTTTTGGAAGAAACGATGGTTCCTGGTAGTCTCGATATTCATCTTTCGCTGGTTACCAGTGGCGCTGTACAAGTCGATGAGCGGGATATCCAGGGTTCCTGGATGTCGTATCCAGTGCATAAGGGCGATTGGTTTTTGGCCCCGGCAGGAAGTGAACCATATATCCGTCGATGGAAAACTCTGTCTAACGACCCATTTCAAACGCTCCAATTGCATGTGAGTGCTGACCTGTTCGCACGAACGGTACAGCAAATGATGGATCGTGATCCTGCACATGTAACGTTGGTCGAGCGTTCAGGATTTCGAGATCCACTATTAGATCAGCTTGCCCTCTCGCTGCGCCAAGAACTGCAGCAGCCTGCTCCTGAAGCACTTGGCAAGATCTATGTGGAGACGACAGCTCAGATGCTCACTGTGCATCTATTGCGTCACTATGCAAGCACGGATGTGTCCATTCGAGAATATAGCAAGAAATTGCCCTCTCACCAACTGAGGCGATTAACGCTGTTTATTCAGGAGCATCTCAGTCAAAACCTCTCATTAGAGACGCTTGCGCAGCAGGTTGGGTTCAGTCCGTATCATTTTGCCCGTCTCTTTCGTCAAACAACCGGGGAGAGTCCTCATCACTTTGTGCTTCGTCAGCGTCTTGCAACTGCTGAGCGCCTCCTGAAAGAAACCAATTTACCACTGGTCAGTGTAGCAACAGAAGTTGGTTTTTCCGATCAGAGTCACTTTACACAGGTATTTAAACAGTATCGCGGGATGACCCCTTCTATGTATCGACGGCAGCGTTGAAGTGAGCACGTTTTCGATAATTTGACAAGGAAATGACAGATAGAAATCTCTCTATCGTGATAGTTTATAGATAAGCAAACAAACATCTCGATCCAATATGTCAGTTTGTTTGTTTGCTTGCTTATCTTAATCAGGAAAGAGTGATCTATCATGTCTATAAAATTTGGTTTGGTTTTGCCACAAGGATGGACTATGGATCTGGCAAGTGTTAAAGATCCTGTTGAAGCATATGAGGCGATGACGAGCGTTGCACAGACTGCTGATGAGCTAGGTTTTGAATCCATCAATCTTGTTGATCACTTTCATACCACGCCGGAACCGTCGCAGGAAAAGACCTTTGAGTGCTGGACTTCAACTGCGGCCCTTGCCCGCGACACAAAGCGTATCCGTATTGGCCAGTTGGTGACATGCGTTGGCTATCGTAATCCTGCCTTGCTTGCGAAAATGGCAAGCACTGTTGATGTAATCAGTCATGGGCGGCTTACTTTTGGTATTGGTGCTGGCTGGTATGAGCACGAGTATCATGCTTATGGGTATCACTATCCAGATGCCCCAGAGCGCCTTCGCATGCTGCTTGAAGCAGTGCAGGTCATTCACGCTATGTGGACTGAAGACGAAGCGGTGTTTGAGGGGAAATATTATCAGGTGCATGGCGCTATCAACCAGCCAAAAGGTGTCCAGAAACCAGGTATCCCTTTGTTGATTGGCGGTGGTGGTGAAAAGGTGACACTCAAACTGGTCGCACAGTATGCCGATGCCTGTAATTTACCTGGCAATCCGGAAACTCTCAAGCGGAAGTTTGCGGTCCTGAAAGAACACTGCGCGAACGTTGGGCGCGATTACGAAAGTATCCGTCGCACAGCCCCGACGTTCTGTTCAATTGCTGAGACTGACGAGCAGGCGTGGGCAAAAGTTCCCGCCGCAATGCAGGCTCATCGAGCTAATTACGATAACGGAGATTTGATCGGCAGCCCGGATACGATCCGCAAACGCCTGGCAGATTATGAGGAGTCTGGCGTGCAGGAACTTGTCCTGCGCTTTTCTGATATGCCCAACCTGGATACATTGCGCTTCTTTGCCAGAGAGTTTATTGCTTAGTTGCTTATCGTCTCTTTGTTTGTGGTTTCGAGAAGCACAAAAATGGACTGGACTTGCCTCGTTTTCGTAGAGTCTTTACTGGTTGGAACTGAAAGGAAGAGCAAAAGAAGAGGTGAGAGGCCAGGTTGTATTGATCAAAAAGCAGGTGTCCGAACGAGAGTGTGCGGAGTCACCTCGCGTTTATCTCACTTTCAAGCTCTTTTTGGCAACATAGTTGTTTGAGTTCTGACCGAACGAATCTTATGTCTCTGCGATTAGGAAGGGAAACGGTTACTTCACAGCCACCTGCAGGGTGATTGCGTAGCAGCCATCCTTCCTGGGCGTGATTGGCATTCGATCTTGATAGAATATCCGCAGCACGCCATCAAAATGTTCATAAACTTCTATTAGATAGTGAGCAAGGGCAGCACCTCATTGGTGAGGGTTTCTAGCGTTGTGAGATGCGGGAAGTCATCAGCGCCGATGATAAAGTAATCGAAGCCGAGATCAATAAAAGGACGCAATTGCTCCACAATTTGCTCTGGTGTTCCCACAAGAGACCAGTCGCGGTTGATGTTTTTCTGATCGATCATGTTCTTGAGTTCTTTTTCCGTTGGTGCGCAGTAACATCCCAACTGGAGTGTACGCCTGAGTGTTGCGGGATCACGTCCGACCGTATTACATGCCTGTTCATATGCCTGAACCTGGGATGTAATTTTCTGGAGATCGCACCCCTGTGTATTCCACCAGTCAGCATGGCGAGCGGTGAGACGTAGCATGCGTGGCTGGAAAGCAGCGACCATGATCGGAGGAAGTGGATCAGGTTTTGGTTGGCAGTTGGCATCGTTCACCTGATGGTGTTTCCCTGCAAATGTCACATGATCCTGATTCCACATGCTCTTAATGATATGTAGTGCCTCATCCAATTCCTCGATACGTCTACCCGGTGAAAGGAATGGGAAATGATAGGCGTCGCATTCTTCCTGGTGCCAGCCAGCGCCCAATCCCAGAATAAAGCGCCCTTCACTCATATACTGTAAGGTAGCTGCCATTTTTGCCAGATGAGCGGGGTTGCGGAAAAGTTGGCAGAGCACAAGATGGCCAAACTTTAATTTGGGCTGTAGCGCAGCCAGATAGTTCATGGCTGTCCATGCTTCAAGAACAGGTTCTGTGCCGAACTGGACATGATCACCCATCCATGCCGAATCGAAATGCCCCGCAATGACATCCAGACCTTGCTGATATGCAGCAAGTTGATCGCGGCGTGACGTGTTTCCGCTGTTGAAGGGGAGCGCCCAACCGAACTGAATATGAGTCATCAGTACCTCTTTCTTGTTGACAATACTATGCAGATAGGGTGAATAGTGGTAATTTACACTATTTATGACTGGATTGGCGAAAGGGTCACGTGATGCGACGCGACCCTTATAATCAGTGTTGTTTCTGGTGAGATTTCTTCAATGGGTGGGTTTCTTTAAAGAACTCGTATGTCAATCTCGTTTTCTTTACCCAGAACGACTTCTGTCTGCTCACCAACTCGAATGAACCGTAGATGGACTCTGCGTGATCCAACGAAGAGGCCACGTAGTTCTAATGAATCCAACCAGGATGGTAAGGTTGGTTGATGAAGGGTGAGACAATGCTCTGTTGCGTTTGGAGCCAGACCCAGCAACCCATTCAGCAAGAGAAATGGTGAGCCAGCAGCCCATGCCTGTGGTGAGCAGGAGGTTGGATACAGAGTGGGGCCAAATCCTTCCCGACGATCAAAACCACAGTAGAGTTCTGGCAATCGGGCATCCGCAAAGTAGGAGCTGGCATCATAGAGACTTTTCAGAATGGTTGCTGCGTGCCTTTTTTCTCCATAGCGAGCGATACCGGCACCAATGATGGCTGTATCATGGGGCCAGACTGAGCCATTATGATAGCTCATGGGATTGTAGCGTCTGGCCTGTGTTGAGAGAGTGCGAATACCCCACCCGCTGAACATATCTTCCTGCATCAGACGTGTAATCATCTTCTGCGCCAGTTCGTCTGGGACAATGCCGCTCCAGAGGCAGTGCCCTGCGTTAGATGAGACCACGTCGCATGGTTCTTTCTGGTCGGCAAGCCCTTCATAGAAGGTGTTTTCTTCTTCCCACCAGTAGTGGCGCAGGAAATTGCTTTGTAATTCATTGGCGGTATGTTCCCAATGCTGTGCCTCTTCATGAAGACCCTGCTGGTTCGCAAGGTAACTCATTGCTTGATAGGCAGCATAGGCATACCCCTGCACCTCGCTCAGAGCGATTGGTGAATGTGCTAAGCGGCCATCCTGGTGATGAATGCTATCACCGGAGTCCTTCCAGCCCTGATTTCTCAGCCCTTTTTCAGACGCGGTATGGTACTCTAAAAAGCCATCGCCATCTTTGTCTCCGAATTTGATCATCCATTCCGCAGCATCCTGCGCATGTGGCCAGAGTTTCGACAGGAAAGTCTTGTCTCCAGTCCAGCGGAGATATGCCTCAAACAGTATAAGAAAGAGTGGTGTGGCATCCACTGTGCCATAATAGGGAATGAAGGGAATCTCGCGCAGGTTGGCCATTTCTCCGGTTCTGAATTCATGGAGAATTTTCCCTGGTTCTTCGTCTGTAAAGGGATCAATTTTTTTGCCTTGATAGGTAGCTAAAAACTCCAGTGTGCCACGGGCAACCTGAGGGAACCAGGGAAGATATTCCAGGGCGGCGATCAAGCCGTCACGGCCAAATGGTGCGCAGAACCAGGGAATACCGGCATACGGATAGTAACCATGGGGGGTCATGGTGCTCAGCATCATTAAGTCCTGGAGGCCGCGTTTAATCCATTGATTAAAGATGGCATCATTACTGAGAACGGTTGGTTGGGCGGTCTCACGCCAGAGATTGGCGGCAGGCTCGGTCTGCAAGTTTTCTGCGGTTGATTCACCCATGGCGATGGTAATGCGGATGGTGGACTGTTGCCCCTGTTCAAGGTGGATATTCCAGTCGGCGCGGTCCGCCTGGACATGGGTAGCTGAAGGTTCCAGGGTGATCCTGGTCAGTCGTTCGATGTCATCGAGACCTTGATATCTGAGCGTGATGTCCTGAGCACTTGTCTGTGGTGGCAGTTGGGTCCCTCGTTGTTCCCGTGTCATGCCACGTATCTCAAAGAGGTCAGCGAAGTCGGCACCAACTTTGAGACTGAAGGTGAGATCGACCTCCTGCAAGTGAAAGTTGGTGATGGTCAAGGTTTGTACGAGATAATCCTGTTCAAGTTCGAGAAAACGATCAACGTGAATGGTACCCTGCTCAATAGTTGTGTGTTGCGCTGTTGTTATGGGAGCATTCGTCAGATCTGTATGGCTGGTTTCACTCATTTCGGACGTCTGATAAGAAAGGGTAATGAGTTTCTGCCCTTCTAAATACAGATTGCATGTCCGTAAAAAGCGTGTGCCGTGTCTGAACAGTCCCATTTCTTGTTGTGAGGCGAGGAGGTCACCACTTACGTCGGTGATCAAAAAGCTATCACCGCTCTTAAGTATCAATTGTGGAGCAGTAACGTGCTCGGTTTCCTCGGTGAATGTCGGTTGGGCTATGGTATTTTGCTCTGTCTCTACGGACTGTAGCAGTAGTTCCTTCGGTGTTTGATCCGTCATGACAGTTTACATCCTGATGAGTATAATGAAATAGTGTGAACATTTTCCAGATGGTTGCCAGTAATCCAGCAATATCATCCAGGAATTTTATGATAGAGACCAGATGGAGTTCTGTCTTTCCTGGCATTCAGCGGTACACATAAATGCTGTCCATGGCTGAATGTTGAGACGCATCTGGTTCTGTTACAATTAAGTAAACACAGGAATGCAGCGTTGGGTTACAAGGCGGAGCAGCTATTGAAACGCAATGTTATCCTCAAAAGGAGCGGTGGAAGGGCGCAAAATGTCTTGAATCGCTGTATAATCTAGACAATATTATAGCCTCTGACACAATTATGATGCTTCACTGTAGAAGCGGTGTCAGCGTAGGAGACTTTATTATGCGGCTTTCTCGTCTTTCTATCATCACTCTATTTATTATTCTCCTCATGCTGTGCAATAGTGATGAATCTCGTCTGGCATTTGGATATTATGGAACCGTTCAGGAAAGTAATACAATCGCCTGTCCAGATGTCTCTCATACTGTAGCGACATCTTCTGAGCAAGGAAATGTAACCCTTAACGTTGTTGGCTGGTCGTCCTCAGCAGCAGAAGATAGTCTGGTTGAACAGAATTTGCAAAACTTCCAGAAGTTACATCCAAACATTCATATTCATTGGACGACGATTACAAGTAATTACGAAACCTATATGAATGCCGCGATTGCCAGTGGTCATGCACCGGATGTCTTTTATTTGCAGCCAGATATGGCCCCGAGCTATATCTCGAGTGGCAAATTACTGGATCTTTCTCCTTATATGAGGAGTGCTCATATCCAGGTCAGTGATTATTTTCCCTCTTTCATTGATCCGTTTCGCTGTGAGAACGGTCAGGTGTATGGTATTCCCAAAGATTGGGACACATTGGGCGTATTTTACAATAAGAGTTTATTTAAAGCAGCCGGTATTCCATTTCCCAGTAATAACTGGACCTGGAATGATATGCGTACCATTGCCAGAGAATTGACGAGGAAGGTTGGTTCACAGAAGATCTATGGTATTACCATAACGCCTAATTCATCGCGCTGGCTTGCTTTTCTGCGCGCTGATGGCGGTGCTGTGATGAATACAGATGATACACGTGCTCTCTTTAATAGTAATGCTGGTGTAGCATCGCTTGCATTCTATACAAGTTTTCAGACTGTTGATCATTCATCCGTATTGCCATCTGAACTTGTACCCTCTTCTTCATCGTGGAGCGGCAGTGACTTTGATGCTTTTAAGCAGCAGCGTGTCGCAATGGTGATAGAGGGGGGATGGCTGATGCAATATTTGAGCGCTTCCACTGCGAATGTATCTACTCCTCCCGTTCAATATGGTATTGCACCTTTGCCGATTGCCCCAACCGGCTTACGGGGTGATTTAATCTTTACAAATGCCTGGGGAGCCTATCGCCAGACCAGTCATCCGCAAGCGGCGTGGGAACTCATTCAGTATATGACAAGCGAAGCAGTGCAGGAGAGCGCCTTACGAGATGGTTTCGCATTACCGACGCTTACGGCGCTCGCGCATGATCCATATTTTGCACAGCATCCTGATGATCGCGTTCTTTTTGATGCGCTATCATATGGATATCCAGATACCTATGGTTCATATGATGATTACATTCACACACGTCTTAATGATGCCATTGACAGCGTTTTCTCTGGACAAGTAGATGCGCGTACCGCGCTGGATAACGCTGCTCAGCTTATCAATAGCACAGTAGATTCTACATATCCCGATCCAGGGTAAAACGGGTCATGAGAGCCATAAAAGAAGACTCGTGATATCGTCTTACTGGCTCTCATGTTCTGTACATTTGATGTAATCGAATACAGGCGCGAGGCAGAATGCTACCTTATATACTAGATGAACAGCAGAGAAATTGGTTATCCTTTCACTGCCGCGCCTGTCGCACCCTCAATAAAGTATCGCTGGAAGATGAAGAAGAGAATGAGAATTGGAATAATATTAAACATAGAGCCAGCGAGTAATAAATTGTATTGTGTATAATGGGCACTCTTAAAGTTGAAGAGACCAAGCGTAAGTGTATACATATTTTGTGAGCCGAGCGCGACCAACGGCCATTGGAAATCATTCCAGGCTCCCTGGAATGTTACGATTGCTACAGCCGTCAAGGCAGGTTTCACGAGAGGCAGGATGATTGCGTAAAAGATCCGCCAACGTGATGCACCATCGATTTGGGCCGCTTCTTCCAGTTCTTTGGGTAAACCCTTCATAAATTGAACCATAATAAAAACAGTGAGAGGTTGAGCCATGTTCGGTAGGATCAAGGCCCAATAGGTATTAATTAAGTGGAGATCATTGACCACAAGAAACTTAGGAATGATTGTAACCGCTGTTGGAATCATCATGACCGCCAGCGTGATGGTAAAAATGATCTTTTTGCCTGGAAAATTCATACGTGCTAAGGCGTAACCAGCCATTGCCGAGAAGATAACATTCAGGATCATCGCTCCGAATGCATAGATGAGAGAATTGCCGATCCAGCGGAGGAAGATGGGATTAGCGAGAATTTGTGTATAGTTAGACCAGATCCAGGGATTGGGGATAAGGCTTGGTGGAAAAGCCAGTATGTCCTGAAAGGTTTTAAACGACGAGATAAACGTAAAGAGCAAAGGCCCAACGGAAGTGATCGTGAAAAGCGCTAATGAGATGTACAGAATGATGTGAGGCCATCTGAAGTGTCGTCCCGGCTGATGATTTTGTTGCGGTAGATCGGAACTATCTATGCTGGGGATTTGTGATGACAGTTGTGCCATGTTTCTACTCCTTCTTTCTAACTGTTGTTGGTATTTGTATCAATGAGTTGTCTCTGAACGAGCGTCACAATGAAAATGACAATGAAGAGGAGTACAGACATCGCTGCGGCCAGTCCAAAGCTTTGATCCGAAAATGCAGTATTATAAATTTCCAGCATTGGGGTGAGCGTTGCATCATTCGGTCCACCATTCGTCATAAACATTGCCTGGTCAAACATCTGGAAGCCGCCGATTGTGCCAAGCGCCATGACGAGAAAGATGGCAGGGCGTAGGAGAGGGACTACAATATTCCAGAAAATTTGGAAGCGGTTCGCTCCGTCGACTGCTGCCGCCTCTTCTAACTCGCGTGGAACGTCCTGTAAGGCTGCCATAAAGTAGAGCATAAAAGCAGCACCAGTTGTCCAGATATTGAGAAGCATAATAGAAGGGAGCGCGAAGGTTGTATTGTTGAGCCAGTCCTGCCCTTGAATATGAACAAGTGAAAGCAGAAAGTTCACCAATCCATCTGGATTATAGAACCAGAGGAATATCAAGGAGGTTGCGACTGAAGAGATTAATGCGGGAATATAGAAAATAGTGCGAAAGACGCCCCGCAGAACACGTGTATGTTGAAGTATGACTGCCAGAAGGAGGGCCAGGGCCGTTTGCAAAATGACGATAACTACGACATATTCAAGGATATTTTTCATCGAGGTCCAGAAATCGCTCAAGCCAATGTCTGAGAGCTGATTAAAGAGTATAACGTAGTTATGAAAGCCGACAAATTCCGGGGCCGTAAACCCTATGTCTATTTTGAATAGACTCAATCCTATGCCGTACAGTGAGACAAAGAGCGTAAAAATTGCCAGGATAAGAAGGTATGGAGCGAGAAACAGATATGCCGACAACGTTTCTCGGGCATGTCGATTACTACGACGTGGTTGTTTTTTTGCTTGGGTAAAAACTTGCTTAGATGCGACGGACGATGATACCGGTTCTGTCGCCATGATATTCTCCTTTCGTTGCGCCCCCAGGCGATGAGAAAAGGGATCTGTTGAGATTGTGTTATGAAGATTGCTATGAAATGATTTTTCGCTGGAAAAATTGTAAAGACGGTCAAATCCTCCCAATGCAGGATTTGACCGTCGACACGCTGATAGCGTTTTACCCTTGTTCCTGTATTTGGTTGTCAATCTTTTTCGCAGCGTTATCGAGCGCGTTTTGTGGACTCGTATTATTGATCATCACCTGTTGCAACGCTGTTGCCAGATCATTATGGATGTCACTATCCTCGGGACCGTAGTAATCGGCATAGCTATATGGTGCGGCATCGAACAATGCTTTGAAGTCTGGATGACTGGTGAAGTAAGGTGCATTTGCCAGGCTCTTCAGTGTCGGTAGCGCGAAGCCAGCATTCAACTGATTTTCTTGCACCTGTGCTCCTGTCATGAACTGAATTAATTCCCAGGCAGCTTCAGGATATTTCGTTTTTGCATAGGCAGCCCAGGCATTCGTGAAGATCAAATCCGCGCGTTTACCATCTGGCGCAACAGGGAGTGGTGCGATACCATATTGAATGCCTGGATAGTATTGTTCCAGATAGGGAATAAGCCAGCCACCTTCAATCGCCATCGCGACTCGCCCTTTGCCAAAAGCATCGCCATTCCAGGATGAGCCAACGGCTGTGGGAAGCGTTCCCGTTTTGGCTTGAATAAAACTATCATAATATTGTAGTGATGTGATGCCAGCCTGGCTATTGAAGGTTGCCTGTGTGCCAGTTTTGTTTAGCATTGTTCCGCCATTAGCTATTAAAAATGCGCCCCATCGTGATGCATCAGCAGATAAACTAATGCCATAGACGGAATGAGCGGTTCCCGGATTACTGGTCAATTTTTTCGCATCTGCCTGTAAATCAGCCCAGGTCCAGTTCGCACTTGGAGCTGATAAACCTGCCTCTTTAAACATTTGTTTGTTGTAGAAGATGCCAAGTGAGTCCCAGTCCTTTGGCAGGCCAAAAACCTGGCCTTTGGTGCAGGTAAATGGACTCATCAGAGAAGGGTAGTATTCACTTGCTGAGACATTGTCGTGTGCCATATATGGTGAAAGATTCAGTAGTTTTCCGGCGCTGATGTAAGAGCTAGACATGTCCGGACTGAGATAGAAAACATCCGGGACGGTACCACTGGCGATATCAGAGCGCATTTTTAGCTCGTAATCGCCACTAATTGGTTCCCATTTCACCTTAATGTTTGGGTGTTCCTTCATAAATAGGTTAAGATTCTGCTCGTCTAGCGCATTTTCTGCCGGTGACGATGGAG
>Ga0310811_10008834_pt1 | contig 12974 bp, 3 predicted proteins | sample YCmetagenome_FD_207642 | JGI IMG/M metagenome (GOLD analysis project Ga0310811, IMG submission 207642) | Soil microbial communities from experimental microcosm in Duke University, North Carolina, United States - YC | ecosystem: Engineered > Artificial ecosystem > Soil microcosm > Unclassified ...
TAAGGCGTCCTATCCGATTAAAGACGTACTGTTGCACATTTCCCTCAGGGTCAATCGTCTTGCTAATCTGACCCGACGCGTCATATTCCGTCTGCCAAGCAGCATCCAGCGTGACCGTTCCTGAAACTTCAGCACGCCCCTTCCTCACCATTCGAATTGTTTGCCCTAAACTGTTAATTTGGTACTCGGTAACACGCTCGTCCGTTGTACCCACCGCCTCGATTCTCTTCGTTAGATTACCTTTTCCATCGTACTGATACTGAGTACTGAAACCTTCTTCATCCGTTTCTTCTGTCATCTGAAGATTTAGAGGTGAGTACGCGGACTTAGTAGTTGTGCCATCAGGCTGTTCCGTCTGTACGATTTGGTCGTATTCATCTCTAACAATGCGCGTCGAAAATCCACGTGCATTGGTATGGACTTCAGTTCGCATGCCCGCATCGTAGCGAACTTCCTCGTCGGCCCTCCCGTTAACAACTTTTCGGACCAGCTTACCAACACGGTTATGGGTGTAGTCTTCCACTCTACGACCAGATACCGTTTCGGGGCCTGTGATCTTGCTAACGAATTGCTTGTTAGTGTCGTCATACTCAAATACGTAGTCGGTGACGCCACCATCCGGCGCGATACGTTTGCTTACGGTGCTTCCCTTATACGTGATCTGCTCTATACGGCCCTCTTGATCCGTTATCTTGATGATGTGATTAGCCGAATCGTAGTCGTACTTAATTGTGTAGCCTCTGACATCGGTAACCTGAGTTAGTCGGTTAATCGTATCGTATTGATACCGTACGCTCCGAACAGCTAAGTCGAGATCGTTACCGGCTATTGGAGCATCGCGCACTTCGGTTAGGAGCGCTCCGGTATAGTGCAAGGTGTAAAGCACTCGTCCATAGCCGTCCACTACTCCGCGAACAGTACCTGTCTTGTCTCGAACTAGCCAAGTCTTATTGTTATTTCTGTCGCCATACGAAACCACTTGACCTTGAGTGTTGTAGTCGATCCAGTTACCGTCTTTGTGCAGCCATCGATAACCTTTTTCGATAGTCGTATAGCTTAAAGATATATTCCCGCTCGCAAGCTGTGCGTCTAGTGCAGCGGGAGTAGCAGCAACGATTGCTTGAATCGCCCGCTTTTCAATAATCGCACGATTGCTAAAAGCATATCGTGCTCCATCGCCTATATATAGTTCACTTTGGCGACGTATCGCTTCCATTTCGGCGCCGCCGGACGGCACATTCGTTCCGGGACATAGGCTCGCATAATCAAGATTGACTCGCACTGCAGCAGCATAGTCAGCACCGGATTCACCGATGACCTTATTAAATGGCGTCATGCGTTCCGGGACCATAGCGCTTGCTTGTCCAGAATTTATCGTCGGACTCCAGTCTTCATCTACCCAGACCCAACATCCACCACTCCCGATACTGCCCGATCCGGACGAACTTTCTCCTCCATAACCAAAAGTTCCACCTGTCGTATCCGCTGCTTCGCTACCGGTCATGTTCTTCCAACTTTGCGAAAGGCTTTCCCAAAACGGATTGAATTTCCATTCCTGCCCGTCCCAGTTACGAGTCCATTTCACGGGCCCCGCGATGCTTTGGACCGACATATCATCGATTGTGATCGTGGCATATCCGTTAGGATTAGTTACGTTCAACCCGTTTACGGAGGTTTGTGTATTTCCTTGTTGAATATCTCGCGTTGTGGGAAGCAAATTCACTTGTGCATTACTTGACGAAGCAAGCAAGACAAGTACCGCTCCAACCAAAAGACGAATTCGAGGCAAGAAACGAAACGCTGCACTAAATAACATTTTCCTCACCTTATATTCATTATTTTCTATACTTATTTGCATTGCTGAGCGCCGGAACCGTTTGGAACATATACGCACTTCTGTCCCGTCATCTTGATCGGTGTACTTGCCCCACCACCACCAAAGCCTCCTGCTACACCGCCCCAACTCCCTCCACCACCACCTCCACCACCGCCTCCACTTCCGGCTGAGCAGGTACTGTTACTGACCGCGAACCACGAGGTCGATGCACCACATGAAGAGGTTTGCCCGTTGGCGCATGTGTAATTACAAGTGACGTGAGTAACATTGCTGTAGTTGTAGCAACCGCCGCCAGAAGCAGTTCCGATACTTGCTTGTGCTTCCAATGCCTGAAGTGCGACTACACGATATGGAATCGTTATGCGCTGTTTCGGCTCTAACTTCGTTGGTACCTCAACCAAGAACTCATACCGGAACATGTTGTCGCTCACGGGGAGCTGTTGACGCACGTTGTCCGCACGGACCAAGCCGTAGTTGATCAACGACAGTTCACCGTAGTAGACGTCACCAGCATTCATCTTCGGCAGATTGACGCTTGGCGGCTGCATGACTACGACGGCTGCGGGCACATCTGTTTCATAAGTTGCGTTAAGTGTGACCTCATAACGGTCCTGAATCGTGATCTCTCTCACGCTCCACTCAACGGTAATCAGGTTGTAGTCAAGGAATACTGATTGATTGATGGTGATTCCTGGCTTAATTTGAAGTCGGCCGCCAATTTCTTGATGATTCGCCGCCTTTGCCTTGAATTGATATCGGCCTGCTGGGAGATTTTGGAACAAGGCTTCACCGAGGCTGTCCGTTACAAGCTGCTGCGTAACAGTCGCAACGTCTTCGTTTTGCAGGGTGATCGTTGCGTTCGCAAGTCCTGGAATGAGCTTGCCATCTTTGCCGACTGTAGCGGTATAGATGTCCGTTGCCTTAAATAGCACGTTGCCTTGACCGGACTGCGTCACGCTCGCGTAGACTTTCAGATCCTGGGATGGCACGTTGTCGCCAACGACCTTCAATCTGAATTCATAAACCCCTTCAGTGGTACCGGTTGGTGGGGTAAAACTCAGATCAATTGTTCTTGAGCCGCCCACTGCCAAAGTGCCATTTGCGGAGCTCGCGATGCTTGCCCAGGACTGCGCGGGAGTACCATCTGCCTTCGTAAGAGAAAACTGCAGATTCAGTGCGTCTTGAAGACCATTGTTCTTCACCACGACGCTTTCTATCTGACTTCCACCTTGTACCAGACCGGTTTCAACGAAACTCGGCGTGCTGACGAGGAATGGCTTCGCCTCCGAAAGCCTGTAGTCGACACGCACTTGCCCAATTGGCGATAGCGGATGCTCATCGCTGATCACATCGAGGATAAATGCGCCACTACTTAGTGCCTCATTATTTGCGGTGAACAAAACAGGTACGTTCATCGTTTGGCGCTCAGCCAACGTCACGGGTGCCGTAAGCTGTAGTGACACGCCAACAGGTAATTGCCCCGTTGGCTGACTTGCGGCATTCAAACTCAAACGCAGGTTTTTAGCTTGTGTTCCGACGCCAGCTTTCGCGGTGAAAGGAATGCTGAACGGATAGTTTTTCGGAACATCGAGTTTGTACGGGGAAGGCCCTACGGTTACTCGGTTGATCGTGAATGCCTTTTGCTCAGGCCTATCCGTAATATCAGGATGGACCGCGCTCACCTTGTACAGACCGGCATCCGTAATCGTTGGCTTAAAGCTGTATACAAATTGGCCGGTCGTGTCAGTAATGACGTTGATGACGCGTTCAAAGCCTTGCTGATTAAGTACAAGCTTCAGCCGGCTATTTGGTAGCGCACCGCCGGATTGCCGATCAAATGCGCGGCCAGTGATGACCACATCCTGATCACCGAACGAACTAATCGGATTGACGTCTGTCACCTCGCCGGCGTAGGCCGTATCAATAAGCGATACAGTTCTTTCTGACCCTCTTGCTGTAATCGAAACCTCATCCTCCTGCCCTGTGTGATAGCGGAGTTTGTCTACTTCCAGTTTCACCCGAATGCTGTTTGGACTCGATCCAGGAACGTTGAGATTGAATACGTCCGATACATAGCTCGTCCCGGCTGGAATACGGGCAACGGTTTGCCCATTCGTCAAAGTAACGACGTTCGCACCAAAAACCTGCTTATAGGGCTGCGTTGCCAGAACGTTTCCGTCCGCGTCAAGAATCTTGAAGCGCAGCTCAGTGGAATCCGCAGCGCCATTGGCCGTTGCTGTGAGAAGTTCCGTATCTACTTCGGAAGTGTTTTCAATAGTGAGTTTCAGTTTGCCAGTGCCACCGCGCGTGAACTCGTCCGTCGCCATACCGACAACTAGCGCACCGTCCATCACGTCGATAGCCTGATTTCTCGCAATCTTCACGAGTTGACCTTCGTTCGGAACGAGCTCAATGCCAACTTGTGCCTGCGCCGAGCCAGGCAGATCTGCATATCCACCGACAATTACTGGTACCAATTGCGTTTGGTTTCCGCCCAGAGTGAAAGGCTCAGATCTGTGATCTTTAAACTGCGAGGAATCCTTGTTGATTGGCAGCCTCACCACCACACGCGCCGATGACATTACGCTGCCAGACAAGTTTGCGACCTGAACCTGCAGCTTGTTCATTACACCACGTTTCAATGGCGTACCCGATGCAACTTGAGTAAGAACGGCAGGCATCAACACGCTGGTGGAAATTTCCACGCCCTGAGAATCGACAGACGATACGGTGTAATTTCTCTCCCCTGACGTGTAACCGGTGTCCGTAAAGGAAGTGCTCGTTATCGAATTAGGCGTGAGCTTTACTTTGGAAGAACCGCTGCCCACATAGACAAGATATCCGGCCACATTGCCATTCGGCGCAGTCCAACTGATCACCGGGAGGTCGTTACCAATTTGTTCGGCCTTCAAGTTACGAACCGGCAGTAGGCTTGCATTCAAGTAGGTCGAGTTCGATATCGCAGACTCGTTACCGGCAGAATCAACAGCCGTCACGACATACGCACCCTGCGTCGGAGATGGACTCGTGTCGTAAGTGATCGGATTTTTTATCCGACTCTTGTATGGCGTTAAGCCTTCGATTGTCGTAATACTGGTGCCAGTCGAACGGTAGAGGTTGTAATAGTCGACTGTACTTGCCAACGGCGGTTGCCAAGTCGCATAAATACCTTGCCCCGTCAACTGAAGCGCAAGATTCTGCGGTGCACCAGGTGCTGTTGCACTAGCAACCACGTCAACAACTGCGCTTTGTCCGGAAACTGATTCTTGATCATTGGACTGGCGTACCGAAGCCACCGCATACTTGTATGCACCGTCTTGCGGCGTCTGGTCGATATAGTCCACACCCGTGACACGGGTCAACACCTGGAGCAATGCTTGTCCGGGCCCTTGGCGATACAGCTGGTAACTGTTCGCTCCATCGACGGCCTGCCAAGAGAGTTTGACCTTTCCGCCAGACTGTGCCTTCGCGGTAAAGCCGAACGGAACATCGGATGGAGGCAAGTTACCCTGATATACCTGAAACTTATTGAACGCACTCACCCTAGTGGAGACGTTGTCCAAGTCGTCCTTCGCTTGAAAGCTGAATGTCAGCGTTTCGGGGTTACCCAAACCGGCATCAGCAGGCAAGACGAAACTACCTTGATAGGTTGTTGGATTCACCTGGTTCAACGTACCGACTACAACCGGCGTACGTACTGGTCCAGATAGCAGGTACTTAACCTGCGGAATAGCGCTCGGCGCCTTACTAAATGTAAAGCTGGCCGTAATTTGCTGCGCCGTATCATTCTTGATAGGCGAAGTCGGGGTAATGACAATGTTAGACAGTGCAGGACCATCTGTATCGATCTTGAGCGTCGCGCCACTACCGATGTCTGTACCACGATTTCCAACCGCATCGCGCGCGGAGAAAAGTGCGTTTGCAATACCCGACGGCGTGTTGGCATCGACCAGGAAGGCGCCCGTATAAGTTGTATCGCCAGTCTTCGCGAGTTCCACCGATATAGGGGTTCCGCCTTGAGGAACAATCGACAGATAAGGTACGGCCTGCAAACTTTCGTTCGTCGTTAAAGTGACATTGACTTTGCCTTGCCCTATGCGTCCTGACGTTGGATCGGTTTTTCCAAGTGACGCATAAGTAATGGAAAGCGCTTTTGGCGCCGTTCCGTCGGATGCGACCTGTACCGCATTGCTCGGAAGCGAAGGCGTTCTAACGCTATTTACTGCAACTACTCGGTAGTTCCACACACCGTCCTGTGACGGCAGATCATCGTAAACATTTGACGCAGTTGGAGAAGAAGTGACTTTTGTCGCTTCACCGATAGTAGTAAATGCACTCGGCGAACGATAGACATCGTATCCAGTCACATTTGGGTCCGTGGATCGCGTCCAAGACAGGCGGACTTTACCGGCTGCTTGCGCGCTGCCCGTCAGATTAGTTGGACTTTCAGGCACGCTCGTATCTAACGTGACATTGAGCGGGGAGGAAAGGACGCTTGTGCCATATTGGTCCGTCGCACTCGCCTGAATTCGGTTTGCGCCTGGAGCAAGCGTCAAAGAAGCCGAGAAACGGCGGTCCGTACCAGCCGTGGCAGAACCTGCTGGCTGATCATTGATAAACAGTGAAATGCTACTGCCTGGTTGAGCATTGCCAATCACCGTCAGCGTTGCAGTCCTGGTCGTAAAACCGTTCGCAGGACTTGTAAGGGTTGGCGCATCTGGAGCAGCATGCGCGACAGAGACAGAGTACGTTGAAGTAGATGAATTACCGAGCGAATCCAACGCACGCAATGCCAACTCATGGGTACCGTTCGCAATAGCATCGAGTTTCAGCGGTAGCGAAGAACCCGAGCCATTCAGTGTGCCAACAACGGTCCCATCTAAAACCAGCTCGATACGCGCAATACCGCTCTTATCCGAAGCAGTAAAGGCAACCGCTGTGTTTTTGGTCAGTACTGCTCCATTTGCCAATGGTGCGCCGTCAACGGTGACATTAAGCAGTTGCGGTCCGTCTTTATCGGGGGTCGCATTAGGTGGATATGGAACTCCACTAACTTCTACATTAGCTAAATATATCCAGCTTGCGGAGCTCGGAACGGTAATTCGAACATAACGTGCGACGACAGGAGCAAGTACGACATTTCGCGCTTCACCGTTTGTTGCCGCAACACTTTCCGAATAAACGACATTGAAGTTTGCACCTGTCTCCGAAACCGAAATCTGCTCCGTTCTGGTCTCAGATGTTCCACCTGTTCCGGTGTGAATTCCGGGAATGTACGAGACTTTTGAGACGGTATAGGTTGCGCCAAGATCTACCTGAATCCAACCATTGAATGCACTGGCATTCCAATATCCGCCATTAAATGCAAGGTAGGGCGACCCTGCTCCATAGTTAGATGAAGCAGTGTAATTATTGCTTGGCAGCGCCTTCGAAACGACTTGCGGCACAGTGGTTGAACGTTCCACCGTAATAGCGTTTTCCTGTTGTGCGATCTTTCCAGCGTTGTCAGTTGCCATCGCCTTGACGACATGCGCACCGACGCTTGCCGACGTCGGATCCCAACCTACGATGTATGGCGATTGTGTCTTTTTGCCGATCGACACACCGTCGACGTAAAACTCTACCTGGGCAATGCCGGACCCGTCGCTTGCGCTTGCCTCAATACTGATTGGCTGACTTACGCTGCTGCCCGTCGTTGGTGTAACGAGGGTCAACGTAGGTGCTTGAGTATCGACAGTAACACCACCATCGAGGACAGCGGTTGCCACCGTTCCAGCGGAGTTCCTGAATTGCACGCTGATAGCTTTTTTGCCGTCGCCGGTGGAAGTAGTGAATGCGACATGGCCGCGTCCATTTGCAAGTGGGGAGAAGGAAACTCCAGCAAACGCTCCTCCTTCTGCGATTCGATATTCCGTCGCGTTTATGCACGAAATATCAAGGAGAACCGTTGATTGATCAAAAAACGTGCTCGGTGTTGAAAGCCGGATTGTAGGATTCAAAAGTGGCGCGGCTGCCAAATAACTTCCGAAGTTGACACCCGATGAAACGGCATCGCCCTGCCCTTGCGGGTTAGCAGTCAGCTCCTTTGGTCCACTGACGTGTCCCCACCAGTTTCCTGTTGCCTGAACAACCGAGTCCGGTTTTTTATTATCTAGAGCTAAAACGCTGTTTCCATAGAACTGAGAATTTGAAATGACGGGAAGACTGCCATCATTCGCTTCGATGCCAACGGCATTATTGGTAAAACTGGAACCCGATATGCTTGGAGAGGCGCCAGAGAGAAGACGCAATCCAACCGTGTTCCGATCTAGTTCAACAAATTGCAAATTTGGACTTCTTCCGCGGACTGTCAATGCCGCAGCAGCGCTGCCGTCAACAGAACCGCCGCCATAACGAATGGAAACGTCGTTAAAAGTTGTCTGGCCAAATGCTGACGATGACTTTTCCAGACGCAAGCCGCCCCAGTCTCCAGCCGCAGGTGTTTGCGGTAAGAGTCCGGTTTGTCCGGAAACGGTGTCGTCCTTCAAGCTTGTTAGAGTGACGCCCTTTCCCGATGTAAGTCGATCGCGAACAACAAGCTGCGCGTTGGGGCCGAACTTGACAACGACGCCATCCCCGATCGTCAAATCGGCCGCCCATACGGGGGCACCTACAGCCTGAAAAAGAAAAGCAATCGCGGTACCCAAGCAGACAACTTTCTTCGAAAGACGTGATGGCACCTTCGAAATAACCTTATCGAAATGAGGCAACATCATGAAGGGCTTGGCGGACGCTTTAATTAGTTTGTTGTGCGTCATCTATTTTCCTTACGTCTTTCGTTTTATCTGCGTGACTAATTGCTTGACGTCGAATGGTCTAGAGCTGTGCAATCGCTTTTGCTGGCACAGCGAACTCCCTACCGGATTTCGTGATGAGTGTGGCTGTTGAGGAGCCCCCTAATGTCGAACTCAGTCGAATTTTTTCGACATGCTCGCCCTCGGCATAGACCGACATGGCGTCACCTGCGGAAGCCAACACGGTGTAAGTAACAGAGGCTTGAAGAATGCTTGAACCAGATGGAATATTGACGCTGACGCTAGAACTTGCGTTATCGATCGTGCCCGTGGTTGGAGAGCTGGTAACCGTTACTGGCGGTCCAATTGGAGGCGACAAAATAAGCGTGACCGTGCTTCCTACAGTTACTCCTCTCGTTACAAACGCCACCGTTACGGGATTGCTTGTTGCTGGTAAAACTACGTCCGCGGTACCTGTTGGCACAGCAGGCACTGGAATTCCACCGATGTTTACAATTTCGAGAGTTGGGGTGCCGCCGGGAACAAAGGTCGGACCTGGTAAGTCAGTTGTGTAAGGTGGATTGGTAGATTGAGTCCTTGATAGAACTTCCGCTTCGATACGAATTCTTCCCGCCCCGCCATTTTGCGAATTGTTGGCAGACTCACTGCAAATATAGTAGTTATAGGATGTCGCTCCACTCGTACTATTAAAACTAACAAACTCACCTACGTAAGCTCCACCGACAGCACTAAGGTTGCCATTGCCAGTGATCGTTGAGGCTATCAGACGTATAGCGCCTCCGCTACCGCCACCTCCCTGAGACCCTCGCCCGCTACTGGTGGACTTAACGGGTACGCCACCATTCGCCAATATCGCGCCGCTAATGTCTAACGTACCCGATGCCGCAATTAGTATGGCACCACCACCACCACCGCCTCCTGATCCAGATTGGCTAATGCCACCAGCACCGCCACCGCCTCCTGATCCACCAACGAGAGGCAGTAAGCTCACATTTCCATACGGCTGACCGGGCGCCACGCCACACGTGCTGCTCCCAGCCGGTGGAGGAGCTGTACCGTACGCTGCACCGCTTCCCGGACCGAGCGTTCCGTACGAGCTCCAAGGCGACGGTTTAATAACTCTTGCCGGCATACCTCTGCCAGGGCCTTGCCCTGCTCGTCCCACATTCGGACCTCCACTACCGCTAATCCAACCGAGAGCATCGCCGCTTACTGATCCTCCACGACCTCCATCAAATCCTCCAGGCCCTCCGACACCAGGCATCGCAGGATCGCCAACAACGGTTGTCGCGCTAACATTAATAGTGCCGGCAATCGATACATCTCCGCTCGCCAGAATAGTTACCGGTGTATTTGCGGTGTTTTTCTTGTAAGTGATCGTCACACCTGCGGGAATATTCACGCTCGTATAATTGAATAACCCGTTGGGGGGAAGCTGCACGGTTTGGCTAACAGTCGGATTGAATGCGCCGTCTGCACCGGTACTCCCGCTGTCATACGCTGCGGCATCAAACGCAGCAACGATAAGACTTGCTGCAATGGCATACTTCCAACCTGACTTTTCAATCATTTGCTTTCCCCATCCAGTAACGCGGCATACTCATATCGCAATCGAAAATTATTGCTGAATCACTTCTACCGGGCGCGATAGAACCACCCCGTTGTTAGCACCAGATGACCGTACCACTCCCACCGGCACGGACAAAACTGCCCCATCTTTTTGCAGAGCTCTCTGCGCAACTCCTACCGGTGCAGAGATAACTGGACCTAATAGAAGTCCTGACCTCTTCGAAACCCGTACGGCAGAAGAAATAACCGGACCAATATCTGCGCCATTTAAGAGATTGGTTACGTAAACTTGAGCGGCTACAGCATTTAAGCTGGCGGAAGATATGCGAAGAGATGTCGTGCCGAGCTTTAACCCGGTAAGGTGAGCGACAACCTGTGATGTACCGGGCGCAAAAGATATAGAAGCAGGAGCCACAGTAGCGATCGTTGCATCGACTGTCTCGAGCACTACGGTATGTTCAACCGTATCGTTGTTAGTTAGTCGTAGTGAAATGTCGTGTGGCTTTCCATCTGGTGGTACAGATGGCTGTATTGGATCCACATAAATTTTCGGTAACGCAGGATTGACACTAATGTTTAAAGTACCGTCGTTCGCAACGCTTGGATTGGTGACCATAAGTACCTGCGTCCCAAGAACAGCACTGGTCGACGCGGCCAATTTAAAGGAGGCCTTATCTTCGCTAGCCACCATATTACTTACCACCAGACCAGCGCCTGCGAATGGCATGACGCGACTTCCGAGTAAATTTGTTCCTTCGATCGAGAAATCTCTCGTCTCCCCTCTGCGGAGCGTCCCGGGAACGACGTTGGTAATTTTTATGAAGGGTTTCTTAGGAATGACGGTAACGCCACTAACATATTTCACAAGACCGGCATCCGTTTGAAATTCAAATGGAATAGCTCCCGCTGCCTGTGTTTCACTAACAGTCAACTTAACCGGGACGGTGGTGTCGCTCGAATTTTCAGCGACTATCGCACCATTGATATTTGTAGACGCAAAGCGAATGTCCTCAGCCCCAGAAAGTCGCGCCCCGGAAACAAGAACCTCTGTCGTCATACCAGCTTGCACGACACCCGGGGTAAGCCCATTGACTACCGGTTTATTTCCGACTGATACCTCTCCTTCCGAAATGACATACGGTATTCCCCGCAGTTGCCATTTAACGGAGTCAACAACATCGCCTGCAGGAACGGCAATGCCATTTATGGCATTGCCGCTTGCCGTCAAACCGCTTCCTTTAGGTGATGAATTTAAATTCATGCTTATCGCCGGGCCTGCAGAATTAAAAATTGAAACGTGGTTCAAAGTAGGGGAAGACGTTTCTATGCGAATGCCGCTGCCATATCGAATTTCGGCCCACTCCATTACAGAGGAATCGTCAGATGAACCTTCTCGAAAGACGATTTGCCCCCAATCACCCGGTCTGGCAGTTCCATTCTGTACGTCTGCATAAGAAGTGAAGACGATTGGTGTAGCCGACTTACCCAAAGCGGAGAGAGAAGCGCCTTTATTCAAGATAAGATTGATCCCACTGTTTAGTCTCACCGTCGTGCCCGCCTCAATTGCTAATGCGCCGCCGCTTTCTATGACCAAATCTTCATTGACGAGGTACGGGCCATTTGCGGCTACCCAATTCACATTCGTAGTCACGTTGCCACCCACCACCGTCTCGCCGAGGGACGCTAGCGAGAGCGACGCGAGCAAGGAACCCGCTAAAACGCGTGAAATAAGGGGCCACTTACGTCGCAATACGACGTAGCGGCGAAACGAAATCAAAGCTGCAATGGCACGCAACCGCTCTCCCTGCTTTCCCGTTCTTATTGTTTAAAGTGACCAGGGCATACGCCCTAGTCACTATCCGTTGAATCCCGCTAGCGCAAGAGCAGCAGCTGGTGCAGGAAATTCTTTCCCGCTAACGGTTATTAGTTTCATCTTGGACGGGCCACCGAGAGATGCGACGAGTTCGATTTTTTCTACTCGCTCGCCTTCAGCGTAAGTCGACATTGCGTCACCCAGTGAGGCCACAATCGTATAGGTTGTTGTTGCTGACATGACGCTTGGACCGGGAGGTAAAGTGACACTGACGCTCGCCGTAGCATTTGCGTTAGTACCAGCGAGCGCGGGGCTGGTCACCACAATAGGAGGCGCAGTAGCCGGAGTAATCGTGAGCTTCACAACGTTCCCTGGGGGAACGCCGGTGGTCGACACTACAACCGTCACTGGATTGGGTGTGCTAGCCGGTAAATTAATATCAGCATTGCCCGTGGGGCTCGCCGGCGCAGCGACTCCGGCCACACTACTGATTACTAATGTTGGAGCGCTTGCTATGAAAAGAGGGCCGGGAATGGCAGTTGTGTAAGCAGGCGTTGTGGCAGCGGTTCTACTAAACGTTTCCGCTTCCAAACGAATTCGTCCATCACCTCCAGCGCCACCATTCCATGTAGAACTAAGCGCACTCGTTCCAGCAGCACGACCTGTAGCTTGAATCGTTCCATTGCCAGCAATTGTTGTAGCCACTATTCGTATAGCACCACCACTTCCGCCACCACCCGTACCACCAGAGCTCACTCCACTCGATCCACCGCTGGTGCCGCCGTAGGCATATATAGCTCCCGTAATATTTGCCGTCCCAGAGGACGCAATCAAAATAGCACCGCCACCGCCACCGCCACCAGACCCACCGTAGTTGATCCCTGCTGCGCCGCCACCGCCGCCAGAGCCGCCAATCAATGGCAAAAGAATGGACGATCCGTATACGGGGCCACCAGTTGCA
>Ga0310811_10008835_pt1 | contig 12974 bp, 10 predicted proteins | sample YCmetagenome_FD_207642 | JGI IMG/M metagenome (GOLD analysis project Ga0310811, IMG submission 207642) | Soil microbial communities from experimental microcosm in Duke University, North Carolina, United States - YC | ecosystem: Engineered > Artificial ecosystem > Soil microcosm > Unclassified ...
GGGTCGTACCAGATGGCCTCGTGATCGATGCCGATCATCTTGTGGTTCTTGTCGTAGAACGGCTTGTAGGTCTCCACCGTCTCCAGCCGGTTGCTCCACTCGAAGGCGCTGTGCTGGGTCCAGGCCTGGACGTTGGCGGTCCAGGTGACCAGGGTGTCCTTGTCCCAGAAGCCGATCGTCTCGCCGTACCACTGGGGCACCTTCTGGATGTGCTCGGTCGCGCCGACGTGGATGTCGCGATAGAAGTTGTCGGCCACCCCGCCCATGGTCTGCACCTTGTAGGGGGTCACCGTCAGTTCGAAGTTGGACGCCTGGCTGGCCGCGGCCCAGAAGCGGCCGAAGCCCTCCGGATAGCAGAAGCTGGCGTTCCACTGCTTCGAGTTGTCCACCGTCTCATGGTAGAGCATCTGCACGAAGCGCTTCTGATACTCCGGCGTGAGCAGCGACAGGATGGTCGACGCCTGGGTGATGCCGCCCCAGATCCAGCGTTCGCCGGTGCCGGGCCCGCCGTTGGGCCGGTCCTGCAGATAGGGTGCGCCGGGCGTGTCGCTGGCGTCCATGTCGCGGCTGTAATAGCCGTCCCAATCGGGCACGGTGGCGCGGGTGTAGGTGGTCGGGCCGCCGTGCGTCTTGGCCTGCGCCATCAGGGCCTCGTAGTGCGCCTTGGCCGTCTTGTAGGGGTAGGGACTGACGATCTTCTCGCGCGGGAAGGGATCCTTGCAGCTGTCGCCCCAGGAGGCGGAGGTCGGCGGGTTCGGGCCGATGCGGCCCTGCTCCCACATGGCCTCGGCCATCTGCCGCGGCGTGTTGCAGCGGTAGTAGCGCGGGTCGGCCCAGTTGGCCTTGTCCTGGTAGAAGTTCTTCGACGTGAACATGTCGACGGCCAGCGGCTGCACCCCCTCGGGCGGCCCCTTGATCACCGCCTGGGCGCGCAGGCCGCCGGGACCGAAGATCCCGCCCGTGGGCTGCTTGAACGGATAGGGGTAGGGCACGCCGAAGGCGCCGCCGCGGGCCCGGGTGTTGGCGGGCGGCTGGCTGGCGGCGGCGGGCGCCCCCGCGGCGGGGGCGGCGGCCTTGGAGCCCGGCACGACGCCGGGCTGCGCCGAACCCGGGCCGGCCGCGCACGTCCAGGCGAAAGCCAGGACCGCGCAGGTCGAGACCCGCATCGCTGCACCACTCTTCACGGCTTTCACTCCCCGAAATTGTTGTGTCGTCTTCTGAACTCTACTGGCCGACGCCGGCGCTCGCCTCCTACTCGGCAAGCCGCACCTTGGCGCCACGCCCCACGCGCACCGTCCTCACGAAAGGATGCAGCAGTATTTCCAGGCCGGGGTCCTTTTGACCAGCCCCAGCCGCGACCGGCCTCAGGTCGGCCTCTGCTCCGCCTGCGCGCGCAAGGGCTTGAAGCTGGCGCGGACCTCTTCCGACATCAGCTCCGGCTGTTCCCAGGCGGCGAAGTGGCCGCCCTTCGCAAGCCGGTTGTAGTGGATGAGCTTGGGATAGGCCTTCTCCGCCCAGCTCCGGGGCGCGGGATAGAGCTCGTCGGGGAACACGCTCACCGCGGCCGGCACCGAGACGCCCTTGGCGCTGAAGAACCCGACCTTGCCCCAGTTCTCCCAATAGAGACGGGCGCCGGAAATGCCGGTGTTGGTCAGCCAGGCGACCGTGATGTTGTCGAGGATGTCATCACGCGTGAGCCCCTCGGCCTGTCCGTCGAAGACCCGGGCGATCAGCTCGTAGCTGCGGGCGTCGTGATCGAGGAAATAGGCCGCCAGGCCGATCGGCGAATCCGCGATGCCGTACAGGGTCTGGGGCCGCAGGCCCATCTGATAGCCGTAGCCGATGCCCTTCTGGTATTCGAGCTGCAGGGCGTCGTAGGCGATCTTCTCGTCGGCCGAGAGCCCCGCCGGCGCCGGCGCGCCGGACAAAGCCGCCGCGTCGATGTCCGGCGGGAAGATGCCGGCCATGTTGGTGTGGATGCCCAACAGTTCCGGCGCCGCCTGCACGCCCATCAGGTCGGTGATGATCGCGCCCCAGTCGCCGCCTTGCGCGACGAACTTGTCGTAGCCGAGGCGTTTCATCAGCACGACCCACGCCCGCGCGATGTGCGCGGCGTCCCAGCCGGTCGTGGCCGGCCGCTCGGAAAAGCCGTAGCCCGGCATCGACGGGATCACGACGTGGAAGGCGTCGGCTTCGGCGCCGCCATGGGCCGTGGGATTGGTCAGGGGATCGATGATCTTCAGCTGCTCGACCACCGAGCCTGGCCAGCCGTGCGTCACGATCAGCGGCAGGGCGTTCGGCTGCCTGGAGCGGACGTGGATGAAGTGGATGTCGAGCCCGTCGATCTTGGTCATGAAGTTCGGCAGGGCGTTGAGCCTGGCCTCGCACTTGCGCCAGTCGTATTCGGTCGCCCAGTAGCGGGCGAGTTTCTGCATCGTCGCGAGCTGGACGCCCTGCGACGCGTCCGCGACGGTTTCCCGCTCGGGCCAGTTCGTCATCAGGATCCGCTGGCGAAGGTCGGCGAGCGCCTGATCGGAGGCGTGAAACTGGAACGGTCGGATGGATGTGTCGCCCGAAGTCGCGGCTGCCGCGGTGGAGATGTTTTCGGTCATGGCGATAGCCTCCGGCTAGGATGTGTGACGAACAGGATGGATCCGGCTCTCAGGAGCCTCCGCTGCTCCACGCGCGCGCCCCGCCCGCTCGACTCCCGATGGAGTCTTGGCCCAAGGCCTCGCGCTTCAGGAAGTCTTCACGATCGGCTCGGCTAGTTTTCAGTCACGAATATATACGGTTACGCCAACACAGCTTGACAATTACGGCATCAAGCTTCGCGATAACTGAATTTCCGGCAAGTTTTGCTGAACCGATATTTAGCCGGGAGCCCGGCTGCGCCCACGCACGTTTGCGTGTTCCCCGCTCCGCTCATCCCGGGAACTCGATCTCGCAGCACAGGCCGGCCGGCAGCCACTCCAGCCGCGAGGCGCCCCCGGGCATGGTGGCGATCGCGCGACGGATGACGGACAGGCCGACGCCCTTGCGGCTCGGCGGCTCGACCGGCGGGCCGCCCGTCTCCTGCCAGACCAGGGTCATGCGGTCCGGCGCGGTTCGGTTGCAGGACAGGTGCACCGAACCGGCCGGGACCGACAGCGCGCCGTATTTCGCGGCGTTGGTGGCGAGCTCGTGCAGCGCCATGGCGACGCTCTGGGCGACCGTCGGCGACAGCATGACGCGCTCGTTCGCGCTCCTCACCTGAACGCGCTCGCCCTCAGCGTAGGGCGCCAACTCCTCGCGGATCAGCCGCTCGAGGCTGGCCCCCTGCCAGCGGCCCTCCGACAGCAGCCGATGGGCGTGGCCGAGCGCCGCGATCCGCCCCATCAGCGAGTCGCGGAAGGTCTCCACGTCCGAGCTGCAGTCGAGCAGCACGAGCCCCTGCACCACCGTCAGCAGGTTGTTGGCGCGGTGGTCCACCTCCCGGGCGAGCAGGCGCAGCCGCTCCTCGGCCTCCTTGCGCGGGGTCATGTCCGCGACCACGCCGATGGTGCGCACCGGTTCGCCGTCGGGCGAGCGTTCGATGTGGGCCCTGAGCAGCAGCCAGCGCACGGCGCCGTCGCCTGCGCGAATGTGACGGTACTCGATTTCGTAGTGGCTCTGGCCGCTGTCCAACGCTTCGTTGGCGGCCGCCTGGAGGCGTTCCAACTCTCCGGGATAATAGCCGGCGGTGAGCTCGGCCATGGTCGGCCGCGCGTCCTCGGCGAAGCCGAGCATCCGGTTCAGTTCCGGCGAGGAGATCGGCTCGTCGGTGCGATGGTCGACGACCCACGGGGCGATCTGGGCCGCCGCCAAGGCGAGCGTGAGGTGGGCTTCCCTGTCCTTGAGCTCCATCCGGTGCCGGACCCGCTCGGTGACGTCGATGCAGCCGCTGAGGATGCCGCCCACGCGGCCGTCGGCGCCGACGACCGGGGTCTGCCAGAAGCTGAACCAACGCTCCTCGGCCTTGCCGTCGTACACCAGCCTCAGCGGGGTCTCGTGATAGACCGAAGGGATGCCGCGGAAGGCGGCCTCCAGCACCTCGCGGCCGCCGGGACTGACCTCGCGCCAGACCTCGAAGAAGGGACGCCCCATGGCCGCCGACTGCCTCGGCCCCAGGATCTCGAGGTAGGCCATGTTGTAGATCATGCGCCCCTCGGGTCCCCACAGGACGAACATCGGCAGGGCGGAACGCAGGACGATGCTCACCGCATGACGCAGGGCCATGGGCCAGGCGTCGAGCGGCAGGCCTACCGACCGCCAGTCGAACCGGGCGATCTCCTGTCCCATCGGTCCGGGCAAGAACCAGGGCTCTGGGGGCGCCAGCGGTGCGGCTGCGAACCTCGACATGGCCCGTGCTCCGCGGCCATGGCCCTGCTCGTCGAATGGCGGGCTAGCCATCGGGTCAGACAGACAATGCGTCGGGGCCAATAATGTTGCCGCGCGCCGCCAACGGATCGATTGCGCCTCGGCGCGCCGGGCCTATTCTTGCCGGACATGAACGTCCGGGAGGGCGCCATGACCTTGCAGGCGGCGCTGGCCGAGGGGGCGCGGGACTTTCCGGATCGGCCCTGGATCTGGTGCGACGACCAGACGTGGTCCTACGCCGAGGGGGACCGGGTCACCGACCGTCTCGCTCGAGGGCTGATGGCGGCGGGCGTCGAGCCGGGCGACCGGGTGGCGCTGCTGTTCGGCAACGGTCCCGAGATCGTGTTCAGCTACTACGCCTGCTTCAAGATCGGCGCGATCGCCGTGCCCCTGAACATCCGCTTCGCGCCGCCCGAGCTGGCCTACGCGCTCGGCCACTGCGAGGCGAGGATGCTGCTCGGGCAGGACGACCTGTGCCAGGCGGTCATGCCGCTGCGGCCCCAGATGCCGCATCTGAAGGCGGTGCAGGTGACGGGCGCCGCGCTCGAGGGCGCGGGCCGGTTCGAGGCGCTGTTCCACGACGGCGAACCCGCCGCCTTGCCGGCAGCCCGCGAGTCCCAGATGGCCGCCCTGCTCTACACCTCGGGCACGACGGCGCGGCCGAAGGGCGTGATCCATACCCACGCCGGGCTCCGGCGGCAGTCGGAGAACCTGTTCGACGCCCTGGGCAAGGACGTGTTCGAGCGGGCCGTGGCGAGCATGCCGATGTGCCACATCGGCGGGTTCTCGATCATGGTGGCCGGGACCCAGGCGGGCGGCTCGATGTGGACCCTGCGCCGCTTCGATCCGGGGCGGGTGCTGGAGCTGCTGCAGCGGTCGCGCGCGACCATCGGCGGCGGGCTGCCGATCCAGGTGAAGTTGCTGGCCGACCATCCGGGCGCGGCGGATTTCGACCTCGCCGCGCTGAAGGGCTTCCTCTGCGGCGGCGACTATGTGCAGGGCGAGTTGCAGGCCCGCTTCCTGGCGCTGTTCGGGACGCCTTTGGACGAGATCTGCGGCATGACGGAGGTCTACTACGCCATCCAGCCGCTGGCCCGGGGCGAGCGGCGGCCGGGGACGATCGGCAAGCCCATGGGCGACGTGCGCATCGCCCTCCGGAACGGCGCCGGCGAGCCCGTGGGCGAGGGCGAGGTGGGCGAGATCATGGTGCGGAGCGCGGCGACGACGCCCGGATACTGGAACGACGAGGCCGCCACCGTCGCGGCGTTCCGCGACGGCTGGTTCCGGACCGGCGACCTGGGCAGCCGCGACGCGGACGGGTTCTACCGCTTCGAGGGCCGCAGCAAGGACGTGATCATCCGCGGCGGCTCGAACGTCTCGCCCGGCGAGGTGGAGGACGCGCTCTGCGCCCATCCAGCGGTGGCGGACGTGGGGGTGGTGGGCGCGCCGGACCCGGAGCTCGGCCAGGCCGTGTGGGCCTATGTGGCGCTGAAGGCGGGGGCGGACGCCAGTGCGGCCGAGCTGGAGGCCTGGGCCGGCCAGCGGATCGCGGCCTACAAGGTCCCCGAACGGATCGTCTTCATGGGCGCCCTGCCCAAGGGGCTGACCGGCAAGACCGACCGCCGGACCCTGCGCGAGCGGGCGGCGGCCGCGTGCGAGCCGGCGCGGACGGAGGCCTGATCAGGCGGGCGCGGGTTTGCGCGCGCCAGGGAGCAGGCTGAGGCTCACCAGCGTGACGGCGCAGAGCAAGGCCGCGTAGCCAGCGATATAGACGGACGAGTGGAAGCGCTCCATCAGGGCGGTCGCGATCACCGGCGCGAAGCCCCCGCCCAGGATGGCGCCCAGCTGATAGCCGAGCGAGGCGCCCGAATAGCGGACCTCGGCCGGGAACAGCTCGGCGAACATCGCCGGCTGCGGGCCGTACATCAGGGCGTTGCCGAGGACGCCGAGGAGCAGGCCCAGCAGCATCAGGGCGAAGACGCCGGTGTCGATCAGCCGCCATGCGAGGAACGCCCCGACCGCGCAAAAGACCGCGCCGGCGAGGTAGACGGGGCGGCGGCCGAAGCGGTCCGACAGGGCGCCGCCGAAGACGATCAGCGGCGAAACCGCGAGGAGAGCCAGGAGGACCGCCCAGAGCACATCCGCGCGAGGCACGCGCAGGGTTGTCGTTCCATAGGCGATGGCGAACGTCGTCATCAGGTAGAAGTTGCCATTGGAGGCCACGTACGAGCCTCCGGCCAGCAGGACCGTCCCGGGATGCCGGGCGAGAACCTCAAGCACCGGCGAGCGCGGCCGGCGCTCGGCCTTGCCGGCAGCCTCCGTCGCCTCGCGGAACGCCGGCGTCTCCTCGATGCGGCCCTGCACATAAAGGCCGATCGCGACCAGCAGCACGCTCAAGGCGAAGGGGACGCGCCAGCCCCAGCCCAGGAACGCTTCCGGCGAAACCGCCCCGGTCATGACGAGGAACACCGCATTGGCCGCGATCATGCCGGTGGGCACGCCCAGCTGCGGCAGGCTGCCGAACAGGCCCCGTTTGCCCCGGGGCGCATTCTCCACCGCCAGCAAGGCCGCCCCGCCCCACTGGCCGCCGATCGCCAGGCCCTGGCAGAACCTGAGCGCGACCAGCAGCAGCGGCGCCGCCGCCCCGATACGCGCATAGGACGGCAGGGCCCCGACCAGGGCGCTCGACAGGCCCATCATCACCAGCGCGACCGCCAGGGCGCGCTTGCGGCCGAGCAGGTCGCCGAAATGCCCGAAGAGGGCGCCGCCCACCGGCCGGGCGATGAACCCGACCGCGAAGGTGGAGAAGGAGGCGAGCTGGGCGACCAGGGGCGGCAGGGTCGCAGGGAAGAACAGTCTGGGGAAGACCAGGGCCGCGGCCGTGCCGTAGATGAAGAAGTCGTACCACTCGATGCTGGTGGCGGCGACGCAGATCAGGCCGATCTTGGCCGGTGAATTGGCGCGCGCCGGCTCGGCGGCGACGTCGGCGACAGCCATCGGAATCTCCGCCTGGTGCGCGACGCGCCTCCCGCGGCCGCTGGGCGACCTTAGCAGCGGACCGATGCTCCAAGAACGATGATTTTTGAACTACGCTGGGTGGCGCGTTCGCCGTTCAGCGCCGTTCCGCAGGACCCAGGAACGCAAGCAGCGCGGCGTTGAACGCCTCCGGGCGCTGCAGCATGGCGAAATGGCTGACGCCCGGGAGGATGACCAGCTTCGCCCCCGGGATGGCCCGCGCCAGGTATTCGATGTGCTCGCGCTTGATCGCCTCGTCGTGGTCGCCGTCGACGATCGCCACCGGCGTGCGGATGCGGGCCAGGTCGGCCGCCTTGTAGTCGGGTTCGGTCGCCCACATCCGGTTGATCGCCTTCGCGAAGCCGGCGTAGCCGCGCGGCGTGGGCGACAGGGCGGCGTAGTCCATGGCGGCGCGGGCCTCGAAGCGGGCGAAGGTCGGGTCCTTGTCCACGTCGGGCTTCACCCCGCTGGGATCCATGTTGGCGGCGAAGGCGAACACCTTGGTCAGTCGCGCGGGGGTCCGGATGGCCATGACCAGGCCGATGATCGCGCCGTCGCTCCAGCCGGCGACCGCGGCCTTCTCCACGCCCAGGTGGTCCAGGACGGCGACGACGTCGGAGGCCATCAGCTCGTAGGTGAAGGGCCGCTCGTCGCGGCTGCTGCGGCCATGGCCGCGGCTGTCGATCAGGATGACGCGATAGCCGGCCCGCGCCAGCGCGGGGACCTGATTGCCCCAGTAGCGGCTGTTGGCCAGGCCGCCATGCAGCAGGACCACCGGCGGCCCGGCGCCGAAGGTCTGGAACCAGATGCGCGCCCCGTCGTGAGGGACGAAGCCGGAAACGCGGGCCGGCGGCAGCGGCTTCGCCGCCGGAAGGGTCCGCCACGCCTCGGCGCCGTAGGACGGGCCGGCCGGCCCGGCCAGCGGGGCGAAGAACAGGCACAGCGCAAGCCAACGAGCCGCCACGATCGAGCCTCCCGACTGGATGTCCGGAGCATGCTCGGATGTCGGCGTCCTGGATAGGCCATCGCCCCGCCGGCGCGGGCGCGATCGCGAGGGCCGGCCGGCCCCGCGAATTCACGACTTTCCCCGGCCCGAACGGATTGCCTTGACAGATCAATGCCGATCAGGATCGCTTGTGAGATCAATAGTCCGGTCAAAAGGACATACGCGATGGGCAGGAAACATCACTTCGTCATCGGCGGGGCCGCTCTGGCCATGGCCGTATCGCTCGCCGGCGTGGGGGCCTCCCAGGCCCAGCCCGCGAAGCCCCCCAATCCCGACCCGCACGACCTGCAGGGCACGTGGATGGCGGCGGGCCGGGCGCACCTCACGCACGACATGAAACCCCACATGGGCCGAGGCGCCCCCGACGACATTCCCGACAGCGAGATCACCTGGGCGGTCGGCGACGTGATGCCGCCCTTCACCGCCTGGGGCAAGGCCAAGTTCGACGCGAACGTGAACGCCCAGATCAACAACACGCCGCACGCCGATCCGTCGACCAACTGCATGCCGCACGGCCTGCCCCGCCTGATGATCGCGCCCTACGGCGTGCAGATCGTGCAGACCAAGGGCCTGATCACCCTGATGCACGCGGTCAACCACAACGTCCGCTACATCCACATGGACCAGAAGATGCCGGCCAAGGTGCCGGTGACCTTCAACGGCTATTCGGTCGGCCACTGGGAAGGCGACACCCTCGTCGTCCATTCCAAGGGCATCTCCAGCCAGGGCGTCATCGACCAGCTCGGCACGCCCCATTCGGATGAGCTGCAGACCACCGAACGCATCCGCAAGATCGACGGCGGCAAGCAGCTCGAGGACATGATGACCTTCGACGATCCGAAGGCCTACACCCATCCCTGGACGGCGCGTCTCATCGACAACTGGGACAACGGCCATCGGATCTCGGAGTACGTGTGCGAGGAAAACAACCGGAACGCGTCGAGGCCCGACGGCACGACCACGGCGCGATAAGCCGAGGCAGGGGAGAAACATCATGTTGAAGTCAGTTGCCGCGGCCAGCGCCGCCGCTTGCCTGCTGGCCCTTGCCTCGGCGGGAGCGGCCCAGGCCGCCGACCACCCGGATTTCACCGGCAAGTGGCAGGTCCAGGCCTTCATCCCGACCCTCAAGACCGACAAGGGCGCGCTTCCGCCCCTGAGGCCGGAAGCGAAGAAGATCTATGACCAGCGCGTCGCCGACCGCGCGGCCAAGCGCGACGTGAAAGATCCCATCGACGGCTGCGTCCCCCACGGGGCGCCGCGGCTGATGTTCGCGCCCTATCCGATGCTGCTGCTGCAGGCCAACGGCCAGCTCGACGTGATCCAGGAAGCCAACCACACCACGCGGCTGATCTACATCGGCCAGCCCCCGGTCGAGGACGACGACCCCAAGTGGCTGGGTGACTCCACCGGGCATTGGGAGGGCAAGACCCTGGTGGTCGACACCATCAACAACGACCACCGCACCTGGCTGGACAAGGCCGGGCTGCCCCACTCGGACGAGATGAAGGTGACCGAGCGCCTCAGCCTCGGCGACGGCGGCAAGGTGCTGACCGACGCCATCACCATCGACGATCCCAAGACCTACACCGCGCCCTGGACGACCACCGTCCGCTTCAAGCGCATGCCGGGCATGGAGCTCAAGGAGAACGTCTGCACCCGCGACCACCGGATGTGAGGCAAGAATCTTAGAGTTGGAGCGGGTTGCGGGCGGAAAACCGGTCCCACTTTCCCTCAACCCGCTCCGGCGTCCTATCGGAACAGGGTCCGGAAGCCCCGCTCGCCCTGGCTGATGACGCCGATGGTGGTCTTGGCGACGAGGACGCCGTTCACCCGCTCGACGGTCATCGGCTGGGCCTTGGCCATGTTGTAGAACCGGTCCTGGCCGTTGCGGATGCGCTCATAGGCGCGGTCGAGGCCCGGCGCCTTGAGCAGCCGGTGCGACTTGTAGGGTTCGACGTCGGCGTAGAGCTGGTCGATCAGCGCGTCGGGCAGGTAGAGCTGGGTGGTCAGGACCTCGCGGTCGTGGAACGCCTTGACGTGGATGTGGGTGGTGCGCATCGCCACCCCGACCGGGGGCGCGGCGGGGACGATTTCCCAGCCGGGCACGATGGTGTCGAACTCGACGTAGCCCTTCGCGTCGGTGACCTGGTGCCCGCGCAGGAAGCTCTGACCGGTGGTGTCGACCAGTTGGAGGTCCCGCCCGACATTGGAATAGAGGCCCGCCGGACTGGTCTGCCAGATGTCGATGACCGCGCCGGCCAGGGGGAAGCAGCGGCCGCCGTCGGCCAGGCCGCCCAGGGTGACGCCCAGGCGCAGGGGCATGCCGCGCTGGCCCTCGGCGACGGCCCGGCGCAAGGGCGAGGACTCGTAGTAGAAGGGCCCTTCGGTGGCCTCGGCCGTCTCGACGCAGCTGAGCTTGCCGCCGAACTGGGAACCGATGATCGCGTCCCACTCCTTGCGCGTGATGGGCGTGCGCCCGCTGCGCGGCTCGGCGGCCTGCACCAGGCCAGCGGCCCCCAGACCTGCGCCCCCGAGACTGGCCCCGGCCACGGCCCCGAGGCCGTTCACGAACGCCCTGCGATCGAATTCCATGCCCTGAGCCCTCCCCGGAGCCGGCCGACGGGGCGGTCCGGAGAACGACAGTATCCCAACTCGCCGCCCGGGCAACGGTAGTCGCGATGGCGCACGGCTACCCAAAGGCGATGGTATAATGGATAACAACGATACTGGGAGGCAGACCATGGCGCTCAATCACGACCGGAAACCGGCGACGCGGAACGTGATTCTCGGCGCGCTGGCGGCCGGCGGCCTGATCTTCGCCGCGCAGTCGGCCGCGGCCCAGGGGTGCACCCGCGAGATCCTGCAGGGGGCGGCGGACGACTACATCGCCGCCCAGGAAACCGCCGATCCGACCAATATCCACGCCGGCCTCTGGCTCGACTACCAGGAGCAGCTACAGCCTGCGACCACCTCTACCGGCGTGCTCTCCAAGCCGATGAAGGTCGATTTCCACCGCGAGCTGCTCGACACCCCGGCCTGCAAGGTCTTCAGCGAAGTGGTCATCGCCGACCCGGCCCATCCCCATGTGATCGGCACCGTGGTCCAGACCGGCGGCGGCCCCGGCAGCACGGGGCCCGACTTCGTCGGCGGCATCAGCTCGGTGGTGACCGACAAGGCCAACGGCTGGCTGTTCAACCCCGCCAACACCCTGAAGTATTCCAAGGCGGAGAACTGGAGCCCGATCCCGGCGGCCGACCGCGACAGCCGTGAGGTCCTGCAGGCCGCCGCCGACGCCTACCTCGACCTGTTCAACGACAAGACCGCCAAGGTGCCGTGGGGCGCGCCCTGCGCGCGGCTGGAGGGCGGCGCCTACACCAGCAAGGCGCAGCCCGGCAGCCTGAACCCGGACGACAGCTGCAACGTGGGCGTGCCCAGCGGCGTGCCGATCGTCGACCGCAACTACGTGATCGATGCCGATCTCGGAGCGGTGGCGGTGCTGTCGCACTTCGGCAAGGACCAGGAGCCGGACGTCCACACGTTCCGCATCGAGCACGGCAAGATCAAGTACGTGCACACCATCACCGCCTGCGTGAAAGTCGCCAACTGCGGGATCAAGGCCACGCCGCCGGCGCAGGCCCAGGCGGCCGGCTGAGGAAAATGGGGGGCTAATGATCGTTGTTCGACCCGTGCGTCCCGAGGACGCCGAGCGGCTGGGCCGCATCTGCCACGACGCCTTCGCGTCGATTGCCGACGCGCATAATTTCCCGCGGGACTTTCCGAGTCCGGAGGTCGCATCGGGCCTCATCGCCATGTTGATCGCCAATCCCGGGTTCCATGGCGTCGTGGCCGAGGACGGCGGCCGGCTGCTGGGCAGCAACTTCCTGGACGAACGGGGCGTCGTGTTCGGGCTGGGGCCGATCACGGTCGATCCGACGGCGCAGAACGACGGCGTCGGGCGCCGGCTCATGGAGGCGGCCCTGGAGCGGGCCGAACAGCGGGGCGCGCCTGGGGTGCGCCTTCTGCAGTCCGGATATCACCGGCGCTCGCTGTCGCTCTACGCCAAGCTGGGGTTCGTCGTGCGCGAGCCCCTGGCCTGCATGACAGGCCCGGCGATCGGCGCCCGTATCGCGGGGGCCACGGTCCGTCCGGCGACCACCGCCGACCTGGCGGCCTGCGGCCGCCTGTGCCGGCGGGTCCATGGACATGACCGGCTCGGCGAGCTGGACCAGGCCGTCGACGGCGGCACGGCGATGGTCGTCGAGCGGGGCGGCGAGGTCACCGGCTACGCGAGCCAGATCGCCTACTTCGGCCATGCAGTGGGCGAGACGGCCGACGACATCAAGGCCCTGATCGTCGCGTCCGGCGAGGTCAAGCCCCCCGGCGTCCTGATCCCGACGCGCAATGCGGAGCTGTTCGGCTGGTGTCTCGACCAGGGCCTGCGCGTGACCCAGCCGCTGACCCTGATGACGATGGGCCTCTACAACGAGCCGACGGGCGCATGGCTGCCCTCGATCCTCTACTGAGAAGTGGCCTAGCTGCGGCGCGACGAAGCGACGAC
>Ga0310811_10008836_pt1 | contig 12973 bp, 11 predicted proteins | sample YCmetagenome_FD_207642 | JGI IMG/M metagenome (GOLD analysis project Ga0310811, IMG submission 207642) | Soil microbial communities from experimental microcosm in Duke University, North Carolina, United States - YC | ecosystem: Engineered > Artificial ecosystem > Soil microcosm > Unclassified ...
TTTCCAAAACGGGTAAGCACGTGGCACAGGTAAGGCGTACCTAAAAATCCGGTGGTAAGGTGATCGCCATAGGCATGGATATTTTCTACTAATCTTGTTGCCGCCTGGTCGCGCAATTCTTCGGGCAACATATCAAAATTGAGCGCTAAAGTGTAAGCTGTTTGAGTGCCTGATACCAATCGCCCGTTTGGCGTTACGTACTCTTTAAAAAAGGCAGCTTTGATTCGTTTAAGCAATTCTGTATATGACGCAACATCGTCCTGTTTATTCAGTACAGTTGCTGCGTTGATGAGCAATTGGGTGGAATAAGCATAGAAGCATTGCGCGATAAAAAACTTGTCGGTTATGGCAGATGAGCCATCGGTATCATCATCGCGACTGTAAAACAACCAGTCGCCAAAGTGAAATCCGGTGTTCCACAAATCATTTTTAGATTGATTTTTCATATAATCAACCCAGGCTTTCATGCTCGAATATTGTGTTGCCAGGATGCGTTTGTCCCCATAAGCCAGGTACATGTTCCAAGGGATCACCGTCGACACATCGGCCCAACCGGTGCTGCCTTGCGTAAAGCCTAAGCAGTTTGGCACTACGAATGGCACGACACCTGCAGGTGACTGATCCGCAGCAACATCCCGCAGCCATTTGGCAAAAAAGTCGTTCACATTCATGTTGAAGGTTGCAGTGCGTGAAAATACCTGCGCGTCGCCTGTCCAGCCTAAACGCTCGTCACGCTGCGGGCAGTCGGTTGGTATATCCAAAAAATTACCGCGCTGCCCCCATTGAATATTGTGCTGCAATTGATTGATCATTGGATTGTTGGTAACGAATGTTCCTGTAGGTTTCATATCCGAATACAATGCCACAGCGGTTACATCCTCAGGCTTGATCACATCTCCCGGATATCCTTCAATACGAATGAACTGGAAACCATGAAAAGTAAAATGTGGTTCGAATATTTCTTCTTCGCCACCTTTCAGGATATAGGTATCCTCTGCCTTTGCAGCCCGCAGATTTTCAGTATAGAAATTGCCTAACTTGTCCAGCACTTCAGCATGCGATACCGTGAGTTTATCGCCAGCTTTACCTTTTACTTTCAGAACGACCCACCCCACAAGGTTCTGACCAAAATCGATCACCTGCTCATTTTTTGGCGTTTTGAAGATGCGCACAGGTTTAAAGGTCTCGTGCTTCTTCACCATTTCGTTATAAGTGGCAAGTAATATATTCTTCGGATAATCCTGCACCTTAACGCCGCTCCATTTAGAATCATCAAAACCAGTTTGCGTCCATCCGGGCTGATCTTTGTTATGATCGATGGTTTCGCCGTTGTATATCTCTGAATAGGTTACTTCGCCTGTCGAGGATTTCCAGCTATCATCTGTTGAGATTATTCCTGTTGTTCCGTCTTGGTAGGTGATTTCTACCTGCATCAGCAAAGCAATATCGCTTCCATAAACATTCTTGCGATTGCTGTAGCCAATAATACCACGATACCAGCCGTTGCCCAGCATAACGCCAACGGCATTCTGGCCTTCTTTCAGCAAGTCGGTCACATCATAGGTTTGGTACTGAAGACGGTTTTTATAGCTTGTCCAACCGGGGGTCAAATAGGCGTCACCAACACGCTTGCCATTGATATTGGCCTCATACATGCCATGTGCGGTGATGTAAGCTACGGCAGACCGGATCTTTTTACCAACAGCAAATTGCTTACGCATCAGTGGACTAGGGCGCATTACAGTGTCTTCCTGGTAACCGGGAGTGATCCATTGCGCTTTCCAGTCTGATTCATGAAATAGCGCAGTCTGCCACAATGCCGGGGCGCTCCAGCCGGAAGATTTACCTGCATTATCCCATACCTGCACCCGCCAGAAATATTTTTTGCCTGATTGCAGTAGCTGACCTTTATAAGTAACAAACACCGATGAATCGGACTTTACTTTGCCTGAATCCCACACATTCTTACTGAAATTTGCCTTTTCGCTCACTTCCAACCTGTAAGCACTTTGGATAACATTGCGTTTGTCGCTAGTTAGTTTCCAGCTAAAACGTGGTGTGGTGACGTCCATCCCTAAAGGATTGGTGCGGTTTTCGCATAAAAGACCGTCAACTTTTACCTGGGCAAAACACAGGGAGGCAACTATTTGCAGGGCAAATAATGAGTAAAGGAATTTCATATAATTTTATTAGTTAGGTGTCATTGGTAACTGTAGCGTCACACTGATACCAAATCTAATCAAAACGCAGCGGATAAACTGTCCTGAACTGTCTGACCGGGATATTTTTTACAAATCAAATAAATGCGTTCGCTTAGCGAATAATATCCAACAGGCGAAGCAATTCTTTATCGCTTATGTCTTCCTGTTCTGATTTATCGTAAATGGAGAGTAAGAAAACCGAGCTTTCTGTTATTGCAACGTAAGTGATTACCCTTGCGCCGCCTGATTTTCCTTTGCCTTTTGAAGCTATGCTTAACCGGAGTTTGTAACAACCATTCCCAATTGAGACGCCCTGAATCGGATCGGTCTTGAGTAAAGAAAGCAATTCGGAGAATTCCGTTTTAAGTGAGGGGTATTTTTTAATTAGGCGTTTTAACTGCTTGTCGAAATAAGCAATTGTGAAGACATTATAACTCATTTAACAAATCTTCAGCAGGGCGAGTTTTTAACCCGCCTGATTTTATTTGCCCTGCGTGTTTAAATGCTTTTTTTATTTCGTGAATTTCTTCTAACAATTCAGCATCAGGGGCCGATAATGTTTTGGCTTTCAAAAAAGAATAATCCTTTAGCATTTCAATAAATGCAGCAGCTTTAGTGTCTTCTATTTCTATGAGTAATTTCATCCTCGCCTGTTACACAAATTTACTATTCTTTATTGAAAAATACCAGATTCTATACAGCCTCTTTGTGGCCCTTTTTCTGAAAGCTATAAATAAGATAAACCAATGCAGGAAGTATGAATACACTACCAATTAGTAGGGCCAATGCAAGCGCCTCAATAGTTTTGTCGGTACCTTTATTTTCGAGCAACGACAGGTAGCCCCCGTTTCTGAGGATGACAATATTTGGATAGTGTTTATAGGTGGTGGTCAGCAATATCATGGTGATCTGGAACCCTGCTAACAGGCGCAGGCTTTTTGATCTGCCTCTATAGATCAAATACCATAAAATAATAAGGGAAATAGTCGCGGCCGAAACTGCTGTGATACCTACGACATTACCAAATACCCATTCCACAAGGGGAATGCCATCGGATATGGCAGATACAAAAACCAACCCGCCTGAGATCACAGCGCCTATATTCATCTGCACCGCTTTGCGGACATACCTCCTGCGCTCTACTTCGTCATGTTTAGCTTCACCGATCAGGAAGATCGCGGCAATAAATCCGCATAAAGAGGCTGTAAATAGTCCGATACTGACTGAGAACCAGTTAAGCCAACTGAAAATATAAGCTGATAAGAATGTATCCGCATGAGGATCGATCCTGCCCGAAACTGCACTTCCTGCAATAATGCCCAAAAACAAAGGCGTGATAAAACTGGAGTAAACAAATATCTTGTTATAAACTTTTTGAAAGTTATCCGTTACTGCATCGTAATTGCGGAATGCAAATGCCGTTCCCCGGGCTATAATTCCTAATAGCATCACTACTAACGGAATATGCAAATACACCGACATGGTAGCATAGATACCCGGAAAACCAACGAACAGGATCACGATGGCGATAATGAGCCACATATGATTGGCCTCCCAAACCGGCCCAATAGCCTGGTAACTGATCCGGCGCGTTCTGGCCTTATTATCTTCAGTCGTAAAAAGCTCGATGATACCTGCACCAAAGTCAGCTCCGCCCAGCAACAGGTATAGCAAAAGCGCAACCCATAAATATATTATCACCACGTAGATCATTTCTTTCTTTGGTTGTAAAGGTTGTAGTAGTTGTATTGGTTGTAAAGGTTTTTGCGGTTTTTTGATGATAGTTGCTGATAGCCTCTTCAACAACTACAACCTTTACAACTTCTTCAACCTAAATTAAACATCATATAGCCTCGGTACCATCTTTATCTGCCTGTACAACATAAAAACTACCATAACACTCAGCGACAAATACACCGCCGTGAACAGGTAGAACGAATAATTAATACCCGGCATCGGTGTAACAGCATCGGCTGTACGCATAACGCCTTGTATGATCCATGGCTGGCGGCCAACTTCGGTTACCGTCCACCCGGCTTCGACGGCGATAAAACCTATCGGCGTTGCCCAGGCGAACAGTTTAAGAAACCATACCTTACTGAACCATTTTTTCATTTTCAGCAATGCAATAAAATACAACAGTGCAATACCCATCATCAACACCCCTAACCCTACCATTATCTGGAAGGCATAATGCGTAACGGCTATTGGCGGCTGATCTTTTTTTGGGATCTGGTCAAGACCTTTTACTTCGGCGTTGAAGTCTTCATAAGTCATGAAGCTTAACATGCCCGGTAGTTTTATAGCATAGTTTACTTGCTTGGTTAAAGTATCCGGAATACCTCCGATGATCAAAGGCGAGAACTTTTCTGTCTTGAAATGCGCTTCCATAGCGGCAAGCTTGGCGGGCTGGCGTTTAGCTACATTTTTGGCAGAGATATCTCCGCTTAAAGGCTGAAGAATAGCCGCAACCGCACCAAACACAATGGCGATACGGAATGACATGTAATGAAATTTCACGTTCTTTTTGCGGATGATCATCATTGCATGTACTCCTGCTACGGCAAAACCGGTAGCCGCAAAGGCAGCGATAGACATGTGCAGGGCCTGCTGAAACCAGGCGCCATTGAACATGGCTTTCATCGGGTCGATGTTCAGATATTGCCCGTTCACAAAATCGAATCCTGAGGGACAGTTCATCCAGCTATTGGCGGCAACCACCAGTATCCCAGATACAAGCCCGCTGACACCTACAACCACCCCGGTGATCCAATGAAACCATGGATTGAACCGCTCCCATCCGTACAGGAAAAACCCTAAAGCAATCGCTTCGATAAAAAATGCTGTCCCTTCTAAAGAAAACGGCATCCCGAATATCGGTCCGGCGTGCTTCATAAAAATAGGCCATAGCAGCCCTAATTCAAATGATAAAACTGTACCTGAAACGGCGCCTGTAGCAAAGAATATGGCTACGCCCTTACTCCATGCTTTGGTGATATTCTTATAAACAGGGTCCTTGGTTTTGAGCCAATAGAAATGGGCGATCGCCATAAAAAACGGCATCACCATCCCGATGCATGAAAATATAATGTGAAACCCTAAAGATAATGCCATCTGAGACCTGGCGGCGATAAAATCATCCATAGTATGCGACGATTGGTTTGCAAAACATTAAGTCGCTTTGCAAAATGTTTGTTACACCAAAGGTACGCGACAATAGTAAAAGTGATATTAACCACGATGTGTAAATCGCAATTTATTTCGAATATAAATTAGCTGATTGAGTGTGATTGAGTTGATTAAGTTGAGAAGTTTTAGTATAAGAGTTGGACGTTTTACGTAGTACGTTATACGTTTGGTAACTTGCCGATAATGAATGGTGAATTGGCTACGTAGAATGTATTACGTATAACCAACATCAATCTACCTTAGCCAGGGTAACGGTGTTGGAGTTAAGATACCTTCGCAGCGTAACCAGGCGATCTGTATTGATCAGGTCGACGCCGCATTTCAGGAGTTCGTCCCAAACAGCTTTCTTTTCGGGAGAGGCCCACAGGCGGACTTTTTCGCCCATACGGTGAGCTATTGCTACGAAAGTGCACAACTTGTTCCGTTCAGCAACTGGGAATACGCCCTTGCCGTCCCATTTCAGCATTCTCGAGTATTTGCAGCTGGCCATGGTGAACATATTAGTTGTAGTGGTGTCGCGTGACACCCTGCGCAGGTCTTCATCAATAAAAGCAAGACGGCTCTGTTCGCTGCCGATCATATCGTAAGGCTTGTGACCGGATAAAACAACCGTTACCGCGCCATATACCACTTTACCATCTTCCAGGTGGGTTAGTATCGAGCTATATTTTTCAAGCAATGGTTTCAGGGCCGCGTAAGTATCGTTAGCATTAGTCTTTATGTCGATCATCAGGATAACCGGTTTATTATAATTCTCATAAACCTTACCGTTGTTCAGGGCGATCCTTTCAGACAGCGGCTTAAAGTAAAGATTTTCTAATGTTCGTTTGCCTTTGAAATAGGGAAATACGTGAGCTACGATCAGTTTATTATTCTTTAAAAATATATCCGCTTCAATGTTGGTAAAGCCATTCTCCAACGCATCGAACAAGGGGCGTTTGTGCCTGTAATCGTTGTGAGCAAAACCGTTCAGAAGCGGGGTGGATTGTGCCTTGCAGTAAAACTGGGAGAAAATGAGCGAGACAAAAAGAAGCGTTTTAACGCAGCGGGTGGTGGTAATTGTCAATTTCATCTTTAAAGTCCGGGGTTAAACTTTACCATACAAGAGTAGCAGATTATTATATGCATATCGTGAAATCAACATTACTAAATCATTAAAACAGATATACTTAATATTAAATTATTACAATAGGATTATAATTCCATTAGAATGTTATACGGGGTGTATATCGCCGGGTTAGATGATTTTGAAATTAAACTTTTGGGTAAAAAAGTCAGGAAAAATCATCTTGAACTCCTTCCCCCGGCTGGTTTTTAGGTTCAGGAAAAATATTTTCAAAAAAAGAAAAACTGCACACTTAAACCAAACGTATCTATAATACTGACCCCAGTAAACTTATTCTAAACAACAAACACTTATGGAAACACAAAAACCAGGGGTCGTTAATGGCTCCCCCATGGCCAGAAGGTCATTCTTAAAGTATGCGGGGGCCGGAGCTGCTACCGTAGGACTCCTTGCTGTAGCAGGCTGCCACAAAGATCACGTTATACCGCATGGCGGCATTGATATTGGCAGCGGGGATTACGGAATTCTTAATTATGCTTATGCGCTCGAGCAATTGGAAGCAGCGTTTTACATCCAGGTTGCTGCGACACCTTACAGCGGTATCACAGCAACAGAAACAGCCTGGCTTACTGACATCCGCGATCATGAAGTTTGCCACCGTGAGTTTTTCAAGGCCGCATTAAGTTCAAAAGCTATTCCATCGCTTACGACTGATTTCAGCAAGATCGACTTCAGTAGCCGTGCATCTGTTTTGGCTGCGGCAAAAGCATTTGAGGATACAGGCGTTCAGGCTTATGACGGTGCAGGGTACCTGATACAGAACTCGGCTTACCTGACCATTGCAGGTAAGATAGTTTCTGTAGAAGCACGTCATGCGGCGTTGATACGGAATATGATTAAAGACGGTGACTATGCTGGTATGGACATGGTTGACAGCAATGGGTTAAACAGCTCATTAGCTATCAAGCAGGTTTTGCCCATTGCCAATATGTACCTGAAAACCAAAGTGAGTGCGTCCAATTATGATTACATAGCTTCTTAATCCCACATCGCCATGAATTTATTTAACATAATAGAAGAAATAGAAAAAGTTGATCCGGAAGTGAACGAGAGGCTGAGCCCCCGTCGCGATGCGATCAAAAATTTTACCAGTTTTGGTTCAAAAGTGGCTATCGCCGCCTTGCCATTTGCATTGGGTTCCATGTTTAAAAAAGCCTATGCAGGCGACATGTCGACAACGGCTGACGTTGTAGGTGTCCTGAACTATGCCCTGACACTTGAGTATCTTGAATCTTACTTTTACAACCAGGGCACTGCCAGCGCGGGATTAATACCTGCTGCTGATGCCAGTTATATTGCTGACATTACGGATGACGAGAATCATCACGTAACTTTTCTGCAAACCGTCATCACTTCGTTAAATGGAATGCCTGTGACGTCGCCTACTTTCGATCTTACTGCAGGGAATGGTTCGCATAATGGCCCTTTTTCTAATGTGCTTACTAATTATCAGACTTTCCTTGCAGTTGCCGAAACGTTTGAGGATACCGGAGTACGTGCTTATAAAGGTGCTGCGCCTTCGTTGTTGGGCAACCAGGTAGTGCTTACCGCCGCTTTATCTATCCACGCGGTAGAAGCCCGCCATGCTTCGGCCATACGCCAGCTGCGGGCCAATAAATACGGGGCATCAATAAAACCTTGGATCACCAGCACAGCGGGTACTGGAAATGACACAGGTATTTCATTGGTTAATGCCAATTACGCCGGAGAAGACAATGTGATGCAGGGTGGTGTTGATGTATCCAAACTACCGGGTGCAACCAGCGGAAGTACTATTGGGGTAGCTGCTGCAACTGCTGCATTTGACGAACCTTTAGATATGGCTTCGGTATTGGCCTTGCTGTCAGGAAGCTTTATTGTAGCGCATTAATAGTGTGGGTGAATATTGATGTATGTTTGGGCCGGGAACTGTAAAGGTTCCCGGCTTTTTTATTGCTCCAGTTCAGTTTTGTGGATAATCTTTCTTTCTATCCGCCTGTCTGGGATAAACCAAATACAAGCTACCACCACATATAACGCACAGGCGACATAAGGATACCAAACAGCGCAAACTGCACCTATTGTATAGATGGCTACGGAAAGTTTTCCTTTCCAGTCTTTATCTAATATTTGTGCCAGTTCAGAGTTTCTGCCGCAATGTCTTGCCAGGATGTATGCCAGTAATATATAGGATACGGCGCACATGATAAGTATTACCCCATAGACCGCGGTTGGCATAGCCGCAAAATGGTTGTTAGCCATCCACTCTGTACCAACCGGGATCAGCGACAACCAAAACAGAAAATTGAGATTGGCCCACAATACACCGCCTGTGATGGAATTAACCACGTAAAGCATGTGATGGTGATTGTTCCAGTAGATACCTACATTGACGAAACTTAAAAGATAACTTAAAAAGAAGGGTAACGTCGGAATGAGTGCTTTCAGGTCACTACCATGCTCAGGAACTTTAAGTTCGAGCACCATGATGGTAATGATGATAGCGATAACCCCATCGCTGAAAGCTTCCAGGCGTCCTTTTTTCATTTAATTTGATTCTGTTTAAAAGCTAATATAATAATTTATGAGAAGGTTAGATAGGTAGTGGGAAATGAGATATTAGTCTGCTCATAGCCGCAGGGGCCTAGTTACTTTCCCTTGATGGAAAGTAACCAAAGATCAAGACAGAAAAAAGCTTCAACCCGCTCTGCCGGTTCTTAACGCCTTTTCCGTGCTGCGCACATTGCAAAGGCTAAACCGTCATTCACGCCATACACCTGGCCCGCTTTTCTGTCAGCCCCTCGTTTTTTTGGGTTCATTTGTATGAACCGATAACACTAAATGAACTCCGTCAACAGACCAGCTTCGGGCGAAATCAGACAAAACAATGGTAGTCTGTGTAGTGGAAAGGCATTAGCAAACTTTGCTGAAGAAGTGGGTATGAGCGAACGATAGTAGGGCAAAGTATTGCAGCCGTGGTTTTGATTGATTGCAGGGCAAAGGCCTGTGTGCCAAGAAGCAAGCGTCTGTTGACTTGATTATTCACCTATTGTTTGTTTTCAATGGTGTTCATGAGGTCGCTACGCTAGTTTTTGGTTACTTTGTATCAAGACAAAGTAACAGCCTCCTGCGGCAATTGAGCGGGCCCATATATTAAATGAATCATAATAAAGTAAACATCAACTACCTGATTACAAAACACATTGCAATACTTGTTACAACACATAACTTTGTATTATGGAAAAGATAGAGATACTGGTAGTGGGCCGCAACCCAGAGATAGTGCAAACGGTTGTTCAGTTGATCAACAATAACCCGGCATGGAATGCTACGCCTGCGCTTACCGATGCGGATGCTATTTCTCTTTTCCAAAATCGGATTTTCTCACTTGTATTACTTGGTGGGGGTATTGAAGCACAGTCTGATACTTCGCTTCGTCAGGTATTTACTTCTCATAACCCTAATATTACCATTATACAGCATTATGGTGGGGGAAGCGGCTTACTGGCGACGGAGATAAATATGGCACTTTCCGGTTTGCAGTAGGTGGTTGGCAAGCCTTTTGGACTACCTTATAACATGCTCTTCCTAAAGCGCTTACTCAGAATGCGCTGCTTATAAAGTTTACATTAAAATAATGTAAACTATTTTTCCTGGATGCGCTTTTTAACTAGACCGATTATTTTACTTACATTTCAGTCTTAAGCCGGGAAGTATCTGCATGAAATATACCCTTTTGTTAATTTTTATATTTTTCTCTCTTGCATCAAAAGGGCAAAATACCATAGTTAGCGGTGTTATCACCGATGCCCAAACCAATCAGCCCCTCCCCCTGGTGTCGGTTTCATTTCCCGGTACTTCAATTGGAACTAACAGCAGCGTTGACGGCAAATATTCTATCACAACGGGAAAAACTTATACGCAGCTGAAATTCTCATTTGTAGGTTACAAGCCGGTGATCAGGACTATTGTTGCCGGTAAGGAGCAGGTGATAAACGTTAAAATGCAGGGCAATATGCAATCGCTGGCCACCGTGAGCATACATGCAGGAAAAAAAACACGTTATAGAAATAAAAACAATCCCGCAGTTGAACTGATAAGACAGGTAATAGCACACAAGGACTCCAACCGTATGGAAAGCTATAATTATACGGAGTATAAACAATATGAAAAGCTGGAGTTTTCTTTTATAAATGTTAACCCAAAATTGTCTGATAAGAAGGGTTTCCGCAAATATAAATTCATGCTGGACAATCGCGACACGACCAATTTCCCGGGTAAGTCCCTGTTGCCTGTTTACCTGGAAGAAAAATTAACGCAGACGTACTACCGCAAGGACCCGGAAAAAACCAAAAAGATAATTGAAGGCGAAAAGAAAGTAAACATTGTAAATTTTGTGGATGAGGAAGGCGTAAACAGCTATCTGAACCGGATGTATGCTGAGGTGGATATCTACTCCAACAATATCTTTCTGATGACCAACCAATTTTTGAGCCCTATATCGGATGCTGCGCCATCGTTTTACAAGTTTTTTATTACCGATACCATCGAGGTGGATCATAAAAAGATAGTCCAACTAAGCTTTACGCCGCGCAATGGCAACGACATGCTGTTTGAAGGGCTGATACTTATTACGCTTGACGGGAAGTATGTGGTACAAAAGGCGAGTTTGTCGGTCAATAAAAACATCAACCTTAACTGGGTGAAAAGCATGTCTGTCGACCTGAATTATGAAAAGAACCCTGACGGGCGATACCACTTGAGCAAAAGTGATATGAAAGCAAGTTTTGGTGCGAATAAAAAACGGGATAAAGGGATTTTTGGTGAGCGAACCATCTCTTACCAGCATTACCTGATCAATGTGCCCAGGCCGGATAGTGTGTATGCGGGGGAAAGTACTGTCACCGCTAAAAAAGCCCTGCAACAGAGTGACCAGTTCTGGTCGGACAGTCGCGGGCGGGATACGCTTACCGGAGTGGAGGCCAATGTTTATAAAAATATAGACAGCCTGCAGACTATGCCATCATACAAGCACACCATGGAGATCATTAACCTTTTTGCCACGGGCTTTAAGTCATTCGGTCCGTTTGAACTGGGCCCTATTGGCGCCTTATACAGCTTTAACACCGTTGAAGGCTCGCGTATAAGGCTGGGGGGACGGACAACAACTGATTTTAGCACAAGGCATTATATTGAAGGTTATGGCGCATACGGGGTAAAGGATAGAAACTTTAAATATTTACTAAGCACGGCTTACGCATTTAATAATAAATCGATCTATACATTCCCGGAAAGCTATATTAAAACAACTGTTCAGCATGAAGTAAAGGTTCCGGGCGAGGAGATCGCCTTCCGGCAGGCTGACGCGTTATTTCTGTCGTTTAAAAGAGGGGTCGACGATAAATATTTATACAATAACTATTACAAGCTGAATTATGTAAATGAATTTCAGAATCATTTTTCGTACGATTTTGAATTCAAAAATTGGCGGCAGTCGCCTGCCGGTTCTCTATATTTTTTAGACCAGTTTCAAAATAATATACACTCAATTACCACCACGGAGCTTGCGGTAAATTTCCGTTATGCACCGCATGAACAGCTGGTACAGGGAAAGTTGTACCGTATAACGATTCCCAACAAATACCCAATCATTAATCTTGATTACCGGGAAGGGATTAAAAATTTCTTTGGCGGCAATTATAACTATCAAAACCTGCGGTTAAGGATAGATAAGCGTTTTTATCTATCGCAATTGGGTTTCGCGGATGTGAGTGCAGAGGGTGGCTATCTTTTTGGGCAAGTGCCTTTCCCATTGCTAACCATTCACCAGGCAAACCAAACGTATACTTATGATCCGGATTCGTACAATCTGATGAATTTTATTGAGTTTGTGAGTGACCATTATGCCAGCATGAAAGTAGAATATTGCCTTAACGGCTTTGTTCTGAACAAGTTCCCACTACTTAAAAAATTAAAGCTGAGGGAATATATCACTTTTAAAACCTTGTATGGCGGGGTACGCAATGAAAATAACCCAACGCTTCATCCATCCTTACTGGAATACCCTGTTGCGCAGAACGGCGTGCCTATAACTTACACACTTGGCAAAGCGCCTTATACCGAAGGAAGTGTAGGTATAGGCAATATTTTTAAAATTTTCCGGGTCGACCTTGTCGAGCGTTTCAGCTATTTGAATAATCCTAACACCTCCCGACTAGGGGTTAGAGTGCGTGCTTCGTTTGATTTTTGAGACGGAGAAGACAGCCAGGTGTTCACGAGCGCTCACGGCGTTGTGAGCGTGAGCGGTAGGTTGGTCATTGGAGGATTAGTCATTGGTCATTAGTAGAGCAGGCAACTAATGACTAATGACCAGTGACAAGTCTGTAAAACAAGAAAGCCCCGTTCTTTTGAAACGAGGCTTCTGTAAAAAGGGGCACCGACCTACTCTCCCACGTATTACCGCAGTACCATCGGCTCT
>Ga0310811_10008837_pt1 | contig 12973 bp, 9 predicted proteins | sample YCmetagenome_FD_207642 | JGI IMG/M metagenome (GOLD analysis project Ga0310811, IMG submission 207642) | Soil microbial communities from experimental microcosm in Duke University, North Carolina, United States - YC | ecosystem: Engineered > Artificial ecosystem > Soil microcosm > Unclassified ...
CTCGACAAACATGAAGACATCCTTGATGGCATTCATTCCCCGGCTGGTGGTGAGCCGGAGATTCCAGGCCAGGTAGCAATGGTCGAATTGCAACTGGTCCAATGCCGGGACCTGGGCGATATCGGCGGTGACCTGACATTCCCCCAGGTCGCGGAGTTCGTTGAGCAGGGCTTCCGGGCTGGTGCCGGAAATCATCAGCTCGGGCATGGGCCGAAAACAGATGACGAAGCTTTGCGCCACGGATGTTGGCGCAGTCGCTGCCGGCGCCGGGGCCGCAGCGAGGGACGGCACCGGCTTTGGGGAAGCCGGCATGACCGCCCCGGCGGGCAATAACGCGTTGAGCGTGGTGACGATGTCCGTCCCGGCAGCGATCACCGCCGCTGGCGGCGGATTGACCTCCAGCAATACCTTGATCTGGTCCTTGGCCCGGAGGATGAGCGAGATCAGCTCCGCGGAGACGGCCAGCGTGCCTTCCCGCACCTGGTCGAGGACCGTTTCCACGTGATGGGTGAAGGCCGCGGCGGCGTCAAAGCCAAACATGGCGCCCGAACCCTTGATGGTATGGAACGACCGGAACAACTGGCCAACCAAATCATCCGCCGCCTGACCCGGCTCCAGCTCGAGCGCAATTTCTTCAATGCGGCCCAGCAGGTCTTCCGCCTCGGTCAGAAAGGTTTCGACTGGATTTCGCGGGTTCATGCAAAAAGAAGGCTCAGGGCAACAGTTTCTTCGCAACCATGACGAGTTGTTCACTGCGGAAGGGTTTGACGATCCAGCCGCTGGCCCCGGCGGCGCGACCGGCCTGTTTTTTGGCGTCCTGTGATTCAGTGGTGAGCATCACGATGGGCAAATATTTGCACTGCGGCAGGGCCCGCACCTGGCGGATCAGTTCAATGCCGTCCATGGTGGGCATGTTCAGGTCGGTGATGAGCAGGTGCGGCGGGGTGCGGGAGATTTTGTTCAGGGCGTCCTGGCCGTCCACGGCCTCCACCACGTCGTACCCGGCGTTGCGAAGGGTGAAGCTGATCATCTCGCGCATGCTGGCGGAATCATCGGCGGTAAGAATGGTCTTCATAAAATCAAGCGGCTTTTGGCGGCCAGAGGTTTGGGCCCAGGCCCAGCTTTTGGGCGCATTGCTCCACCACCGGGGCGGTGACCGCCACGGCAAAGGGCTTGCCGGTGGCGTAGGCGCTGCGCCACGCAGCCAGCAGCAGTTGCAGGCCGGCGGCGTCGCAGGCGGTCACGGCGCCCAGGTCCAATTCCAGCGCGGGCCGGGCGGCCAAGTGTTCGCACAGGGCATGAAGCGCGGTGCCCGCGCCGTAAATGTCCAAATCGCCTGCGAACCGGATGGTGTTTTGCGAAGAGGTAATTTCCAGTTTCATGGCTCAAAAAAGTTCAACGTTATCCCCCAGTTTGGTCCCGGCCGGAGCGGACGCCGCGGGTTCCGGCGCCAGGCCGGACCGCATCTGGGCCGGTTCCGGCCCGGAGGATTCAAAGAGTTCCAAATTGTCCGTTGCTGCCGGAATGACCGGGAACTCCTCCGGTTCGCGCCGGGCATGGATGTCGCGCTCGCTTTGCATCGTGTACCGGCCATGCAAACCTTCCAGCGTGGCGGCCGCCGGCACCGCAGCGGCGCCGGCCCAAGGGGACAACGTCTGGCGGAAGGCTTGCAATTCCGCAATTTGCCCGCCAATGACGGCAGCGTGCCGGGTTAGAAAATCCAGGCAACCCCGGCTGGATTCCAGGGCGGCCTGCTGTTTGCCCACCAGTGCGGTGGCGGAAGCAAAGGCGGTGTGACAAGCATTGCAGGCGGATTCAATGTGTTCCGTACCGGCATGCAACCGGCTCTCGCGGGTGGCTTCCGCGCTCAGATCAGAGTCATCGGCCGCGGCCCGGGTCTGCTGCAACACCGAGTCCAGAATGGTGGTGACGTCCCCCACGATGCCGCTGGATTCGCAATAGAGGGAGTCTACGTGGGCGGACAACACCGACAAGGTGGCGCCCTGATTGCCCAGGGCCGCAGTTTTGACGATGGCATTCAGCGCCAGCAGATGAATGTCGGCGTTGAGGGTGCGGACCTGTTTCACATGGCCCACCAGCTCCTGGGAGGCGGTGATGGCATTCTGTTTGGAGCGCCGTGCCCCGAGCCGCAAGTCATGGCCCTGGCGATGCAGTTGCTCCAGGCGTGCCAGTTCGGCCTTGAACGCGTCAATGCAGCCGGAACCGGAACTGGTGGGATGTTCCTGCCAGCGCCCCAAAGCCTCGTGCAACTGCCCGGCCGCGGTAGCAAGGGCTTCAAAGGATTCCGCCAACTGGCGGCGGGCGGCGGCCACTTCCGTTTGTACCAGTTCCAACTGCCGGATCTGGATGGCGATGACATGATCGGCGGCGGCGGCTTTGGCGGCAAAATCCCGGCGGGTGACGGCCTGATCCAGCTCTTCGGCCGCTTCGCTCAGAGCGGCGGTGACATGCTCGGTTTTCTGGCGGACAATGTCGCCAAACTGGAGGTAATAAACCGCTTCCCCGGCATGGTGCATCACCTGGGTCATATGCGTTTCCGCCTCCTGGAGTCCGCCGAGCACCCGGTCCAGCACCCGCTGGGCTTCTGCCGCGGCAACTTCGGAAGTCGTCCGGGACTGTTCCACCAACTGGCACAATTGGGCGTGATGGGCGGAAAGCGCCGTCCATTCGTGATCTTGCGACTGCCGGGTGGCGGCGGCATGCGTCGCAATGGCTTCGGCCACCGCCGTGATGCGATCCCCTAAATTGCGCAATTCGCTGATGAACGACCCGAAGGTATGCTGGCAATCGGCGGTGCGCGCGCTTTCCACCGCAAAACCAAATACCGAGGCCCGCACCGAAACGCCTACGCGGTCAATGTTTTCAACCTGAACCCGCAGCCGCCGCAGGTCGTGGCCCACGCCCTTCAACGTATTCAGTTCGTCCGCGGCTTCAGCCAATCCTGCCTGCAGGTCGTGCAACGTGCCGGCCGCCAGGCCATCCGCCCCGGTGATATGCACTTCATCCAAAACCTTGCGCACCGAACCCAGCCGGGTGCCCACCAGATCCGCCAGTTCCTTGGCAGTGCCAAACAGATGTTGCAAGGCCCGGGCGAGACCAACAAATTCGGTTTCCGTGCCGCCATAGCAATCCGCCATAGTCTGATTCAAGGCCAGAAGCTGCCGGGAGAGGTCGTGCTGGCGGGGCCGGCGCCAAAACCGCAAGGCTTGACCGACGGAGCGCAGCCGGGTCACTCTCGCCGCCACCACCATCCCACGGCGCCACAGGTCCGCCAGTTTTTGCAGGTATGATCCATTGGCCTGGGCATTCATCTTCGGTGGCGGGCCGGCCCGGCGCCGCCGGATGAGCTTTCATCTCATCACGGTCGGGAAAGGCCAGACCCGTTTCCTCTCCATCATCGGCAAAGCACCGGCAGTACTACATGAGGGAGAACCCGAAACGAACTTCGGAAAACCTGAACGGGAAAGAGGGAAACCCCCGATCGAAAAACAGCAATCTAAATGCCTGAATGTGAATCAGCCACAACCAAGAAAAAGCTTAAACAGTCGTGTAACCCATGCGAATGGCATACTTGGTCAACTCGGCCACGCTGTGGACCCCGAGACGGGTCATGAGCCGCGTGCGATGGGTCTCTACGGTCTTGATGCTCAGGTTCAGGTCCGCGGCAATTTCCTTGGTATTACGGCCTTCGGAAATGAGTTTGAGCACCTGGACTTCGCGCTCACTCAGGCCGGAAGGGACGCCGTGCTCGCGAGCCTCACGCAGCTTGCGGTATCCGGCCAGGAGCACTGCGGAAACTTCGGGACTGAGATACGGTTCATCGTTCTCCACGGCGCGGATGGCCCGCACCAGGTCGGCCGACGCGCTCGCTTTGAGCAAATACCCTTTCACCCCGGCTTCCATGGCCCGGTCCAGGTGGTCCTGGTCAGCCACGGCGGAAAGAATGATAATGCGCAGTTGCGGCCAACGGTTCAAAACTTCCTGTGCCAGTTCCACCCCATCCACATCAGGCAGCCCAATGTCCATGATGACCACTTGAGGCTGCAATTGTTCGATTTGCAGAAGCGCCGCCTTGCGGTCGCCAGCCTCACCAACCACTTGCAGGTCGGCATGCTGGCTCAAGGCCAGCCGCAGGCCGTCGCGCACAATTCTGTGATCATCCACCAGCAACACCCGGACGGCGGCGGCGGACTCAGGATGGGACGGCGGAACCGTTGGTTTCATGCGGGGCCAGGATATGGTGGAGTGCGGTCACAAATTGCACCGCCGTGAAGGGTTTGGCAAGAAAAGCGTCGGCCTGTGGACCGCAATCGATGGCCCCATCGCCCGAACCGGCCAGCCCGCTGATGGCCATGATGGGCATCTCCGGGGCGATCTGGCGCAAGGCGCAAATCAGGGCCGGTCCATCCATGGTGGGCATGGCCAGATCGGTGATGACCGCCCGGATTTCGCTCCGGCGCTTGGCAAACTTGATGATTGCTTCCGCCCCGTTCTTGGCGGTGACCACCCGGTAGCCGCCGGCGGTCAGAATCTGGCGGGCGGTGGCCCGCACCGCGGCCTCATCGTCCACCAGCAACACGCATTGACCCTCCGCCCGGGGCAGCGCCCGCACGGTTTCCACCATGGGCGCCAGCGCCGGGTCGGTCAAGGCCGGCAGATAGACTTCAAAGCGCGTGCCGGCGCCGGGCTGGCTGTGCACCCGCATGAAACCTTCGTGGCTTTTGACAATCCCCAAGGCGGTGGAGAGTCCCAGGCCGGTGCCTTTGCCCGGTTCCTTGGTGGTGAAAAACGGATCAAAAATCTTGTCGTGAATTTCAACCGGGATGCCGGTACCGGTATCGGTCACCGTCAGCAGGACAAACTGGCCGGCCCGGGCTTCGGCAAATTGCATCGCGGCCGGGGCATCCAGCAGCACATTTTCCGCCGCCAGTTTCAGCGTGCCGCCATAGGGCATGGCATCGCGGGCATTCACGCACAGGTTGAGCAACACCTGGTGAATCTGGGTGGGATCCGCCCGCACGGTCCAGAGGTCGGCGGGAAAATTCTGCTCCAGCCGGATGTTCTTGGGAAAAGTCTCGCTGACCACCTTGACCATCTCCTTGAGCAGCGAGCGCACCTGCAATTCGCCCCGCTGGCCTTCCAGTCCGCGGCCAAAAATCAGCAGTTGCCGGGTGATGTCCGCGCCGCGACAGGCGCCCTCGTGCAGCAGGTTGAGAATGTCCCGGTCCTGCGGCCGCTCGAGCACCGCCCGCAAATATTCCGTGGACATGAGAATGGGCGACAAAATGTTGCTGATGTCGTGAGCCACGCCGCTGGCCAGGGTGCCCAGGCTTTCCATGCGTTGGGCGCGCAGGAACTGCTGCTCCAACCGGCGCTTTTCGGTAACGTCGGTATTGGTAATCAGAAATGCGGCGCGGCCTTCGGCGGGACGCACCAGCGACCAGCGGCTCTGGATGCAACGCCCTTTGTCGCGTCCGTAGGTCTGGCGGATTTCCCCGGACCAGGCTCCGTATTCCAACGTGGTTTTGCAAACTTCGGCACACTGGTCCGGGTCGTCGGGAAACAACAGTTCATCCCCCAGTTGCCCCAGCATCTCGGCGCCCTCCTGATGATAGAGGCAGGCGGCGCTGTGATTGCAGAAAGTGACCTGCCGGTTCAGGTTGAGCACCAAGATGGCATCCTGCGCCTGCTCCAGCAAAGCGGCCTGTTCGGTGATGCGCTCCAAGGCCAGTTTATGGGCGGTGATATCCTCCTTGAGCGCCAGAAAATGAGTGATGTGCCCCGCGGCATCGCGCACCGGAGAAATGGAAGCGGCTTCCCAGAACAGCTCGCCGTTTTTTTTGCGATTGTGCAATTCGCCGTGCCATTCCCTCCCGTCCGTAATGGTCGCCCAAAGCTCCCGGTAAATGGCGGCGGAAATTCCACCCGATTTGAGCAATCGCGGATTGCGTCCCAGTACTTCCCCGGCGACATAACCGGTGACTTCACTGAACTTGGGATTCACGTATTCGATGTCGCCCTGGAGATTGGTGATGACAATGGATACCGGACTCTGCTCCACCGCCCGGGAAAGCTTGCGCACCTGTTCCTCGGTGCGGCGGCGTTCGCTGACATCCCGAAAAATGCCCTGCAACAGCGTGTGGCCGTTGGGCAATCGGATGCAACTGGCCCGAATTTCCACCGGCACGCGCCGGCCATCGGAAGTAATCACTTCCGCATCTGAAAAGGCATTGTGCGATTCCCGCAGGTGTTCGGCGAAATTCCGGCGGTAAAAATCCGCCAGTTCCACCGGATGCAGTTCCGTCTGGTGCCGGCCAATGATGTCGCGCTTGGGCCGGTTCAACAGGCGCTCCCCCTCCCGGTTGGCGTCCACAATGATCCCCGTCTTGATGTCGGCCAGGAACACGGCGTCGCGGCCGTCCTCGAACATGGCGGTCAGCCGTTCATTGGCCGCTTCCAGGACGCTCTGGGCCCGTTTGCGCTCGCTGACATCGGCAAACAAACACAGCAGGTGGGGCACGCCTTCGTGCGTAAACGGGGCAAACTGGCAGGCGAGCCAGCGGCTGGTGCCAAAGGTACTGGTATGATACGTCTCCACCCGCTGCATTTTTCCGGTTTCCAGGGCGGCGTCCGCCGCGGCCAACAGTCCGGAACGCTTCCAGGATTCCAACATCCGGAAATTGTCACCGACCAACTGTTCGGGCTGGGCCCCGATAATCTCTCCCGCTGCCGGGTTGGCGGAAATGACCTCGCCGCTGGCCCGGCAGGTGACAATGGCGACCGGCGAATTCCGCAGCAGCATCTGGCTGTAGTTTAGGGCCGCCTCCATGCGCCGTTCGGCATTCTTGCGCTTGGTGATGTCGCGCCAGACGGACCGGGTATAACGCGCCCGCCCTGCCGCATCCCGCAGCACCGACGTGCTGACACTGATGTCCCGGCGGGTGCCGTCCCGGCGGCAAAGTTGCAGTTCCACATCGCGGATTTCCCCGGTGGCGACGATCTGGTCAAAGGCCTGCTTGGCCGCCGCCAGGCAGTCGGCCGGAAAAAAAATAAAAACCGGGTGGCCCACAATCTCTTCCCGGGAATACCCGGAGGCCTGAACCAGGGCCTCGTTGCACCGGACGACATTACCGGTGGCAACCTCCACGTTCAGATACATGTCCGGGGCATTTTCGTAGAGATCGCGAAACCGGCCCTCGCTCTCCATCAAGCTGCTCGACACGGCATTCAATCGGCGCAGCAACCGGTACAGCATCCCGCCCAGCAAACCGGCGGTAACGGCCAAAAAAAACAGCCCTTTGACGGTAGACCATAAGGCCAACGAGGAAGGATTTTCCACCCAGCGAAACAGCAGCCGGTCGGACAGCCAGAGCCAGATGGCCGTGAGCCCTACGTAGAGCACCACCACCCGCACCGTTTTGCGGACAATGGTAGCGCGTTCGGCAGCGCCGCGAGCATCTGAAAAATCACCAGCCATTGCAAAAATCATCCAAAACCGGAACGTCAAAGCTCCAATACCGAAGCCCTTGCAACAACCGGTTGCGTTTTGTAAATCTGTTATTTTCGGTCATCTCTTTATCGTCAAATCTTCACCGTCACTGTAGGGACTAATACTGCACATTTATTGCCATCACCCGATGGCATTATTTTATCATACAACTCTAACTGTCAGTTACATGCAAACCTTACTGGCCCGGATTCATTGGACAAAATCGGACTGGATGAAGTTCACGCATTCCCGGGCGTGAGTGATGGCAATGAGGTGTCCCCCATTCAATAAAAGATCCGCCCGGGCTGGCGGCAGGATGATATGGTCGCGCCGGCCATGAATCCGGCGTACCCGGGTCCGGGGTGGCCCCAATCCTGGCCACTGGAATATTGCCGGCCCTACGGCGCGGATAAAGGTGGATTCCGTTCCGGCAAACATGCGGGTCAGTTCCCAGGGAATTTTGCCGGCGACAAAACGCAGCCAGTCCAGCGGCGCCACTTGGAGCAATGGATGGAGCCGGGTCGCCACGGCGCTGATTTCTTCCCGGCTCACCGCGCTGCCCACCATGCCTCCGAGGGAAGCGCCAATCAAACTGTCGCCATCATTGATGTTAGCGGCCCGGCACATGGCCTCCGCCACTTCAGCCAGGGTCTGCTCCCCGGCATATCGCGGCCAGTCGTGGGCGCGAAATTCGGGCAAGGAATCCCACGGCGGAGGGAACATCCGCTGATCGGCCCCCATGCCTGGAAGTGCGTGAATCATATCAGGAATGCCTCCGGCGAATCTCAGGTTACCCGCAACCCGGCCTTACGGCGCCAAAAATAACGGCTGAAGATGCCGCACAAAAAAATTTTCCGTCACGTTCCGGGCGATGCTGGCTTCATGCTTCCGGAGCGCCTGCACATAGCGGTCCCCAAGCTTGGCGGCCACTTTGAAACTCACATGCAGCAGTTGGCGAAAGTCGGGGTTAAAGGCCGGGTTGGCCGGTTCATGACGCAATGCTGCCACGAACTCCGATGCACTCCAGCCCGCGACGGTCGCCACCGTCGGCAGCCGCGCCGGGTTCACCGCTATCACCGTAGCGTAAGGAGCGCACAGTTCCTCCGCCTGCGCCCGGGCCCGCGCATAAATCTCACGGGCCAGTTCCAAGCCGCTGCCGCCGGCCTCGGCGAGTCCAATCAGCTCTTCCAGCCACGTGGTGCCAGCGGTTTTGACATGGATGCCAGCATCAAATTTTTCCAGCGCCCGGCGGATGGGCGGATAGAGGGAGAACTTGTCGCTGCCCGAATGCACGCTCAACTTGAGGGTGGGCGGCAGCGAATATTGGCCCCGCGCAAAAGCCAGCACGGCCAGGTCCGCGCCAAATTCCCGTTCAAACTGGCCCACGTCGCCAACATAGTCCACGCCCTTGTTGAAGCGGCCGGTGAACTTGGGGGCGATGGTTTGCAGCGGAATATTTTGGTCAGCCAACGCCGCCAGAATGATGAGCAGCTCGGCGGGCGTTTGTGGCGTGTCCGTTTCATCCATGGACACCTCGGTGATAAAATTGGCCGCACCCTTGGCCTGGGCAATGTGCCGGTAGATGCGCCCGGCCTCCGCCACCGCGCGGAGAAATTTTGCGGCCCCGAGCTCCACTTCAGCCCGGGAAAACTCCAACGTGCGGCCCAGCGCCGGAATGGTTACCGGGCCGGTCAGTTCCGGGTGGCGGGCCACAAAATCCCGCACGGCTTCCGGCGCGGCGGGCGCGCCGATGCTGTCAGCCACATCAATGGTAAAAAAGTCCGACGCCGCAATGAACCCATCCACGGTGTTCAAACGGATATGATCAGCATCCACATGATATGGACCGGACCAATTCAGGGCCGCCACCGCCGCCGCAGCCTCGGCCCGCACCGCGTCCGGCGCGGAACCGATGAGCGTGTGTTCGCGGTGGGACTTGTTCCAGACCGGCACGAGGGTCACCCCGAGCCTTGCCGCCTGGACACAGGCCTGCAACTGCGCCCGGCCCTGGCAACCAAACCGGTCACCCATGCCGAACGAATATTTCCCGAGTGGAAGGTACGGGTTAATAGTGCAACCTCGTTTTCGCGCTTGCCTGATCGGGTATGGGTCAGTAGGTCAGCCCGAAGCCATATGGAAACTGGGCCGGCACCGCCGCTGGATCCCGGGCCAGCTCCGGAAGCTGCTCGTTTGAGCGCGGCCAGGTGCGCGGCAGTTTGCCTTTCGGTTTGTAATCACCAAACAGCACATCGGTAAGTCCGCGGCCTTCCGTGCCCGGCAACCATGCCGCCACGAAGGCGTCGCTGGATTCCAGGGCGTTGCCCAAAACCAGGGGCCGGCCGGAATACAACACGGTGATCACCGGAACGCCGGCCTGCTTGGCGCGGGCAATCAACTCCTGATCCGCCGCCGATAGTTGCAAGTCCGTGCGGTCGCCCTTCATCTCGGCATACGGAGGCTCACCGACTACGGCGATGACGGCATCCGCGCCGGTGATGCCGCTGCCATCCGGGGAATAGATGACTTTGGTGGCGGCGGAAACGGTTTGCTTTACGGCAGCCAACAAGGTGGTCCCGCCATGGATGACGTTGCCCGGCCGGCCCTGCCAGTCAATCGTCCAGCCGCCGCATTGCATCCCGATATCATCGGCCCCGGTCCCAACCACGGCCAGGCACTTAATTTTCTTGGCCAGCGGCAGGAGGTTGTTTTCGTTCTTCAGCAACACCAGCGATTGGCGCACACATTCACGGGCCACCTGCCGATGCTTGGCCGAACCCACCGCGGGAAGCAGCTTGGCGGAATCATCCGGCTGGTCAAACAATCCCAGCTCGAATTTCACCCGCAGAATCCGGCGCACCGCATCATCAATGCGCGCCTGCGGCACCTTGCCTTCCGCCACGAGTTCCTTGAGGTCATTAATAAAGACGACATAATTGTTGGTCTCGGTGACATTCGTCGAAGTGGGGCCGTAAGGAATCATGATCATGTCCAGCCCGGCGTTGACGGACTGCTCGATGTCGCTCTTGTAATCGGGCGAGAGCTGGTCAATGGCCGCCCAGTCCGACACCAGGAATCCTTTGAATCCCATTTGGTCTTTCAACACATCAGTGAGCAGATGCCGGTTGGCGGACATCTTGACCCCGTTCCAACTGCTGAACGACACCATGATGGATTCCGCTCCGGCCTTGATGGCCGGCTCGTAAGGCGCGAGAAACAGCCGGCGAAAAGTGCCCTCGTCGCAAACGGTGTTGCCCTGGTCCACTCCGTCCTGCGTGCCGCCATCACCGGCAAAATGCTTCGCGCAGGCCAGCACCGCCGTGGGCCGGGAAAGCCGGCGATCCTGAAAACCGCGCACGGCGGCAGCGCCCAGCTCGGCGACCAGCTCCGGCGATTCGCCAAAACTTTCATAGGTGCGGCCCCAGCGGGCATCGCGCGCCACGGCAATGCACGGGGCAAAAGCCCATTGCACCCCGATGGCCCGGGTCTCCAAGGCGGTGATGCGGGCGGCGCGGGCCACCAGCTTGGGATTGTGGGTGGCCCCCAACCCGATGTTGTGCGGGAAAATGACCGCGCCATCTACGTTGTTGTCGCCATGCACCGCATCAATGCCGTAGAGCAATGGAATCTTGAGCCGCGTATTTTGAGCCTGAGTTTTGAATGCGGCCACGGCCTGGGCCCAACCGGCGGGAGACATGTCCGCCGGGTCGGAACCGCCGCCGCTCAATACGGAACCCAGGGCATACTTAGCCACATCCGTTTTGTCCGCGAGTGCATTCATGTCGGCCTGCACCATCTGGCCAATTTTTTCATCCAACGTCATTTGCCCCAGCAAAGCGGTGGCCCGCGCATCCGGGCCCGGCTTGGCAACAGCACTCAGGCAAACCGCCGTAAGCAACACCGACAGCGTCGCCCGGCAAAAAAGTTGGTTCAAACAGGAACGCCTTGCAACCATGTGAAGCAGCTTTGATTTCATATTATCTGGTCCATTTCCCACGCCACCCGACTTCCCAGAATCCGGGGCAACGGTGGCGGCAACTTGTTTTTCTTAGCGGCCCAGCCCCGTTGCGGTCAAAGTGATTCTCTGAGGTTTTACCGGGTAACCCACAATTGTCCATCATCAATCAGAAACCTTTTTTGCCACATTTCCGCCTCCCGTCACCGGCAAGCCGGCGCGTTCCGGCTGGTCGCTTTCCGCAATTTGGCGGGTTTGGCGGACGATTGTCCATGCAGTCCGGCGGCTTGTCCATTCTCCAGAATAAAGACCGTGATAATCTTTACTACACAGCAGCCGATTCCCCGCCCGGGCCCCACCAGGGGCGTCAGGGATTTCTGGAAGCGGTGTGCTCAACCCAAACTCAATCCGAATCCATATCCAGCCACATGAAAAGAACCCTTGCTTGTTTCCTTTTGACGGCGGCACTGAGTTGCGTGCTCAGCCCGGTCGTCCGGGCGCAAACCACCAATGGCAGCATGCTCTTCACGCCGAATGTGGACCTCTCCTCCGGCACGCAAAACAGCTATGTGGGCTATGTTGGCGGAGTTTTCCTCACTTCCTACGATTATTACCCGGACGTGAACTATCTCGGCTATTACGACAAGGGTGGCGATGGCCTGGCCAACAGTCATACGGTGTCGCTCTGGGATGCGAGCGCGGGGAACAGCCTGCTTGTGACCGCCACCGTGCCTGCCGGCACCAGCGCCCCGCTGGTCGATGGCTACCGCTGGGTGGCCCTACCCTCCACCGTGCATCTGACCTACAACAACTGGTACGTCATCGATGCCCAGGTGGACAACGTGGACACGTGGGGCGACTTGATCACGGACAACTCCGGCGCCGGCCAGGTAACCTGGAGCGGCCAATACGCCAACCTCGCCGGCGGTTATGAATTCTCCCGTGCCGGCCGGTATGACTCCGTTGAACCGCCCTCCAACCAGTCTGGCTCTGATGCCATCTACCCCGCAGCAAACTTGGGATACAATGTTGTGCCCGAACCCACTGCCCTGGCCGTGCTGGGGCTGGGCGGACTGGCCTTTGGCGTGGCGGCCCGCCGCCGCCGTTAAGCCTCATGCCATTTCCCGGCAAAGCCACCGCTTGAAATGGTGGCTTTTTTTGTGAATGCTGTCCCCACTCGTTTTCCTCTTTCGGCCCCGGCCCTTGCCTTCGGCCGATGGGGCGACGGGAGTCCATAGGCGCAACCGCAACCACCACCGCCCCGGCAGCCATGAAGAAACGCGAGAAACACGAGGGCTTTCCCGGCGAACGGCTGGTGGTGGTGCCGCGTCCCGTGGTGGCGGTGGCGGTGCAACAGCCGCTGCTCAAACATTTGCTCCCCACTGACGCCGGATTTTATCCCCGGGCCCAGGGCCACAAATGTACGCGGGAAAAAGGCTGTCCCGAGGTGGTGTTCATCTATTGTGCCCGGGGCAGCGGCTGGTGCGAACTCGCCGGTCGCAGGCATGAGG
>Ga0310811_10008838_pt1 | contig 12971 bp, 12 predicted proteins | sample YCmetagenome_FD_207642 | JGI IMG/M metagenome (GOLD analysis project Ga0310811, IMG submission 207642) | Soil microbial communities from experimental microcosm in Duke University, North Carolina, United States - YC | ecosystem: Engineered > Artificial ecosystem > Soil microcosm > Unclassified ...
GCGTTATCATGTAAAGATTTATTCGGAGGTAAGAAAAAGACGTGTAGCGCGTCTTTTTCTTACCTCCGAATAAAAGTCTTCACCTTGATCGGAATTTACATGTTGTCGGGCGCGGCGCAAAACGGACAGGGTGCGGCCTGTAAGGGCGGATAACCGGAAATATCCGGCGCAAGCTCGTGCCGCTCGTGCTGCTCGGCCGCCGTGCCGAGACTTCGCCCTCCCGGCTCGGCTTGGTCCAGCGCGGTAAGCCGCAGGCAGGTGCGCCACCGAGCATGCCCGGCGGCGACGCGAACGTCCGCTGCATGAGTGCGGCCTCCTGCGCAGCCGCGTCCGCCGGAAGCGTCCCCGCCGCTACGGCCTAGACGTCGCCGGACTCCTCCAGTTCCGCGGACCTGCGGGCTTGCGCGTGAGCTGAACGCGAGCTATAACTTTGTCTAGTTAACTAGATGAACTAGGTAACTAGACAAATGGAGTAAGCGAGCATGATCGAGTTCCACCTAGATCCGGACTCCGGGGTAGCGCCCTATCTGCAGATCGTCCGGCAGGTGCGGCAGGCGATCCGCCTCGGGATGCTGCAGAAGGGCGATCAGCTCCCCACGGTGAAAGAAGTAGTCGGCAGCCTCGCCATCAACCCCAACACGGTGCTGAAGGCCTACAAGGAACTGGAGCACGCCGGGCTAGCCGCCGGCCGCCCAGGGATCGGAACTTTCGTGACCGCGACCATGCCGACACCAGCGATCGAGCCCAAAACCCACAGCGCGCTGCGCGCCGAGCTCACGGGCTGGCTGGCGAAAGCGCGCCGCGAGGGGTTCGACGACGAGAGCATCGACGCCCTGTTTCGCGACTGCCTTCGGTCAACAAAGGCAGAGGAGGAAGAAATAGCATGAACGCCGTCATGGAGGCCCGCGGCCTCGGTAAGAGATACGGGCGGCGGTGGGCACTCGCCGACTGCTCGCTTGAGATCCCGGCCGGCCGGGTGGTGGGCCTCGTCGGCCCCAACGGCGCTGGCAAGACAACGCTGCTCCAGCTCGCCGTGGGGCTACTCGCACCGAGCGCGGGACAGATCACCGTGCTCGGCAACGCACCAGGAACCCAGCTAGGCAAGGCTGGCTTCGTCGCCCAGGACGCGCCGGCGTACGCGAACCTGACGATCAGCGACCACCTCCGCTTCGGGACCTGGACCAACGACGGCTTCGACCTAGCGGGCGCGCAGGCCCGCATCGAGCAGCTCGGCATCGACCTCCGCCAGCGCTCCGGCCGGCTCTCAGGCGGCCAGCGCGCCCAGCTGGCGCTCACCCTCGCGCTGGCCAAGCGACCGCAGCTTCTCGTGCTCGACGAGCCGGTGGCCAGCCTCGACCCCCTCGCCCGCCGTGAGTTCCTGCAGCTTCTCATGGAGGCCGTCGTCGAAGACGAGCTCTCGGTGATCCTCTCCTCGCACCTCATCGCCGACCTGGAACGGGTCTGTGACTACCTCATCGTGCTCGCCGGGTCGCGGGTCCAGGTCGCCGGCCCGATCGACGAGCTGCTCGCGCTCCACCACCGGCTCACCGGCCCCCGGCCCCGCCGCGGACAGCCGCTGCCGGCCGGCCAGGAGCTGATCACGGAAAGCCACACCGACGTCCAGAGCACCCTCATAGTGCGGCACGCCAGCCCGATCCTCGACCCAGCCTGGAGCGTCAGCGACATCAGCCTGGAGGACCTGGTACTCGCGTACATCAGCCGGAACTCACGTGGCAGCACCCAAGTACCGCACACGCTCAAGGTGGCGTCATGATCCGCTTCTCTTACTGGCAGTTCCGGCTGCCGCTGTACATCGTCCTCGGCGGCCTCGCCGCCGTAGCAGTCATCGCCGCCCTGACCGGCCCGGCGCTCGCGCACCTGTACGACACGACGGTCGCGAACTGCGCGAGCACCGGCGGGGACTGCTCGACCGCGCGCAGCGTGTTCAATGCCCACGATCAGGTTCTCAAGGTGATCGCGCAGATGATCCCCCTTGGCCTGCCGGCGGTCCTCGGCATGTTCTGGGGCGCGCCGCTCGTCGCCCGCGAGCTGGAGTCCGGCACGTTCCGCCTGGCCTGGACGCAGGGCCGCTCTCGCCTGCGGTGGCTCGCGGCCAAGCTCGCCGTCGTCGGGCTCGCCACCCTGGTCGTCCAGGGACTCCTCAGCCTGGCGATGACGTGGTGGTGGAGCCCGGTCGGCCGCGCCGACCCTAATCGCTTCTCCCCGGCGCTGTTCAGCGCGTTCGGCATCGCACCGATCGGGTATGCGGCGTTCGCCCTGGCCCTGGGCATCACGGCCGGCGTCGTGATCCGGCGCACGCTCCCGGCAATGGCCACCACCCTCGCCGTCTTTGTCGGCGTCAGGCTGGCGGTGACGTTCTGGGTCCGGCCGTACTACGCCGCCGCGACGCGCCTGGTGCTACCGATCAGCGCAGGCCAGACCATCGGCATCGACTCGCCGTCCAGAGGCCAGCTGAGCCTCAACTTCTTCCCACCAGACATACCCAACGCGTGGGTCTTGTCTTCCCAGGCCACTAATGCCGCAGGCCAGCAGGCATCAGGAGCCCTACTCAGCCAGCAGTGCCCGCCACTCCTGCAGGCCCAAGTCGGCCACGGCAGCTGGGATACCGCACTCAGCTCTTGCGTGACGACCCTCGCGAAGACCTTCCACCAGACCGTCGTCTACCAGCCGGCGAGCCGCTACTGGCCCTTCCAGTGGGCGGAACTCGGCCTGTTCGTCGTACTAGCCGGAATCTTGGTGGCGTTCTCAGCCTGGTGGATCCGCCGCCGGCTCGCCTGACCTCACCCCGCTAGGGTGGTGAGCCATGCGCTTCGGACTCTTCGTGCCGCAGGGTTGGCGGCTTGATCTCGTAGGAATCGACACTAAAGACCACTGGCCGACGATGCTGAGCATCGCCCAGGAAGCGGACAGGGAAGACAGCCCCTTCGAGTCGATCTGGGTCTTCGACCACTTCCACACCGTGCCGGTGCCCACCCAGGAGGCGACCCACGAGGCGTGGACGCTGATGGCCGCGTTCGGCGCCGCCACCGACAGGGTGCGGCTCGGCCAGATGTGCACCTGCATGGGCTACCGCAATCCCGCCTACCTGGCCAAAGTGGCGGCGACAGTCGACGTGATCTCCCAAGGACGCGCCGAGATGGGCATCGGCGCCGGCTGGTACGAGCACGAGTGGCGGGCCTACGGCTACGGCTTCCCCAAGGCGGGCGACCGCATCGGCATGCTCGACGAGGGCGTGCAGATCATGCGCCAGCTCTGGACGACGGGCAACGCCACGCTCGACGGCAAGCACTACCAGGTCGACGGCGCGATCTGCCAGCCGCTGCCGCTGCAGGAAGGCGGCGTCCCGCTGTGGATCGCCGGCGGCGGCGAGAAGAAGACCCTCAGGATCGCCGCCCAGTACGCCGACTACACCAACTTCGACGGCAGCGCCGAGGGCTTTAGCCGCAAGTCGGAGATCCTCAAGCAGCACTGCCAGGATGTCGGCACCGACTTCGACAAGATCACCCGCTCGGCGAACTACAACGTCATCCTCGGCGAGACCGAGAAGGACGTCCAGGACCGCATCGCCTGGATGAAGGACCACCTGCTCCGCGCCGGCGTCCCGCCGCACATCGTAGAAAACCGGGTCAACGAGTTCGCGAACGGCCTGCTGGTCGGCACCCCCGAGGTCATCGCCGAGCGCCTCGCCGAAGTCGGCAAGCTGGGCATGACCTACGCGATCCTCAACTTCGCCGAGGTCGCCTACGACCGCACCGCCCTCACCCTCTTCACCGAGAAGATCGCACCGCAGCTCACCGCATAACCAACTGCCCGGTGCAGGTAGCCGGCCACTGCGGGCTCGTTCTGGCTGATGTTTGACCGTCAGCCAGAACGAGTTCGTGTTTCACCAAGCACCCACCAGCGATGCCACCAATTAACCGTGCGCCCGCAGCGCGGCGATCAGCCACCGGAAGGCCGGCACCATCGGCTTGAACGGCGGGCGGCCGTTGAGCACGCCGATGAGCTGCCAGTACCTCTCCACTCGTTCGTCGGCGAAGGTCTCCCCGTGGGCAGCGAGCCGCTCGCGCTCGGGCGCAGACGTCCCCGGCGGCACGACCCGGTCGAGTATCTCCCTGCCCGCATCTGAAGCTGGGTCGATGTCCTCCGCGACCGCCCGCCCCAGTTGCTCGGTGATGACGCGGTAATCGATGCCCTCCGGCATTGGCGGCTCGGTACCTCTCGCGAGCACCATCTCCCGCACCCGACGCTGGAACCCGTCGTCGGCCACCAGGCCGGCCAGTTCGAGCCAGGCGTCCACCTGCTCAGCCGAAGGGTCGTCGGGCAGTTCGGCGGGCAGGGCGCGCATGCCCTGCGCGAGGCCCATCGCCGGGTCCTCCGGCTCGACCCCCGCGAACGTGCGGTCCACGAAGTCGTCGATGATCTGCTGCCGCTCCTGCGCGGACAGCCTGGCCAGGTCGTTCATTAGTTTCGCCTCCTCAGGAGAACTGCTCCGGGCGGCCAGTACGCGTAGCACGGCCCGCCGCATCCGCAACACGCGGATCTGCGCGTCAAGCGCCGCCACGTGCACGTCGGCGAGCTCGGCCACGCTCCTGCGCCCCCCGAGCACCTCACGGATGTCATCAAGCCCGAGACCGAGGTCGCGCAAAGTGCGGACCAGGTCAAGGCGAGCGATCGCAGCGGCGTCGAAGCGCCGGTACCCGCTTGCCGACCGCTCGGCCGGCGGCAGCACCCCGCTGTCGCACCAGAACCGGATCGTCCGCGCCGGCACACCGACCCGGTGCGCGGCCTCCCCGATGGTGTAAAACTCCGCTGACTCGCTCACGCCACCGACTGTGCACCTTCCACCCGCTGGAAGGTCAAGCCGCCACGTGCGGCTTAGGGTCACTGAGCGGCGTCCCGCCGCCTGATCGGCAGCATTTGCGGAACGCTCATTGGCCCGCTACAGAAGTTGAAGCGCCGGGGTCTGGCCATGATCGTGGGCCAGCCGCGGGCCCGGCGCCGACGGCGGCTAGAACCGGCGGACATTTCCGCTCATTTCCCCGCGAAACGCCGCCTGGGACAGGGCACCGGGCATGACCGTGGGTCATCCGCGGCTATATTCGCCGCCTATGACCCACGATCCCTCGCTGATACCCCCGCCGGGTATAGGCCCCGCGGCCGTGGGGCAGACCCCAGCCTTGCAAACTCGGTAAGTCAGCGGCGCCGGCGGGGAGCAGCGCGGCGGCGAGCGTCCGCGCGGCGTCGAGCGAGCCGACGAGGGGATGCGTCGCGAACGCGCGCAGCGCCAGCGCACGCGCCTGGGCCGGGTCAGTCCGCGCGGCCAGTGCCGCGTCGGCGATGTCCCGCTCGCAGCCCCGGACGGCCGCCATGAGCCCGACCTCGTGCGCCGACGGCGGCGACACCGGCAGCGGGACCACACCAGCGGCGTCCACCCGGCAGGGCACCTCGATCGCCGTCTCCGCGGAAAGCGCCGGGACCGTACCAGCGTTCGGCACGTTGAGGATCAGCCGGGCGGCGGGGCCGCCGCACAGCGCGGCCGCCAGGGCGAGGGCCACGGACTCGTACCCGCCGGCCGCCACGTCGGCCTCGTCCCGTTCGCCCGCGCGCGACCCGGTCCGCAGCTCGGCGAAGTAGCTGCGGTTCCGCTCGTCATTCGCCTCCTGCCACAGCCGCGCCGTCGCCGCGGGGGACGCCGCGGCGGCGGCGTCGTAGAACGCCAGTTGCCGCTCCCGCACGTGCTCGCCGCGGGTCCGCCCGGCGGCCAGCACGTCCCGCAGCGCCTCGCCGCGCGCGTAGTACCAGTACAGGTACTCATTCGGCAGCGCCCTGAGCGAACGTAGCACTCCCGCCCCAAAGAGTCGGCCTTCCTCAGTAAGCAGCAGCCGTTCTGGGGCATCGAGCAGGCCCGGCAGCAGGTCGGCGCCGGCCACCCGCAGCCCGCGCAGCCACCCCAGGTGGTTAATGCCGAGGTAGTCGGCGTCGACCCGGTCGGTGACCGCACCCAGCGAGGGCCCGGGGTCAATCCCGGCGGCGGCGCAAGCCCGCCGGATGAGCCCGACGGGGGAGTCGCACACCCCGATCACCCGGGGCCCGAGCGCCGCGGCCATCACTTCGGTGACGATCCCGGCCGGGTTGGTCATCGAGATCACCCACGCGCCGGGCGCCAGCGCGGCGATCCGCTCCGCGATCGCGGAAACGACGGGAACCGTGCGGAACGCGCTCAGCAGCCCGCCCGCCCCGACCGTCTCCTGGCCGATCACCCCCAGGCCGAGCGCGGCCCGCTCGTCGCCGACCCGGCCGTCCAAGCCACCCGGCCGCAGGGCGGAGAATATGACATCGGCCCCGTATAGGGCGGAGTCGAGCTCCGTGGTCGCTATCACCGGCAGCGCGCTTGTGGCAGGATCACCCGACAAGACGGCCGCGATCACCGCGAGTCGGGCGGGATCGGTGTCGTACAAGACCACCTGAGACACCGGCAGGCGGTGAGACGCGAGCTGCCGGCTGATAAGCGGCACGCGGAAACCGCCACCGCCGAGAATAGTGACGCGCACTACCGGGACATTACCCCTAGGCAGGCTCCGCGCAGACCCCGAGGGAGAGGGGATGGACGACCACACCGGCCACCCAGATCACGCTTTCGACTTGTTCGTCAACGGAACCGTCTTCTTCGATGTCGTCTTCACCGGACTGCCGTCGATGCCCGTTAAGGGCACCGAGGTGCAGGCGTCCGGGATGGGCTCGTGCCCGGGCGGCATCGCCAACCTCGCGATCGCCGCGAGCCGCCTCGGCGTCAGGACGTCCCTGGCCGCGGCGTTCGGCGACGACGTGTACGGGGATTTCTGCTGGTCGATTCTGACCGAGCAGGAAGGCGTCGACCTCACCCACTCGCAGCGTTTTTCCGACTGGCATTCGCCGGTCACCGTCTCCATGGTCCTGGAGCGGGACCGGGCGATGCTGACCCACATGCACCCCGTCCCCGCGCCTGGCAGCGCCAGCGCCCAGCCCGCGGAACTGCCCGACGCGGCGATCGGGTTCGCCCAGCTCGATGCCGAGCCGCAGGAGTGGTACGGCACCGCGCGCAGGTCAGGGATGCTGCTGTTCGCGGACACAGGCTGGGATGAGGAGGAGAAATGGTCGCCGAGCGTCCTTGAGCAGCTGAAGGACTTCTACTGCTTCCTGCCCAACAGCGACGAGGCGATGGCCTACACCCGCACCGACGACCCGAACGACGCCCTGCACGCCCTCGCCGACCGGGTCGCCGTGGCCGTGGTCACCTGCGGCGGGCAGGGGGCCCTCGCCATCGATTCCACGACCGGGGAGCAGGAGTGGGTGCCGTCGCTGCCGGTCAACGCGCACGACCCGACCGGGGCGGGCGACGTGTTCGGCGCGGGGTTCGTGCTCGGCACGCTGCGCGGCTGGCCGCTGCGGCAGCGCCTCGCGTTCGCGAACCTGTGCGCGGCCCTGTCGGTCCAGTACGTCGGCGGCTCACTGGCCGCACCGGGCTGGGGCGACATCATCGACTGGCTCGCCCGCACCCAGGCGAGGGCGAGCAGCGGCGCCGCCCACGCCGCGGAACTGGCCGCTACGTACGGGTTCATCTCTGACGTGCTTCCCGAGACCGGCCGGATCTCGGTCCGGCGCGCCCGCGCCACGATCGCCCGTGCTTCGGATGCCGAGGCGCACCGCCGGTAGCGCAGCCGCTAAGGAGACGGCGTCCCCGGACTGCCGCTGCCCCGGCAGCACGGCGGGCGACGTCAAGGACGCCGCCACCTCCGCCACGATCCCGCGCAGCCAGGTGAGGGCGGGGTCAGTGGCGTGCAGGGGGTGCCACCAGGCGGCTTCCACCATCTCGATGGGGCCGAACGGCGGCTCGACGATGCTGACGCCCGCCGCGTCGCTCACCCGGCGGGCGAGGCGCAACGGGATGGCCGCGACCATGTCGGTCCCGGAGATGAGGAACGGCAGCGGTAGCCAGCCCCCTGTGGTGAGCACCACGTTCGGCCGGACGCCGCGGCGCAGCAGCGCGGCAGCGGCGGTGTCGGTCCCCTGGTCGGACAGCCTGACGGTCGCGTGGGGCAGCGCGGCCAGGTCTTCGACGGTGAAGCGGCCGTGGCGCAGCCGCGGGTTGGCGGAATCGGCGACGAACACGATCCGGTCCCGCACGATCACCTCGGGCTGGTCCTCCGCGGCCAGCCGCGGCGGCGCGATCAGCAGGTCATAGCCGAGCAGGCCGCGGTCTCCCTCGGCCATGTCCTTGGCGGCGAGCCGCATCTGAATGCGTGCTTCCGGGGCGCGGTCGTGCACCCGGCGCAGCAGGGGTTCGCCCAGCACGGTCATCGAGTAATCAGAGAGGCTAATGGTGAACATGCGATTGCCGATGGGCGGCTGGTCGGCCTGCCTGGGGGAGAACGTGCGGCCGATGTGCCGTGTCGATTCCTGCACCGCGGGGAGCAGCGACCGCGCCAGCGGGGTGAGCTCGTAGCCGTTGCCCGCCCGCACGAGCAGCTCGTCCCGGTAATGCCTGCGCAGCCGGGCCAGGGCGTTGCTCACGGCCGGCTGGGGCATGCCAAGGCGCACGCCTGCGCGGGTGACGTTTCCCTCTTCGAGCAGCGCCTGCAGGACGACGAGGAGGTTCAGGTCGATGCCGCCGAGCGCCATTCAGTGACCCCTGTCAATCTCAAATCGAATCAGCTGTGGAACTGATATGGTTTAAATGTCAATAAGTTCCCATTTGTGCTATTTAGCGGGAAAGGCAGCAGCGTTGGCGGGCGCGGTTGGCATCGACCTTAACCTCTTGGCCGTGCTCGGCGCCCTGCTCGAGCACCGGAACGTCACAAGGGCGGGGGAGCGGCTCAGCCTCAGCCAGCCGACGATGAGCGGCGCCCTGGCCCGGCTGCGGCAGCACTTCGGCGATGAGCTGCTCGTCAGGTCCGGACGCGAGTACCAGCTCACCCCGATGGCCGCGGGCCTGCTGCCCGCCGTGCGGGACGCGCTCGGCCAGGTGGAGCGGACGCTCAGCATGCCCGCCATGTTCGACCCGGCCACCAGCAGGCGCCGGTTCTCGATCGCGATCTCCGCGCAGTCCATCCTGGCGCTGAGCGGGCTGCTGCGGCGCGTGCACCAGCTGGCGCCCGGGGTGCGGCTCGATACCTGGCCGATCACCACGGGGCTCATGGAGACCGGCCACAGCCTGCTGGGGTACGACGTGCTCATCGCCCCAGGGGACTTCCGCGCCGACGGCGACCCTGAGGTGCTCTTGCGGGACAGGATCGTGTACGTGGCTGATCCCGCCAACCCGCGGGTGCGCAACGGCCGTCTCGCCGCCGCGGACCTGGCCGCGGCGCCGCATGCCACCGCGCGGCTGCCGCAAGCCAACTTGGCCACGCGCGCGCTCGCGGGGCTTGGCGTCACCCCGCACGTCGTGGCGACCACCGGAGGCTGGCTGCCGCTGCCGTTCCTGGTCGCCGGGACCGACCTGGTCGCCGCCGTTCCCGAGCGCCTCGCCCGCCGGGTGGGCGGTGCGGCGGGCGTTAGCATCGTCGAGCCGCCGTTCAGCCCCGTCGAGCTGGTCGAGGCCGCCTGGTGGCATCCCATGTGCGCCACCGACCCCGCCCTCACCTGGCTGTGCAGCATCATCAGAGACTTCGCCGGCTCACTGGCGGGAGGCTGGGGTGAGCTCGCGTCCGACTCGTTCGACGAGCAGGCTCATCTCGTAGGCGACCAGGCCTAGGTCGCACTCGGCCGTGGCGAGCACAGCCAGGCTAGAGCCGTTGCTGATCGACATGACAATGAAGAGCCCGCCCTCCATCTCCACTGCCGTCTGAACCACCCGGCCGGCCTGGAACGCGCGCGCGGCTCCCTGCACCAGGCTCGCCAGCCCCGAGGTGATGGCGGAAAGCTTGTCAGCGTGGTCGCGCGGAAACCTGGCGTTGAACGCCAGGGGAAGCCCGTCCGCGGAGACCACGACCGCGTGGGCCACATCGCGCACCCGGTCCACGAAGTCCGTCACAAGCCAGTCAAGATCCTGCACCGTATGGTCCGCCGCGTTCACCCGGGCTCCTTATTGTTTCATCGCTGTCTGCCGGCGCTGTCTTGCGCCGACCATGGTTCCTGCTTAGGTCTTACTGGTTTCCGGTCAGCGCTCATTGGCGCCCGGCTCAGTCCCGTCGGTGCGTCCTTCCCGGCCGCGGACCTGGAAGCCCGTCAGCCGGGCACGCACCGCGTCGGGAGACCGGACGGGCCCGCCGGCCGGCGAGGACGGCCCCTGCCCGGCTGGCTGCCGCGCCGGCCGGGCGCTGATCGAGCCGGGGACGAGGTTCGCGCTGGGCACCCGCTGCGGCAACCCCGCGCTCGTCTTCTGCCCGGCGACCGGTGAGCCGACAATCGTCTGCGCGACTTTGAAGCCTTCGTCCGCGGGCGACGTCCAGACGCTGGTGCCGCGCCTGAACCACTCCGACTCGACCGAGTCGAAGATCGGCAGCCGCACGGGGGCGGTGCCGTCCTGCATCGCGTCCTCGGCGGGCGCAGGCTCGGGCACGACGGGCGGGTCCGCGACCGCGACGGGGGCAGCCTGCACCGGTTCTGCGCCCCGCGCCGGGCTTGGGTCGTCTTCTCCGGTGTCGAACCAGATAGACCTCGGGCGCTTGACCGTGTGGGCGCCGGTTGTCAGCGACCTGCCGCCTGCTGTCGCGGGCGTCGGGCTAGTGATCACGACGGGGCTGCCGCCCGTGTTGAACCGCCGCCGGGAGCCAACGGGCGTCGGCTCAGTCTCCGCGACGGTCTCCGGTACCCAGATGAGCGCGGACAGCCCGCCGCTCTGGGCGCGCCGCAGCCGGACCTTGATCCCGTGCCTGGCCGCGAGGCGGCCGACCACGAACAGGCCCATCCGCCGCGAGACCGCGACGTCGATCACCGGGGGGTTGTCCAGGCGCCAGTTGGCGTAGGCCAGTTCCTGCTCCGGGATGCCCAGCCCTTCGTCGGTGACCTCGATCAGCACCCCGCCGCTGGCCAGCAGCTGGCCCGTGACGACCACCTGGGTGTCCTTGCGGGAGTACGTGGTCGCGTTCTCGACGAGCTCGGCCACCAGGTGGACGACGTCGCTGGCGGCGCGCCCGGCGATGACGAGTGCCGACTGCACGTTGAGCGTGATCCGCTCGTACTGCTCGATCTCGGAAACCGCGGCCCGCAGCACGTCGACCAGCGACACCGGCTGCGTCCACTTGCGCGGGGCCTCGTGCCCGGCGAGCACGAGGAGGTTCTCTGAGTTGCGGCGCATGCGGGTCGCCAGGTGGTCGAGCCGGAACAGGCTGCTCAGCCGGCCCTCGTCCTGCTCGGTCTGCTCAAGCGACTCGATGATGCCCAGCTGCCGCTCGATCAGCGTCTGGCTGCGCCGGGAGAGGTTCACGAACATGGCGTTCAGGTTTGCCCGCAGCATGGCCTCGTCGCCGGCGAGCCGGGCTGCTTCGCTGTGCACCTGGTCGAACGCGCGGGCCACTTCGCCGATTTCGTCGGTTGAGTCGATGTCGATGGGCTCAACCTGGATGCTCTCGCCCTCGCCGTCGCTCTCGCTCAGCCGCCGGACCATCTCCGGCAGGCGGCGGCTCGCCACGTCGAGGGCGTCCGCGCGCAGCCTGCGCAGCGGGACGATCATGGACCTGGCCATCACGATGGTGATGACCAGGACGATCACCAGCAGCACGAGCACCACGATCCCGGTCAGCTTCTCCGAGCTCTGCGCGCCTTGCTGCAGCGTGGTGGACTGCGCGGTGGCCGAAGCCAGGTTGTCGCCGAGCACGATCCGCATCGCGTACATCGTGAACGTCATGTCGTTGAACCAGGTCTGCGGGTCGCCGGTCACTTGCTGCCCGTTGCTGACGGTGGCGTCAAGCTCCGTGGCGAGCGCGGCGTCGATCTGCGGCCCCGCCACGATGTCGTTGAACTGCTGTGCCTCACTGACCAGGGGCGACAGGGTCCCGTTGGGGGCGAAGACGGGGAGGTTGTCGGCTACCTTCCCGAAGGAGGCCTGAGCGTCCTGCTGGCTCCCGTTCGGGGTGAAGGACGGGAGGTTGTCGGCCACCTTCCCGAAAGAGGACTGCGCGCTTTGCTGGCTCGACTGCGCCCCGATGATGGCGGTCAGGGCGCCGGGCTCGGGCTTGCCCTCGATGAGCGCCGCGAACAGCACGGCCCGCTGCTGCGAGGTCTGCTCCTCCACCTGGGCGAGGGCCTCGATCGAGGTAACCGTCTGCGCGAGCGGCGCGCTCGGGCTGCCTGCCGCGATGTCGTTGTCGAACGCGAGCAAGGTCGCGACCACGTTGGAGTAGTGGTTGATCTCCGGGAGCGAGGTGATCTGGCTGTTGGAGAGCACGCGCAACTCGGGGAGGGCGGCCAGGCTGGCCAGGGCGGATGTCAGGTCCGCCTGGGCCGCGGCCGGGTAGGCGGCGCCGATCTGCGTGGCCACGCTCTTGAGCGCGGTCGCACGGGCGTCGGTCACCGTGTACTGGTGGTGCAGCTGGTTGAGGATGCTGGCCCGTAGCGCCTTCTGCCCGCCCTGGTTCGCCGCGATGTAGCCGGCGGTGAGGTCCCGCTCGTCTTCGACGGCTTCCGCGAGCGTGGTGACGTCACTGCCGACGGTACCGAGCTGGGCGGTGCGTGAGGCCGTCGCCGCGGTGGTTGCCGCCGCGGAAACGCGGAGGGTGCCGAACGTCAGCGCCGCCACCGTCGGCACGAGGACGAGGGCGAGCACTCGCCACCGCATTCGCCAGTTCCGAATGTGCCACCGGGCTGAACTCCGGACTGGCCCGGCGGTAACGCCACCGGAGCTGGCTGGCGGTGGCGCTCCCTGGGCCATACGCGCTGGCACGATGCTCCGGCTGTCCTGACTCACCATCCCTGGCGATCCCCGCTTCCCTTTCGCGGCGCTGGCCGAACCCGGACGGAGAACGGCAGAAATT
>Ga0310811_10008840_pt1 | contig 12971 bp, 11 predicted proteins | sample YCmetagenome_FD_207642 | JGI IMG/M metagenome (GOLD analysis project Ga0310811, IMG submission 207642) | Soil microbial communities from experimental microcosm in Duke University, North Carolina, United States - YC | ecosystem: Engineered > Artificial ecosystem > Soil microcosm > Unclassified ...
CGCAAACCCCTTGCCGGCGTCTCCGGCACGCGCCGCCTCGATCGTCGCGTTCAGCGCCAGCAGGTTGGTCTGGCCCGCGATGTTGGTGATCAGGCCAACCACGTGCCCGATCTTCTCCGCCCCCTCAGCCAGCGCCCGCACGATCGCGTCCGTCCGCTGCGCGTCCGCCACCGCCCGGCCGGTGATCTTCGACGACTGCGCCACCTGCCGGCCGATCTCGGCGATCGAGGCCGTCAGTTCCTCCGCTGCCGCCGCGACCGTCGCCACCCCGGCGCTCGCTTCCTCCGCCGCAGCCGCAACCGTCACAGCCTGACCGTTCGCCCGCGTCGCCGTCGAAGACATCGATTGCGCCGTCGCCTCAAGCTCCGTCGCACCTCCGGACAGCGTGGAGATAAGGCCGCCAACCTTGTCCTGGAAAGCGTCGGCCGTCTGGTTCATCGCCGCCTTCTGCGCTGCCACCGCAGCGCTCTGCAACTGCTCTTGTTCGGCTGCGAGGTCGTCGGCCTTGATCATGGCATCCTTGAATACCTGCACAGCCGCCGCCATGCGACCAATCTCATCGCTGCGGGCAACGCCAGAAATCTCAACGGACTTGTCCCCACCGGCTAGGCGGCGCATGCAAGCTTCGAGTTTGGACAAAGGGCGGGTGATGTTGGCTGCAATAATGGCGGAAGCTGCCGTCACGATCAGGGTGACAGCAGCGAACAGGCCGAAATACGACCACCAAAGGCGGGAAAGCGCGATATCGAGAGTATCGAGGTAAACACCGCTGCCCAGAAACATGTTCCACGGCTTGTACTCCGCGGCGTACGAAATCTTTTCCGTGGGAGCAGTTCCGCCCGGCTTTTGGAATTTGTAGTGGAACACATAATGGCCATCGTTTTTCAGAACACCGTCCCGAATGTGGCGGACGATTTTGAGCCCACTCGTCTCCACATCGAGACGGTTGGTCCCGATCATCTTGGAATCCGGCGCCGCCAGCGTGACCCCGTCCATTGAATAAGCGAAGATATAGCCTTCGCCATTGTCAAACCGCATGGCCCCGACGCGTGCGTGAAAGATATCGAGCGCCTGCTCCTTGGTAAGCGTCCCGGCCTGGACCCGCTTCTCGAGTTCAGCAACGGTGCCGATAGCCGCATCTGTAATCGCCTTGAGCTCATCGATCCGGCTTTGAACCAGCTCGTTATAAGCAAGACGGCTGGCAAAGAACCCCGCCCCCGCGAGCCCGAGGACCAGGATGGCGATCAGCACACCGAACTTGATGCTGATCCTCAGATTATTGATCCACGTCATTCGCAACTCCGGCCCGCTCAAGCGGCACATTACGCTTCGGATACGCCGTATCCGGCTTAAGAAAATCGATGCAAAGGCAGTTCATAAGTCGGCGAATAACCGGTGTTTCCGTCTCAACCTGCCTTGCCCGCCCCGACATCCGCTGACGGGATTGTTCCGCTATCGGCGACGCCATGGGCGGACAGCAGCGCGCCGAAGCTTTCGGACCCTGCGCTTACCTGTTTCTTGCCCGCCGCGTGGCCCGAAGAAGTCAAATCCTTCCATATGGCCGCCGCCCCGCGGCTGACGCTGTCGATCGTGTTGATGGCAGTGGTGGCGGCAAAGAGTGGAATCATCGAAGGCTCCATTGATTGGCGAATCGAACAGGGTTTGCAGGCGGCCAGTAATGACGATCCGCGAAACAACCCGCGTTCGTCACTCTTCCATATAGGGGGCTCCAGAAAGCTGCGGTCATCGCGCACCGATCAAACGCCGGGCCATGACTGCCACCGGTCGCATGCGGTATGCGGCCAATCCCAGGCCGACCGCGGACCTCGCACCCATCTGAGGCGCAGGCATCGCGACCCCGCCAACAACACCGCCCTGCCCCAAGCTCGCCAAATTCGTACTGGCCATCCCCGCTCTCGCAAGCATGGTGCTGGCCTGCGCTGGAATCGTTGCGGCATTCGATCGTGGCAGCATGATGATCCGAGCGCTGCCCGCCGCCATATTTGGTAATGCCGCAGTCGCGACCGGTAACCCGGCGCGTGGAACTCCCGGCAATCCGCCATAGGTCGGGCCGCCCGCCTCTTCAGCCATGGCGGTGACGACCTTCTCGCGATAAGGATTTCCAACCTCGGGGGTCGCCGAGTGATACCAGGCTGATGCCGCTTCCCAGGTGCCCGTCTTATCTCGAAGTTGCTTAAGAAACTTGACTGCATAGCGTGCATTGGCTGCGGGATCGAAAGCTTCATCGAGGCTGCTGAAGGCATCCGGGTGGTGCATCAGGTTGACTTGCAGGCAACCGACATCCATCGACTGGACCCCGCGTGCCTGCAGTTGCCGAGCGAAGGCGATGGCCTCCGCCTTGCTGTCAAAAAACCTACCCTGGCCTTCAGCGTTGATTGTCCAGGGCCAGGGATGAATGCGTCCCGTTACTGGATCCGGGCGTCCAGCTTCCACGCGCGCAATTCCAGCCAAAAGATAGGGAGGCAGGCCACTTCCCATATCCGCCTGCTGGATAGCCTGGCGGCAGAGCAAGCCCTGTTCGCTCGTAGCCTCTTCCGAACCAGGCATCGCATGGGCCGCTAGCGTCCACAGGCACAAACTCGCAACCGCAACGACCCTGATGGCGGCCGCTACGCCACGCCAGGGGTAGAGCGGTGGCGAGCCATGCCATGACCTCATTTGGGGAACGGGACTTCGATCGCGGCAATCCGCGTCAGGAGACGTTTCTCGAGCGCGGCATATCCGCCCGGTTCACCGGCGGCTCTCCAGGCGGCCATCTCAGATTTCACCGCGGCGTTGCACATGCCGCGAGCCACCTCGAAGCCGTTGCGCCGCCCCGATGCCTGATTTGGGGTCTGCGTAACTGGCGGCTTGGTCTCGATGCCGGCGGCAACCGGCGGTCTGCCGCCGGCCCTTGTCCCGCAGTGGGCGACTAGCAACTCGCGCGCCTTTAACGATAGGGCGACACGTGTGATCGCGAATGGAGGAGCCTGGTCTCGCTGCAGTTCCAGCAGGCCGGATTGACGCATCCGCAACAGTTCGCCCTCTGCCCCGAACCCCTGTTCTGACATCGCTATGCCGCCATGGCGGTGAAGTTCGGAACAAAACTCCATGTCTTGTGGGGAAATGTCGGGCGCGGCGGCGGTGGCCGGACCAGCCTGCCCACCCGCGGCCTGACGAGCCGGTCCCGGCACCCAGCGACGGAGCGGCTGCACGACTATATCCTGTCCACTTCCGAATCGAGCGCTTCCGCCAGCCGAACCAGCAGCCCAGCCTCGGCCGGAATAAGCCGCTCGAATGATTCGAGGAGATCAAGAGCGGTCGAGAACACGAGCCGGAAGATGGCCAATGGCTCCATAACCCCCTCACTGTCGCCAAAGAGCGACAAAGCCGCATCCGCACCGTCTTCTTCCAGTGCGCGGCGTGCTCGGCGCGACAGATTGCGCAGCGTGGTCAGCGCGAACGCCTCCATCGGATGGACGGCGGAAAGATCCTTGGGTTTGATTGGCAAATCGGATGCGTTCACGACGGCGTCGAGCCGGCTGAGCGTCATGTCGATGACCAGCGGCCGGACGCTGGCGAAATCTCTGGGCGATAACGTCAGCAGCAACTCTTCCTTCTTGGTCAGTTGCTCGCCCTGATCGCGACGTTCCAGCAAGGCATCGCGAAACCCGCATACCCAGAACGCCAGGCGCAGCCCACTATGGCCAAGCTGGAGGCTGCTGGATGAATTGGCCTGAGTCACGGGGTGAACCACGGTTTCAGGCGCAACCGTATCCACCGGTTCAACATGCGCCTTCTGCGCCATCGGCCGTTCCGTCCCGACCACCGTCAACTGCGGGACACGTCGTCCGGTCCCGTCCTTGGCGGTTTGCAGCTCGGGCCGGTTCAATGCGGCTGAAATTACCTCTTGCAGGCCGTTGTCCATTTTGTACTCCTGCCGGAATGACGATCCGATCCAGCGCATCAGCCGCCGTGCGGGCGACCGTGTCAGAGGTCGCTGCCGTCGTCAGGAATGCCGGGTTTTCCTGGATGATTTATAGGAGCCGGACCGCGGAAATCCACGACCGCCGTCACCATTTCTTCGTCGAAGTCATTCCTTGCCGGAACGGGCGATGCGACGGCTTGCGGCCTCATCCAGTGCGGCCTGCTCCTTCCTTGCCCGGATCAGCTCTGCCTCCAGATGCTGCCGCTGCATGGCTTTCGCGACCGTCTCTGCCTCGGTCCTGCGTCTGGTCAGTATCTCCTGCAAGTGCACTACGCGAGCCTGCTCACCTGCCAGTGTCGTCTGCAACGTCTCCGCATGCTGGCGTGCGTAGGGCAGCCAGTCGGCGAAAGCGGCGCCATATTCGCCCACCGCCTCGGACATTTCGTGCCGAATAGTGGAATGATGCTGTTCCAGACGCCGCGCCTCCTGCGCCTCCCTGATCAGCGCGGCTGCCAGGTTTCGCTGGGCCTCGGTGACGGCGGCCTCACGCATCCGCCGCAGCACCGCCAGTGGATCACGCGCCATGGTTTTCTATCCGCCCAATACGGCCTGCAATCCGGCGAATACCTCGTCGATCGAGCATGGCTGATCCTTAGCCTGCGTCAGAAAGCTCTCGATGGCGGGAGCCAATCGAACCGCCTCATCCACCAGCGGATCGCTGCCCGACTTATAGGCACCGAGACGCACAAGGTCGGACATGTCCTGCCACGTCGCCAGGATCGCGCGCGCCTTGTTCACCACCGCGTTCTCGGCCGGCTGATTGACGCCAGGCACCGTGCGGGAGAGCGAGCGAAGGATGTCGACCGCCGGGTAGCGGCCGCCTTCGGCGATACGGCGGTCCAGCACCACATGGCCGTCGAGGATGCCACGCACGGCATCAGCCACCGGTTCGTTGTGGTCGTCGCCCTCCACCAGAACGGTGAAAAGCCCTGTGATCATGCCGCTCCCCGGTAAACCGGGGCCGGCCCGTTCCAGCAGCCGCGGCAGTTCAGCGAATACGCTCGGCGGATAGCCGCGCGTGGTCGGCGGCTCCCCGGCCGACAGGCCGATCTCACGCAGCGCCAAGCAAAACCGCGTCACGCTGTCCATCATCAGCAACACGGACTTGCCCTGATCCCGGAAATGTTCGGCGATGCAGGCGGCTGCATAGGCACATTCGCGGCGCATCAGCGGCGGCTCGTCGGATGTCGCCACAACCAGCACCGACCGAGCCAAGCCCTCCGGCCCAAGATCGTCCTCGATGAATTCTCGCAATTCGCGGCCTCGCTCGCCGACCAGGGAGATGACCGCGACATCACACGTGGTGAAGCGGGCCAACATCGACAGCAATGTCGACTTGCCAACGCCCGATCCGGCAAATAAACCCAATCGCTGCCCCTGGCGGCAGGTGACGAAACCGTTCAACGCCTTGACGCCGAGGTCTATCCGCGGACCAAGCCGCGCACGCACGGCTGCATTCGGTGGCGCGCTGCGCACCGTGGTGCCACGATCGCCAGGCACCAACGGTCCCTTTCCGTCCAACGGGCGCCCAAGCGGATCGATCACCCGGCCCAGCCACCGGTCGGACACCGCCAGGCGGGCTGGCCCGCCAATCACGACCGGCGCACCGGGGCCGATCCCTTCGAGCGCGCCGAACGTCATGGCGCGGGTCAGACCGTTGTGGAATCCAACCGCCTCGGCCTGGATTGCCTGGCCGTTGCGCGCGGTGACCCACACGCGGTCACCGATCGAAAGATGCCCCGTCGTACCTTCCAGTTCCAGCGACAACCCGGTGATGCCACTGACCCGGCCAACGATCTCGAATGGTCGCAACATGCCCAGGTGGGAACGGGCCGCATCCAGCCGGCTCGCCGTGGTCACCTGCGGCTGCGAGCCTTCATGCAGCCCGCTCATGACGGGACCGCCGAATAGACCTGGTGAATACCGCCGCAGGGGGCGAAACGCTCGGATACGCCGTAGGTCGTTTCCGATCCGCCAAGGTAAAGCAACCCGCCAGGAGCCAGGCGCTCCCAGAGCGCGTTCAGCACTTTGCGTTTCGTGTCTATATCGAAATATATCAGCACGTTGCGGCAGAACACCAGATCGAAGGTGCCCAGTGGCCGCAGGTCATCCATCAGGTTCCACGTTCGAAACTCGACCAGCCGGCGCACCGGTTCGTTGATTTGCCAGCCATTGGCGGTCTTGCAGAAGTAACGATCCAGGTGAGACTGGGACAGCCCGCGCCGGACCTCGAACTCCGAGTACTGCCCGCGCCGGGCCCGGCCGATTTGCTCGGCGGAAATATCGGTGCCAAGGATATGGACCGGCCGGAGACCAAGGCCCGCCTCCAGCACAGTGATGGCGATGGAATAGCTCTCCTGACCGGACGAAGCCGCGGCAGACCAGATCCGCAACGGTTGTGAGGTCGGGCAGGCGGCGTGCCGGTCCTGCAGATGACGGCGCAGATGTTCGAACGGCCGGCGGTCGCGGAAGAACAGTGTCTCGTTGGTCGTTAATGCCTCGATGATGTCCTGTGCAAGCGAGCCGTTCGGATGCGTCCGAAGGCGTGCCGCGATCTCGGCGAGGCCGCTGTAGCCGCATTTGCGGACGATCTGCTCCAGTCGGCTCTCGACCAGATAGGCCTTGTCCTGGCCGAGCACGATCCCCGATCGCGCCCGTACGAGGTCGGCGATCACCGTAAAATCCGCCGGTGCTATGGCGAGACGCGAGCCGGACCTACTGAGGGCTGCCTGAAGGCCCGGAAAGGCGGCCGTGGTGTTCATGCGGCCTTACTCATCCGTTGGGCCTTCCGACAAACCTGAGAACTCTGGGCGCGAGCTCGTTCAGCGGCAGCACCGCTTGGCAAAGCCCGGCCCGCGCCACCGCGCCCGGCATGCCCCAGACGATGCTGGTCGCTTCGTCCTGTGCGATCACCGAACCGCCGTCGCTGACCACCCGTTCGGCTCCGCGCAGGCCGTCCTGACCCATGCCGGTCAGCATCAGCGCCAGGACGCGGCCGGGGCATGCGGCGGACAGGCTGCGTAGCATCGGGTCGACCGATGGACGGCAGAAGTTCTCGGGCGGATCGTCAGTAAGCGCGATCGACAAGTTGCCTTCGCGTCCGACCACAGTCAGATGCCGATTGCCTGGGGCCAGGTGCACGTGCCCTGCTCGCAGGGGCTCCCCATGCACTGCTTCCGCGCATGTGGCGCCGCCGAGCCGGTTAATATGTTCCGCCAGTTGCGGGGTGAACGCTGCCGGCATGTGCTGGGTCAGCACGACCGGCACGGCGATACGGTCGCCCAGCGCCTGGAACAGCGTCAGGAGCGCGGCGGGGCCGCCGGTCGAACTGCCGACCCCCAGCACGGCCGGCCGCCTCTGGGGCGCCGGCAGCAGCCGCAGCGCCGGAGGCTGGGGCCGCGGCGCTTCGGCTTGACGCCCCGCGCCTTGCCGCGTGCGGGTTGCGCGGCTCTGCCGGCCAAGCCCCAGCACCTTGGCGATCAGCTCGTTACGGAACCCGTCGTCGGACGCGATCTCACCCACCGATGTCGGCTTGGGGATGAAATCCGAGGCACCCAGCCGGAGCGACTCAAGCGCGATCGCGCCCCCTTTGCGGGTCATCGCCGAGGCCATCAGGATCTTGACCGCCTGGTCGGCAGCCAGCAGGCGCGGCAGCGCGGCCAATCCGTCCATCACCGGCATCTCGACGTCCAGCACCACAACGTCGATACCCCCCGCCTGCACCGCTTCGACGGCTTCGCGGCCATTTACTGCCTTGGCGACGACCCGGATCGAGTCATCGGCGCGGAGCATCCGTTCAAGCACCGAACGGACCACGAGGCTGTCGTCGCACACCACCACCCGGATCGGGTCTGCGATGCCGACGCCGGCTCTTGCCTGCATCATGGGACCCCGCCCTGCGCGGACACCGCCGGGACGGTGCGGCGCGCACGCCTGCATCGCTTCATGCGGGCCTTCCTCAATTGATTGCGCTCAGTTGATTGCCAGGACCCGTTCGGTGTTCAGCACCACGAGCAGTTCCGACTGCAACCGATAGATGCCGGAACTGAACTCGCGCCAGGCCGCAGCAAGGGTGGGCGGATTGGGTTCCAGTTGCCGGTCATTGAACTCGATCACCTCGCGGACCGAGTCGACGACGAGGCTGTACAACTCGCCTTGCCGGTCTACGACCACGCTCATCCCCGCCTGCCCAGACTCACGCGCCGGCAGGTTCAGCCGCCGCCGGAGATCGATCGCGGTCACGATGCGGCCGCGCAAATTCATGCTGCCGGCGACTTCCGGCGGCGCCAGCGGAATGCGCGTCATGCCATGGGTCACAATGATGTCCCGCACACTCAGCACCGGGATACCACACAACTGCCCGCGCACCGTCATGACCACGAACATCGAATGAGAGTCCGGTTCAGCGATGCCACCTGCCGGATAACCGGAGGCCTCGGCAGCCACGGAGATCTTCGCGCCGGGGACCATCACGCGACTCCTTGTTCAGCGACCATGCGCCGCGTTGGACCGGCGGCACGGGGAGATGACAATTCGGCGGCGACGGCTTCGACCAAGGTTCTCTTGTCGAACTTCGAGATGTAGTTGTCGAAGCCCGCGCGCCGTCCCTTTTCGATCGCTTCGGGGGAGCTGCGGCTGCTCAGCGCGATGACCGGGAGGTTCGCCCACGGACCTCTGGCGCGGATTTCCTGCACAAACGCTAGCCCGTCCATTTCCGGCATCTCGATGTCAGACAGGATCAGGTCGAACATCCGTCCGGCCGCCCGCATCGCCAATGCTGCGACCGGGTTGTCGACCGCTGTCACATGATAGCCTTCGGCCGCCAAGGCCGGAATGATCAGGCTGCGGAAGAATGCGCTGTCCTCGACCATCAGCACCGACTGCGGTTCCGGGCGGCTGTTGAGGTTGGCGCTGAACCAATCCTTGAACGCGCATTGCAGCCAGAAGCTCGTATCGAGGATCTCCGTCGCGTTGCCTTGAACGATCGCCGTGCCGAGAAAGCCCTGCTGGTCCGTCGAAAGTTCCACTTTCAAGTGGTCCTCGACCACATCAACGATTTCATCAACCATCAGCCCCATGGCCCGGCTGCCGTCGGCAAACACCAGCACCGGCTGCATGGCGGGACCGGCTTCCGTATTGGCGGGGACACCCATGGTGACCAGCGGCATCAGCTTGCCGCGATACTGGATCATCGGTTGGCCGCCCGGATACTCGATCGTTCGGCGCTCGACCGTCTCCAATCTGGAGACGAGATTCAACGGCACCGCCTTGGGATGCGCGTCGCCGGCCTTGAACAGCAGCAGCGCGATCTTATGCGCCGAGTTCTGACTGTCCGCCTGCACCACGGGCTCGGCGCTCACTGTGGCACGGCCGGTGCCGATGCCGGTGGACCGCGCGATGTTGTTGGGATCGAGGATCATGATGACCGATCCGTCGCCCAGGATCGTGTTGCCACCGAACAGATTGATATGACGCAGGATCGGCGCCACAGGTTTGACGACGATCTCCTCCGTGTCGAACACGCGATCGACGATGAGTCCGAACCGGCTGGCGCCGACTTGCGCTATGACGATGTAGAGACTGTCTGCTGTACCCTGAGTGACTCCCGCCTGATCAGCCGCGCGCAGCTTCAGCAGGTCGCTCAAATCGATCAGCGGCAACAGGTGGTCGCGCAGCCGGAGCACTGGCGTGTCGTTGATCTGCTCGATCACCGTATCGGACGTGCGCCGATCGCCCGATGCGGCTGTCTGGGCGCGAACCAACTCCACCACGCTGGTCTGCGGAATGGCATAGCGTTCGCTGCTGACCTCGACAATCAACGCTGAAACGATCGCCAGGGTGAGCGGGATCTTCACTGTGAAGACCGTCCCGGCACCAACCTCGCTCGTGACATCGACGGTGCCGCCGATACGCTCGATGTTGGTCTTGACGACGTCCATTCCGACCCCACGTCCGGATACCGACGTGACCGCGGCGGCGGTGGAGAACCCTGCTCGGAAGATGAAAGACCGGATTTCCGCGTCCGTCATTCCAGCAAGATCGGTTTCCGAGGCCAGTCCATTCGAAACGATCTTGTGGCGGATACGGTCAACGTTGAGGCCACGTCCGTCATCCCCGACTTCGATGACGATGTGGCCACCCTCGTGGAATGCGTTCAACCTGATGCGGCCCTGCTCCGGCTTGCCGGCCGCACGCCGTTCTGCCGGGCTTTCCAGCCCATGGTCCGCACTGTTGCGCACCATGTGGGTCAGCGGATCCTTGATCAGTTCGAGGACCTGCCGATCCAATTCGGTGTCGGCGCCGAACATGACGAGCTCGATATGCTTGTCCAGTTCGCGGGCGAGATCGCGCACCAGGCGCGGCAGATTGCCCCAGGCGTTGCCGATCGGCTGCATGCGGGTCTTCATTACGCCTTCCTGCAACTCGGACGTAATGTGAGACAGCCGCTGCAGAGGCGCGGCGAATGCGTCGTTAGCCTGCGTCCTTGCGAGCTGGAGGATCTGGTTGCGCGTGAGCACGAGTTCGCTCACCAGGGTCATCAGTCCTTCCAGCACATCCACATTGACGCGAATTGTCTGCGTCGCCGGTTCAAGCGGACGCGCCTGCCCCGTCTCGGCTTGCTGCGGGGGCATACCCACGGGAGGCACTGATTTTGGGGGGCAGGCAACCGAAGTTGGATCGGCATCGAGTCCGCCGGTAGCCACCGGTCCAGCCGGAACATTGCTGGGAACGTCGTCCGGCGCCAGCTCGTCGTGGCCGACCGCAATAAGGCGGGCATCGCCCTCGGACGCCGGCGCCGCGGAAATGGCAGATCCGCCCTCCGCCATCGCAATCAGATCAGCGATGAGCGGCGTGTCGTCGCCGGCGGGTTCCCCGCCAGTCTGGCTGATCCCGTCAACAATCGCCCGGATGCAGTCCAACGCCCGAAGGATCAGCGTAATCGAGACAGGTGTAACAGCCATGTCGCCGTTACGGTGCTTGTCCAGTACACTCTCGGTTGCATGGGCGACCTTTTCCAGACGAGCCAGCCCAAGGAAGCCGCACGTGCCCTTGATCGTATGAACATTCCGGAAGATCGAGGACAGCGTCGGCTTATCATCCGGCTTACGCTCCAACTCAACCAATTCGGTATCGAGCTTCTCGAGACTCTCCCGCGTCTCAATCAGAAAGTCCGGCAGCAGATCTTCCATAGGCAGCTCCAACGCGGGCCGATTGCCGATAATGGCGGTCATTGTTGGATATAAGTCGGCCAGAATTTTTCGGACCTCTATATGTCTCTTTAGATCGTATTTCCTCACCGCACCGATATCGGAGCAGAACTTGGCCGGCAGATCAGCACGGGACAAATCCAACGTGACCATGGTCGTCCGTCACGAGGAGCACGAAGAGGACGCAGATCATCATGGCGGAGCCTGGAAAGTCGCCTACGCCGATTTCGTAACGGCAATGATGGCGTTCTTCATGCTGATGTGGCTGCTCAACTCCACCACGGAGGCACAGCGCACAGGCTTGGCTGACTACTTCTCGCCAACCAACCTGTTTGGCCGGTCAGTCAGCGGCTCCGGCAAGCCGTTCGGTGGCAAGACCCCCAATGATCCCGACACCAGCGTGTCAAGCAACGGGATGCCGCAGGTCATTAAAGGGCCTGAGTCACCTCAGCCGGACTTGGAGGCGACCGACACGGATACGCTGGCAACACCGCAGTCGAAACGGGATCAGCCGACGGATGAGCTGACCGACGGAACGCAGGGCGCGACGGATGCCAGCGCTGATCCCGACCGGCCCAGGCGGGACGGGTACGCGTTGCAGTCCGGATCGGGCCCCCAGGCCGTCATCCAAGGCGGTGACTATGCCGCGGCTCGGCTGACGCCCGAACCGAACCAGAAGGTTCCGACCGACCCCACGGCAGTGGATGTCGCGCGCCATGAAGCGGCGGCCATCGAAAGCGACGGCCAGCGCGAGCAGCAGGCGATGGAACAGGCCGGGGCGAAACTGCTGGCCGCGATCCGCAGTGACCCTGCGCTGAAGGACGAGGCTGGACAGATCATGGTCGATACTGTGCCAGAAGGGCTGCGCATCCAGGTTGTGGATGCCGAACGGCGACCGATGTTCGCGCTTGGAAGTGCAATCCCTACCCCGCAGATTCGGGCCATGATGCAAAAGGTGGTCCCTGCCCTTGCCGGGCTGTCGAACGCGATTTCAATCGCCGGACACACCGACGCGCTGCGCTATCACGGTTCGGATAAGGATAACTGGATTCTGTCGACGGACCGTGCGAACGCGGTCCGCAAGATCCTGGTGGAAGCTGGTCTGCCGGATGAGCGGATTCGCAGCGTCACGGGCAATGCGGATCGTGACCTGCTGATGCCGACTGACCCTTTGAACCCTGCCAATCGGCGCATTTCCATCATCGTGCTACGACACGCCGCGGCAGGTGGAGCGGCCAGAACCGCATCGGCAGCGGGAACACCAGCGACGGTCACTGCGGCCTCCGGCGCTCTAGCCTCGAGTACACCAGCCGTTGTCTCCGCCGGCTCGGGCATCGCAGCCCCGGCCACTTTAGTGGCAGCGACAACATCCCGCGGCGATACGGCCTCTGCGGCAACAAAATGAACTCGCAACCAATAGGGATGAGTGAGGCAGCGCTGTGATCGTCTTCGGAGGCTTAATATTTACGTTGTTCTGCGTGTTCGGCAGCTTTGCCCTATCGGGGGGAAGCGTCCGCGCAGTTGCCGAGGGGCTGCCATTCGAGTTGCTCACCATTGGCGGCGCCGCCGCAGGTTCCTTCGTGATGGCCAACAGCATGAGCGTGGTCAAGGCCACACTGCGTGGCATAAAGAGCGTATTGAGCAGCGCTCGTTACAAACAGGACGACTATATCGATTTGCTCAGTTTGCTCTACCGGCTGCTTCGTCTGCTTGCCGCCAAGGGCAACATGGCCATCGAGACCCATATCGAGGACCCCACCAAGAGCAGCATCTTC
>Ga0310811_10008841_pt1 | contig 12970 bp, 5 predicted proteins | sample YCmetagenome_FD_207642 | JGI IMG/M metagenome (GOLD analysis project Ga0310811, IMG submission 207642) | Soil microbial communities from experimental microcosm in Duke University, North Carolina, United States - YC | ecosystem: Engineered > Artificial ecosystem > Soil microcosm > Unclassified ...
CCCCACACCGTAGTCACCGGCCGGCTGAGCGCACCACCCTGCACAGCGTTCAGCACAAAATTGTGATCATACCCCTTCCCGTATTTCAGTTGAATATTATCCTGTCCGATCCTCGAACCGATAGCCGTCGGCTGATTAAAATCAAAGGGAGTTCCCGCCACCGGCTCGATCTTACCGGTAGGTATCAGCGTGGAATCCACCGGAGTGTACCCCATTGCGTTGATCTGTAGCAGGTGGTTGTTGATAGTGCCGCTGCCCTGGCCATTCAGGTTGAAATAGGAATGGTTGGTAAGATTTACTACCGTAGCCTTATCCGTAGTGGCTTCATAATCTATCTTTAAAGAATTCGTGCTATCACCGGTCAGCGTATAGGTCACCTTCACCTTCAGGTTACCGGGGTAGCCCTCTTCTCCGTCCTTGGACAGATAGCTCAGCTCTACGGAGCTATCACTTAGCTGTTTGGCATCCCAGACTACCGCGCCAAAGCCCTTCTTCCCGCCATGCAGCGTGTTAGGGCCATTATTCTTTGCCAGTGTATATTTTTTGCCTTCCAGGGTAAAACTGGCTTTGCCGATACGGTTGCCATAACGGCCTACAATAGCTCCGAAATAAGTCTCCGGCTGATGAATGTATTTACCGATGCTGTCATAACCGTCAACAATATCCGTAAGTACACCCTTTTTATCAGGCGCCAGCAGACTTACCACCCGGGCCCCATAATTCGTAATGGCAGCCTGCGCATTATTTTTATTCTTCAACACATACAGCGCTGTTGGCTTCCCGTCCACCGTGTCTTTAAAAGAGTGGGCATCCGGCAGTGAGGCGGCCGTGGCAGGTGCGCCTGTATTGGCCAACGAATCCCCGCCGGCAGCGGCAGGCGTATTGTTTCCGTTTCCGCAGCTCGCCACCAGGAAAGCTCCGGCCAAAAAGAAAGGAGAAAGAAGGAATTTATTCATATAGCAATAATTAATTTAATTAACGGTGCCCGGCCTCTTCGCCATCCTGGCCGGCCGTACCGGTCGGTCCCAGGCGGCATTCTTACAACAACGAAGTTCCATTCTCTATCTGACCAATATACACCTTCAGTTCCTTGTTCATTGCCCGGGCGTACGCCGGGGTAGCCTTCGCGACCAGTTCATCAATCGCTTCTTCTTTTACCAGGTTGATGGTACAGCCTCCAAAACCCCCTCCCATCATACGGGCCCCGATGACAGCGGGGTTACCCTTTACATGCTCCACCAGAAAATCCAGCTCGGGACAGCTGACCTCGTATAATTTACTCAACCCTTCATGCGTGGCGAACATCCTGCGTCCAAAGGCGGCGATATCCCCCTGTTGCAAGTCATCGCTGGCAGCCAGCAACCGCAGGTTCTCTTCCACGATGTAGCGACAACGCTGATAAACCAGGGCATTGGCAGGGGCCACATACTCTTCCAGCATGGCAGGGGTGGCATCCCGCAGGCTTTTTACCTCAGGGTGGTGGGCCTGTATCAGCCGGACGCCGGCCTCACACTGCTGACGCCGCATATTATATTCTGAAGAAGCCAGGGAATGTTTGACATTGGTATCTAACAGCACGATACGGATTCCTTCGGTATTAAACGGAACGTACTCATAAGCCAGCGACTGGCAGTCCAGACGGATCACATGATTTCTCCGGCCAAACATGCTGGCAAACTGATCCATAATCCCGCATTGTACCCCTACAAACTGGTTCTCCGCCTTTTGCGCCAGCTTTACCATGGTCAGGGGATCCAACTTTAATCCAAACAGCTCGTTGAGCGAAAATGCCGTGGCGCACTCCAGGGCTGCCGAAGAAGACATCCCTGCCCCCAGGGGAATATCCCCCCCGAACACACAGTTAAAACCGCCGACGGGATGCCCCAGCGCCTGCAATTGCTGCACCACTCCCAAAATATAATCCGGCCAGTGCAGGGGAGAAGATACTACCTGCCGGGTATCGCCCGTATAAGGCTGGTCCAGGTCTAAAGAGATAATAGAAATAACAGTGTCCTCCCGTCGGGAAACCGCCATATAGATAGCCTTGTTGATAGCAGCAGGTAATACGAACCCATTGTTATAGTCTGTATGTTCACCCAGCAGGTTTACCCTGCCCGGGGACCTCACTACGAGAGGGTCATTGCCATAACTGCTTTTGAATTTTTCGATGATCCGGGAGGCGAGCGAGCGATCTTGTTGGGTTGCTATCATATGTCTTTCAATCTGCAAGTGTCAAAATAACATCTATTTTGACGGAAAATAAAATTTTCTTTCCTTCCAGCCCCCATTCCATCAGATCCTCCATTTCTTTCATAATATAATCCATTCCCGCTCATTTCCCCCTCATCGCCAGCAGCCGGTGACCCTCCCCGCCCGGCTTCACCCGGTATGCCTTCACCCCCTCCCCATTGACGCCAAACAACAGGTACCCTTCCGTATTAATTACGGACCGCACATCTCCCCGGAGATGCAGACCACACCGCTCCTGGTCGATAATGCTAAAGTTCCCCTTCCCATCCCCCTTCAGCAGGACCCCGTAATTGGCATCCTGTTTCCCCAAACGTAACCGTGCATGGTTGACATTCCCACAGAGCAGCAGGTCGGTTGCTCCGTCCTTGTCATAGTCCAGGGCCGTAATGGTAAATACAGGGGAATATTGGACGGGCAGCGGCAGATTACGTTCCTGGAACCTTCCATTCGCCCCCCGGCTAAAATAACAGGTCCTCAGACAATTCGCCTGCAGCCGGCCGGCGCCCTCCAGATCGCCCGAAGCAACGACATCCTTCAACTGCGCTCCCGCATAGCTCTTATAGTCAGGGAAACGTTTGCTCATATTGCCAATCTGCTGCAACAGTTCATCCCGGCTCATAAAGGGATAAGAACTGTCTCCGTTATAAAGACATAATACGGGATCTATCGTGCCGTTGCCGTCAAAGTCCTTATAATATAACTCGGCCGGATGCCGCTCATCCGCCCGGCACTGGCTGTTCAGTCCCTGGTTGCCGGCCACCAGGTCCACCTTGCCATCCCCATCGAGATCCCCAACCCATAACTTATTCCACCAGCCACTATAAGGCTTGTCAAAATAATCCAGCGTTTTATTTACCAGCTTCCCTTTGTCATTGATATACACCGTCAGGGGCATCCACTCTCCTGCTACCACTAGGTCCTTCACCCCATCCCCGTTCAGATCCACCCAGGCGGCGTCCGTGACCATACCGATCTTTTCCAGACCGGGAGCCAGCAAGGCAGCCTGGTCCGTAAAATGCCCCTTGCCATCCCCTATCAGCAGATAGCTGGGAGGAGTGACAGGATATTCGCCCGGTATGACCCGCCCACCCACGAACAGATCGGCAAAACCATCTCCATTGAGATCCAGGACCCGGACACAACCCTTACTGACCCGCATCGCCGGCAAGGCGCCGGAACTCTTGACAAAATGTCCCTTTCCATCGCCCAGGTATAACCGATCCTGTAATAGATCATCCCCGGGGGCATAATTATGATAGCCCCCGCTGGCAACATAGAGGTCCGCCAACCCATCTCCATTCGCGTCAAAAAAAACTGCATCCGCATCTTCACAGAAATGGTCCGCCTCAAAAGCAGGTTCTGCCATCTTCCGGTATCCCCCCTCTTTTTGCCGGAGAAACAAACTCCCCGCCACGCCATTGCCGCCACCGGCATAAATATCTTCCAGGCCATCTCCGTTAACATCTCCCAGAGCCATACAAGGCCCCGAAAAAGACAGGGGGTTTACCAGCTGCGGCTGTCGCTTGAAATCATTCAACGTTACAGGAGCAACTGCCACGGCAAAAGGCGCCGTCACTTCTTCCAACAGGGGTACAACCGACGCCGGCGCCCGGTAAAGCTGGTGGGCGTTCTTTTCGGACAGGGTCATCAACTGATCAGCTCTCACCCCCGTCAGTAGCTGCTCCTGCCCCCTGGGCCAAACGATACGCAACGAATCTATCCCTTTATCCGCTCCCAATCCAAAATGAAGAATGGACGACACGGTCGATTGGTAGCCCTGTGCCGGCATCTGTTCCAGATATTGCAACCGGCCTTTTTGATACAGCATCAGCTTCGCCCCGATGCCTTCTGTATTCAGACCGCTGCCTTCCAGCTTCACGGAGAGATAATGACTTCCTCCCGGCCCGCTGGCCCGGTTCTCATAAACAAAGGCCGGCTGATTGATATTGTTGACGACCAGATCGAGGTCTCCGTCATTATCCAGGTCCGCCCAGGCGGCCCCATTGCTGTTGGAAGGCAGTTTTATCCCCCATCGGTAGCTGACGTTTGTAAAACCGATGTTATCATCACGCCCCCCTGCTTCCCCCCCATTGTGAAAAAAATAACTGGAGACATTGGAGGAAGGCATATGATCCACGATATCCAATACATCCTCCCGCTTCAGCCTTCCCTTCTGCGCTGTATATCTCTCCATATACTTGATAAAATCCATATTGGTATAATCCCGCACATACCCATTGGTGACGAAAAGGTCCTTCCGGCCATCATTGTCAAAATCCGCCCACAGGGGAGCCCAGCTCCAGTCGGTATTGGAGATGCCGGCCAGCTGGCCGATCTCACTAAAAGTTCCATTACCATTATTCAGCTGCAGCATATTACGCATGTACTGGTAATACCCCCCCGACCGCTGGTTCAGATCGAATTTTTCATAATTGTCCGGAGCGAATAACAACTTCTGCCGTCGGTTGTCAGGCGGCAGCATATCCAGGGTAATTACATCCGGCCGGCCGTCATTATTGATGTCCGCCACATTATTGCCCATAGAGAATTGAGAGATGTGCCCAAAGGCTTCCGTAAGTTTGTTCACGAAACCGCCATGATGATCATTGACATAATAACAGTCCGGTACGGCATAATCATTGGAGATATAAATATCCGGCCAGCCATCCCCGTTAATATCGGCTATGCCCGCCCCCAGCCCGTAGGTCAGCGAAGAGCTGCTGATCCCTGCCGCCTGTGTCACCTCATGAAAATGACCTTTGTCATTGCGAAACAGCTTCACCCCGCAGAGTGGGTCCGTTTTCGCCCGGATAGCAGCCGTGCCCACTTCATTCAGCACGGGTAAGTTGTTGGGGTTATGATTCAGCAGGAGAAGGTCCAGGTCCCCGTCCCGGTCGTAGTCAAAAAAATAAGCCTGGGTGGTATAGGAAGAATCCGCCAGCCCATAGGCCGCGGCTTCATCCCGGAAATGAGGGACCCCGGTCCCATCATTGCCCTGGTTGATAAATAATTGTTTGACCCTCCGGAACCCCGCGACTTTGCCGGAATAGCAAAGAAAGATATCCGGCTTTCCATCCCCATTCACATCGGCAATGCTCACCCCTGTCTTCCAGGGCCCGGGTCTTCCCCCCACACCGGCGGCGGCAGTGATGTCTTCGAACTGCAGGTGACCCTTATTGAGATATAACTTGTTTTCCGTCATATTCCCCGAAAAATAGACATCGGGTAACCCGTCCCCATTCAGATCCTCCACTCCCACTCCTCCGCCATTGTAGAAGTACTCATATACCAGCACATTGGTGTTGAGTCCCTCCGTCAGCGTATTGCTGAAATCGATATGCGTACGCTCCGGCGGCAATAAAGCAAAAAGGGCATTGGAGTCCGGAACATAGGGGTTCGGCGCTGGCGCCGCAGTTTCCTGTTTACCAGGTTGCCGGCCGCAGCCGGAAATAAAAAAACCTGCCGCCAGGAGTACAGGCAGCAGGAATTTTTGGGAATGGTTCATCAATAAATATTTATCAGTTTGTATACCCCGGGTTCTGGATCAGCTTGGCATTCTTATTCACCTCATCGCGACTGATGGGCCGGAAATACATCTTATCCAGCCAGGTCCGGTTCTCCAGGGAATTGTCTTGTACAGGTGTATAATGATATGTATAAAGGGTCTCATCATGTTTGTACGGCGAAGGCGCCAGCGCACCCGATTTCAGATTGCCAACCACGTTGATAAAGACGATCTTTCTACCCAGCGTGGCGGACGCGATCATCCACCGGCGGGCATCATGGTACCGATGCTCCTCATAGGCCAGCTCCACCCTTCTTTCATTGCGGATACGCTGCCGCAGGGCATCCCCGGTCTCCGTGGTAGCCGGCATCCCGGCCCGGAAACGGATCTTATTCAGCCAGGTCTGAGCCTCCACGTCCTGGCCCAGTTCATTACAGGCTTCGACATAGTTCAGCACGGCCTCTGTATAGCGCAGGAAAGGCCAGGGAATATATTGCCGGGTATTATTGTCCACGATATTGGGATCGGGGTCGATAAACTTCCGCATATAATAACCCGTCCAGCTGGCATTCCAGTTTTCCACCGGACTCTGACGGGTATCCAGACCAGCCAGCAGGGCCCCGCCGGGGGTCGTTTCGTATTGCCCGCTCTGTATCTGGTTGACGGGGTCGGGGTTGGATGTGATCTTGCTGCGGGGTTTCCAGCCGGCCCCATCAAAGAGCAGAGTGGCATACATACGGGGATCCCTGTTCTTATAAGGCGCAGCGGCTTCTGCCGAATTGGTCCAGTCGAACTTGGTCCCATCCATCATTTCATAGTCATCCACCAACTGCTGGAGAGGGGCATTGCCCGCCCAGTTATGATATCCGTTGGGACCATTGTCCAGTCCCACGGAAGTACCGTCCGTGCCCGGTCCGCCGCTCACCAGCTGCGAGGAAAAATCCCGCTCGAACAACAGCTCGGCAGAAGCCGCTTTATCGACACCAGGGGCATTGCTGCCTCCGCCCATGGCAATGGAGAGATAGCTGTTCTGGGCATCCGCGGACGTGGCCGGAGCGCTGAGCCCCAGCTTATATCCGCCGCCCCCTGCCTGTATCACGGCATAGGCAGCATCCTTAGCCGCCTGCCAGCGTGCGACCCGGTCTCCGGTGGTATACCCCAGCAACTCGGGGTTGGCATAAGAGGAGATAACGGTAGACTTGGACTTAGCTGTAGTAATATCATGCAGGTCGCTGGCCGCATACAAAAGGATCCGGGACTTCAACGCCAGGGCCGAGACGGCGGTAGCCCTTCCCTTGGCGAGGCTCTTACCCGTCAGCAGGCTCGCCGCGCTGTCACAGTCGGCCGTAATAAAATTGACACAGTCGGAGAAGGAGCTCCGCGCTATGGAATAGTCCTGGTTGAGGCCATATGAATGATCCACTATCGGCACACCCCCATAATACCGTACCAGTTGATGATAATAATAGGCCCGCAGAAAATGCGCTTCCCCTGCCAGCCGGTGGTTCAGCACCGTGTCATCGAAAGTGGCCGTCCGCAAGTTCTCCAGGGCCACATTCGTAGCCCGTATCTGGCTGTACATCGACCCCCACTCATAAGTGCCGCTTTGCCAGCCCAGGTTGGAAGGACTGAGGGTACCTTCATTGATGGTATTGATGCCCCGCCCGGGATGAACGAATACGGCTTCATCCGATAAAGAAGATAACTGCTGTTCGTCAAACCCGCCATTGCCCAGTCCATTGTAAATATTGGTCACAAACGCTTCCGAAAGCCCCCCATCTGCCCAGGTGGCATTGGCGGAGATCTGGTTCAGCGGTTGCGTGTTGAGAAAGTCCTGTTTACAGGCCGCCAGCAAGGTGACGCCTGTAACGATCATGCTTATACGTTTGAATAAGTGATTCATAAATGTCTTTTTAGAAGGTGACTCTTGCTCCCAGGTTAAGAATTCTCGACTGCGGGTAATACTGCCCACTGCCGGAGGTCGACTCAGGGTCCCAGATCTTCATTTTATCCCAGGTGATCAGGTTAAGTCCGCTGGCATAGATCCGGAACTGGCTGATCCCGGCCCTCTTCAACAGCGAAGGCGAAAGATTATAACCCAGCTCGATATTCTTCAGACGCAGGTAATCACTGTTGCGCAGGAAATAGGTATTATTGCGGGCTCCGCCTCCCGTATAATAGGTATTACCTCTGTTGGCAAGACGGGGATCGGTACTGCTGGGATGGTCTATCGTCCATTGATGATCATAGGAATACTGCAGGTAGTTACCGATATCCCCGGATTCCGTTCCGATATACAAGAGACCTCCGGTAGCACCCTGGAAAAGAATGGACAGATCCAGGTCCTTATAACCTACCCGGATATTCACCCCACCGGTGAACGTGGGGTCCTGGGTCTTGTTCAAACGCACCTGGTCATTCCCATCTATCTTTCCATCGCCGTTCACATCCTTGAACTTCATGTCGCCCGGCTTGAGACCCGGAGTAACCCCCGTATAATCAACCTTATTGTCGGTGATATCCTTGGCATCTCTGAACACCCCGTCGTACTGGTAAGCGAGGAAAGCAGCCCCGTTATTCGGGCTTCCGCTGGCCCCGAAGGGATGGCCCGTGGCCAATTGCCATTTGGGAGCGCCCGGCGCCTCGTCAAAAAATAAGATCTTGTTCTTCGCATAGCCGCCATTCACACTGATCGAATAACTCCAGGGTCCTGAATGATTGGTATACCCCAGCGTAAATTCATAACCCTTATTCTCCGTCTTGCCGATATTCTCCGGAGGCAGAATAGCCGATATACCCGAGGAAGCCGGCGTCGAGCCCGAAGGTTGCCAGAGGATATGGGTACGCCGGTTGTAGAAGTAATCGAATTCAAAGTTGATCTTACCATTCAGCAACTGCCCTTCCAACCCCACATCCGTATTATTAGCCACCTCCCAGGTAAAATTGAGGTTCGGTACGACGGTCTCATACAAGGTGGTGGCAGCCTGGTTATTGATGACATAATTACTGAACCCATAGGTGCTCAGGTACTGGTACTCATATAAAGTTGGGGTTCCATTCTTAAGATAATAGACCTGGTCATTTCCCATCTGGCCCCAGGATCCCCGCAACTTCAGGTAGTTGACAAAAGTGACGCTCTTCTTGAAGAACTCTTCCTCCGAGATTCTCCACCCTGCCGACACGCTGGGGAAAAAGCCCCAGCGATGCTGCTGCGGGAAGAGATAAGATCCGTCCACACGCCAGGTGAACTCCGCAAGGTATTTTTCTTTGTAGTTATAGGCAGCTCTGCCGAAATAACTCAGCTTGGCCCGCTCATAAGCCGAACCTCCCACATTCTGCTGAGGCGCCCCACCCGCAAACAACTGGTCTACAGCTGGAGAGATAAAATTGGTCCGGTAGGCATTGAAGTCATCCTCCTTATCCGTCTCCTTGGTTACCGCCGCGAGCAGATTGATGGTGTGATTGCCCAGGGTCTTGTCGTAATTGATAAATCCGGACAACAGGATATTCAGATAATTATAGTTGGTCTCGCTTAACTGGGGAGACGTAAAGGTGGATCGCACACTCTTGGTCAGCAACGGCGTCTTTCCATCGGCTTCATAGGTTTTATGATCCCAGAAATAAAGGGTCCAGGGGGTTTGCCATACCTTTTCGATCCTGTTCTCCTTATCGGCCGTGGCCATTCCCGTCAGCTTGAGGCCTGGCACCCAGGGTACTAATACTTCTACCCTTCCATTGACCTGGAAATAATCCCGTTTATCCTTGTCATACCCCGTCTGGCTGGTGGTAATGACGATGGGGTTCTGCCCATTCTCGATATCCGGTCCCGGCAGCCCGTTCGGCCACACTTCCGGATCCGTAGGTCTTCCCCGCATCAGCATCCGGAAAATAGAACCCGCCGTCTGCGTGGGGAAGAACCTGTACTCTTCCCTGGCCGTCAGGTTGATCCCCGTATTGATCCATTTATTCACCTTCGCATCCAGGTTCAGCCGCATATCATACTGCTTGTAACCCGTGGCGGAATTCTTATAATAACCATCCTGGTCCTGGTAACCCAGGGAAGCCAGGTACCGGATGTTGTCGGAGCCTCCGTTGATCTGCAAAGTGTGCTGAACCTGTGGGGCCCAGGTCTTCAGCGTGGTCTTGAACCAATCCGTATTGGGATGTCCCCAGGGATCGGAACCGTCTGCGTATTTCTTGACATCCGCTGGCTGGAAAGGCGCGGTCTGCGTTCCGTTGGCCGGGGATATATAGGTGCCGGTCTGGTTAAAGGCGGTCAGCGCAGCCGACCATTCCGACGGATCGGAAATATGGTCATAGATATAGGTGGCATTATTGATGGCCGCATATTCCGTGGCCGTCGCCATCTTGGGAATGCGGTCCGGCTGAGCCCAGCCATGGTTAAAGGTATACGACAGCTGAGGCTTGCCCGTCTTGCCGTGTTTGGTGGTCACCAGGATAACCCCGTTGGCAGCCCGGGATCCATAGATGGCTGCAGACGCATCCTTCAACACCGACATGCTCTCGATGTCGGCCGGGTTGATTCGCTCCAGGCCCCCGGCAATATCCGGAATGCCGTCCACCACGACCAGGGCCGAAGTATTACCGAGCGTATTCGTTCCCCGGATCCGGATGGTCGAGCCGTCATAACCCGGTTCCCCGCTGGCCTGCACCGCATAGACACCAGGCAGCCGGCCCACGAGGGAATTGGTAAGGTTTACCGTAGGTGACTTTTCCAGCTCACTCCCCTTCACCGTAGCCACGGCGCCGGTCACCGTCACTTTCTTCTGGGTGCCATATCCCACTACTACGATATCTTTCAGCGAGTTTTCAAGGGAAGCAGTAAATTTCATGTCCACGACATTCTTGCCGTTCATGGCAAGCTCCCTACTGCCCAGCCCCACATAACTGAATACCAGCGTGGCCTTTGGATTAGTCACCTCCAGGGAATAGGTCCCATCCTCTTTGGTAGTGGTGCCGTTATTGGTGCCTTTCTCCTGTACGCTGACCCCGCCCAGGGGCTCGTCTTTGTCATTGGTCACTTTTCCCGTTACTTTTATCGCCACCAGGGCCCTGGCATCCTCATCCGGCCGCTCCCGGGTAATGACAATGAGATTTTCGCTCAGCTTGTAGTAGGAAAGGCCCGTATTTCCCAGGATTTCAGCCAATACATTTTCAACAGTCTCATGTTTTACTTTGATGCTGATCCGCTGATCTTTAGGCAGGATCTCGTCCTTGTAAACAAACCGGAAGAACCCCTGGTCTTCGATAGCCCTGAATACTTTTTTTAAAGGGGTCTTTTCCAATCGTAAGTTGATATTACCCTGTCCATACCCATTGGCAAAGGATTGGATAGACAAGGCAAAACCGAGTAAAACAGCTAGTTTCGTCATCAGCAGGCGTTTGATGATTAGACGGCCCGTATCTTCCGATACGCCGCATCCGGATTTTTTCATACCTTAGTTTTGTTATAATGATGAGTTACCGCCCGGAAAAAGGGCGGTGGTTGTCTTTACACCGGCGGGGGATGCTGCAATCATTCTCCGCTTTGTTTTTTTATACAAGAAGACGGTTACGTGTTTAAATTTCTCATAATGGCGTTTTAGGTTATGTAATGGGCGATTTAAAGCGTTATAGTGACTTCTTTTCTATTGATCGAATACTTGAAATTACCGGTCAGCCTCAGCGCCTCCATTACCTGCCGGAGACTTTCATCTTCAAAAACCCCACTGTACTCCGTGTGTTTCAGGCTCTCTTCCCGGATCTTTACCTTTACATCATACCAGCGTTCGATCTTCGAGGCCACATTCTCCAGCGTCTCCTTGTCAAATGCCAGTTTGTTCTTCACCCACAACACCTCGGTCGCGACACTGTCCTTTTCCTGGAAATGAGCTTTCTCCAGGACCATCACCGGGACCCTTTCTGCTTTTGTGGTTGCCTTTGCGGAGCCCGTGGTGACAGGCTGCTCCCCATTCTGCACCACTAATTTTTCATTGGGCTGCAGCAGGATCTTTTTATCAGGATTATCATGAAGGGTCACTTCGATCGAACCCTGGATCAACAACGCTTCCGTATTTTTCTCATTTTTGTAAGACCGGATATTCAGGCTGGTCCCCAATACCTTCACATCGATGGAGGAAGTGTGTATGATAAAAGGGAAATTCTTGTCCTTGACTACGTCAAAATAGGCTTCCCCGCAGAGATGCACTTCCCGGTAAGGTCCCCGGAAATTTTCATCATACGTGATGCGACTATCCGCATTCAGCCAGACCTGGGTTCCATCCGGTAATTGCACCTTTGATTTGGAACCCGGTTTGGTGCTGATCGTATTCTGTGCAATGGGAGCCTCTTTCCTGGAACGACTCACCGGGTAGACAAAAAAGAAAAAGGCGATCACGCCCGCCGCCACCCCCGCCGTGGTCCATGCCTTGCGGGCGATGCCACTCGCCGGCCACAACCAGCGATAGACAGGGACCTTCTTTTGGGGTTCCTCCGGATAGACCGAAAGCTCCGCCACTCCGGATGTTTCCTCCCCTGTCTGTCTTTCAACGGGCAATTCATATTTCAGGGCAGGCTCGGATAAATGATTGCTGAGCCGCTGAAGGTGGCGGCTCAGTGCATCCGCCCTCCGGGATGCAGACGCCGGGGCCGGCCCCTGCCATAAATTATAGAGGGTTTCCAGCCTCAACCCTATTTCAGGATGCGCCTGTAAATGGGTTTCCAGGGCAGCCAGATCTTCCGGCGTCGCCTCGCCGGAAAGTTTCAGACTTACCAATAACCAGAATTGATCGTCCTGCATAAAGATGTGCTTGCCCTATAGACAGGATGAGAAAAGAAAATGTACCAAAGGAAAAAAAACTTTTTTTAGGACTGGGAAAACTTTCCCGTCAGCAGGATGCCGGCTTGAAGATAGGACGGCAACGCTTCCCCTACCTTACGGATGGCGATGGCCAGCTGATTACGAACGGTCAGAGGAGATATATCCAGGATATGGGCCACTTCTTTATACTTCAGACCGTCTTCCTTTATCAACTGAAAGATGAGCTTGCACTGCGGAGGAAGCTGCCGGATCACCTGCCTGATCTGGCGCACCAGGTCTGCCGAGATACACAATTCAGCAGGCCCCCTGAACTCTATCATCGCTTCCACATCGAGCATGTCCAACGTCACACTCGACCGTTTGTGGTTCTTAGCAATATAATTCAGGGAGAAATT
>Ga0310811_10008842_pt1 | contig 12969 bp, 15 predicted proteins | sample YCmetagenome_FD_207642 | JGI IMG/M metagenome (GOLD analysis project Ga0310811, IMG submission 207642) | Soil microbial communities from experimental microcosm in Duke University, North Carolina, United States - YC | ecosystem: Engineered > Artificial ecosystem > Soil microcosm > Unclassified ...
CAGATCGCGAAGTCGCAAAGCCTGTCGAAGGCTGCGGACGAACTCGGCATTTCGCGGGCGCTGGCCAGCGCGCATCTCAAGCAGCTCGAACAGCATCTCGGCATCCGTCTGCTCAACCGCACGACGCGCCACATCGCGCTCACCGAGGCCGGCGCGGAATACCTCGCGTTCTGCGTGGAGGCGCTCGACAATTTCGAGGCGCAGGAGGCGCGCATCTCGCGCCTGCAGAACGAGCCGCAGGGACACTTGAAGATCATGGCTTCCATGGCCTTCGGCAATCTTCAGCTTGCGCCCGCCATCACCGCCTTCACCGGCCTTTATCCGCAGGTACGCATGTCGCTGATCCTGTCGGACAGTTCGTTTTCGCCGTCCGACTTCGTCGAGGGCGGCTACGATCTCGGCATTTCGATGCATCTCATCAAGGACACGAGCATCGTGTCGAGCAAGGTCGGCGAGGTAACGTGGATCGCCTGCGTGTCGCCGGGCTATGCGGCGGCGCATCCGCCGATCAAGCGCCCCGCCGATCTTGCCGCCCATAATTGTCTCATCCACCGCAGTCATGCGCCGGATTCGGTGTGGCGCTTCACCGGCCCGGGCGGTCGCAGCGATGTTACCGTGACCGGCACGCTGTTCACCAACAGCGCGCTGGTGCTGCGCGCTGCGCTGCTCGCCGATGCGGGTGTCGCGATGCTGCCGCTCTACGGCATTGGCGACGATCTCGATACCGGCCGTCTGACGCAGATTTTGCGCGGCTATGCGGCGCCCAAACGGCCGATCTATCTGGTTTATCCGCAGGCCCGTTATCTGCCGAAACGCACACGGCTTTTCATCGATTTTCTGCGCCAAAGGCTCAAGCCGCGGCGGTTTTGATCCTCGCGGGAAAATCTGCGGCACGCACGGGACCTTTTCGGCGGCTTGGACGTTTCGCTACGACTCCAATTGGCCCGGAAGTTCTCCGGCATTTCATGCGAGCCGCCATGCATTGCATTTATTCTCAGGTGTTGAAGTTGCTTCTCGCCATGGCGGCTGCGGCGTTCTTCGTATTGCAACCTGGGCTGATCGAGGTCCGTGCGCAGGAGAGCGGCGGCGCTGGCACGCAGGCAGGTTCGCTGAAAAGCGCGGAGTCCTTCTCCACCATCAGCGACAAGGACAAGCGGTCGGTCGCACTGTTCAACGAAATGACCAAGGTCATCATGAATCCGCGTTGCGTGGATTGCCATCCGGCCGGCGATCACGCTCTGCAAGGGCAGATGAAGCCGCACGATCCGCCCGCGCCGCGCGGCGATGGCGGGATCGGCGTTGCCGGTCTGCATTGCGATACCTGCCACACGGACAAGAACGTCACCCTCGTCGGCGCATCGATCAAGAGCATCCCCGGTCACCCGCGCTGGTCGTTGGCGCCGATCGAGATGGCGTGGGAGGGCAAGTCGGCTAGCCAGATCTGCCAGCAGATCAAGGACCAGAACCGTAACGGCGGCCGCGACCTCGAGGCGCTGTACAATCATCTGGCGAAGGACGATCTCGTCGGCTGGGCCTGGCATCCGGGCGACGGCCGCACGCCCGTGCCGGGGACGCAGGAGCAGTTCGGCCAGCTCACCCGCGCCTGGATCGACAGCGGCGCCGCCTGCCCCTGACGCGCTCACTGTGTAAGGGATAGGACGCAGAGCGCCGCAACCCAGCGGCCAAAAGGCGCGGCTGGCCGCCGGATACTGGCTGGCGCAACGATCTTCACAAAGGCATGATGGACAGGAAAGCGCCGGACGATCGGCGCACTTTCGCGCGTGCGTCATGCACGCCATAACAAAAAACAACGCGGGAGGAAAATCCGATGGGCAACAGTCTGATCTTGCGCGGCGTGATGGGTGCGGTGTTTCTCGCTGCATCGTCGGCGATGGCCGCGGCGCAAACCCCGGCGGAATTCTACAAAGGCAAGACCATTCAATTCGGCATCGGCTATGGGCCGGGCAGTGGTTACGATCTTTACGCCCGCATGGTCGCGCGCTTCATCGGCAAGCACATCCCCGGCAACCCCAGCGTGGTCGTCAACAATATGCCGGGCGCCGGCAGCGTGAAGCTCGCCAATTATCTCTATAACGTCGCCAAGAAGGACGGCACCGAGATCGGCGCCACCAGCCGCGGCATGGCGTTCTATCCTCTGCTCGGCGGCCAGGGCGCGAAATACGATGCCGACAAGTTCACCTGGCTCGGCAGCGCCAATGACGAGGTCAGCCTTTGCGTCGCGACAAAGAAGAGCGGCGTGACATCGATCGAGGACGTCAAGAAAAAGCCGCTCACCGTCGGCTCGACCGGACAGACCGACGATACCTCGCAATTCCCAAAAATCCTCAACGGCGTGCTCGGCACAAAATTCAAGATCGTGCTTGGCTATAACAGCGGCAACGATGTGAGCTTGGCGCTGGAGCGCGGCGAGGTGGAAGGCCGCTGCGGCTGGTCATGGTCGAGCATCAAGGCGACCAAGATGGACTGGTACAAGGACGGCACCATCAAGTTGCTGATCCAGCTTTCTCTCAACGGCGACCCCGAACTCAAGGACGTGCCGCTGGTCACTGATCTCGCCAAGACGCCGGAAGACAAGCAGATCTTCCGTCTGGTCTTTGCGCGTCAGGTCATGGGCCGGCCTTATCTGGCTCCGCCCGGCCTGCCGAAGGACCGCGCCGAAGCACTGCAAAAGGCGTTCATGGACACGATGAAGGACAAGGACTTCCTGGCCGAAGCCGAAAAGGCGAAATTCGAGATTTCGCCGACCGACGGCGCCAAGATCCATGCGCTTGTCGAGGAGGCCTACAGGACGCCGAAGGCGACGGTGCAGAAGGTGATCGACCTCGTTAAATGAGGTTCGATGTCATGTCTCGCAAATGTCATCTCGTAAATGTCATGCCCCGCGAAGGCGGGGCATCTTCGCGTTCATTCATCGGTATCTTCATCGGTCTCCTTCACCGGCACGGCGTAGACACCGGTGAGCCAGCGATTGAGGTCGACGTCGGCGCAGCGCTTGGAGCAGAACGGCTTGTAGGCCGCGTCCATCGGCTTGCCGCAGATCGGGCAGGGTTTTGAGTTGGCGGCGTCGGTCATGTCCGTTGAGATAATGACATGAGGGGCAGGGTCAAGTTTGCCCTGAACACTTAGCCGCCGTTCATCCAGCCCGTGCGCACCGGATAGCCTTCGCCGGACAGGAGCGTCGTCGTCTCATAGAGCGGCAAGCCGACGATGTTGGTGTAGGAGCCGACGATCTTCACGACGAAGGACCCGGCAATGCCCTGGATGGCGTAGCCGCCAGCCTTGCCGCGCCACTCGCCCGAAGCGAGATAGGATTCGATGTCCTCGGCTGCCAGCCGCTTGAAGCGCACGCGCGATTCCACCAGCCGCTGGCGGAAGCCGCCTTTCGGCGTGACCAGGCAGACGCCGGTATAGACCCGGTGGTTGCGTCCCGACAGCAGACGCAGGCACTGCGCAGCTTCATCGAGCAATTCGGCTTTCGGCAGGATGCGGCGGCCCACCGCCACCACTGTGTCGGCACTCAGCAGATAGGAATCGCTCAGATCGGCGTCGAGCCGCACCGCATGCAGCGCGGCTTCCGCCTTGCCGCGCGCCAGACGGGCGGCAAGCGCGCGCGGCAGTTCGCCACGTTTCGGGATTTCATCGATATCGGCCGGGCGCAGCGCATCGGGCTCGATGCCCGATTGATTGAGAAGCGCGAGACGGCGCGGCGAAGCGGAGATGAGAACGAGTTTGGGCCGGCCGATCATGGGTGCGTTCTTAGAGCATTTTCCGGCTTAGTGGAATCCGGTTGGCGTCCAGAAAATGCTCTCGATCAATACGGCGCGTATTCCGATCGCAACGGTGCCCATTTTTGTGGAATACGCGCTGGCGCGAGAACTGGCGGATGCGTCTGCCCAAACTTGGAGGAGGGCTTATTTGAAGCGGTAGGTGATGCGGCCTTTGGTGAGGTCGTAAGGCGTCATCTCGACCAGAACCTTGTCGCCGGCAAGAACGCGGATGCGGTTCTTGCGCATGCGGCCTGCGGTATGGGCGATGATTTCGTGCTCGTTCTCGAGCTTCACGCGAAAGGTGGCGTTGGGGAGCAACTCCGACACCACGCCCGGAAATTCCAATAATTCTTCTTTCGCCATGCGATCCGTACTGCTGGGTCAGGGGTCTTTCGTCTGACCCGTAAACCGTCCAAAAAATCTGGTTGCTTGTCATGCGCCGGGTTCGGAGACAACGCGGTCCGGGCCACAGCGCGCGGAAACTACCGGATACGCCGGGAATGTACAACCACCCCGCGGCAAGTTCGGAAATGCCCTTCCGGTTAGGCAAAACGGCTGCGAATCCGTTCCATCAGCACGTCGCGGACCTCGCGATAGGCAAGGAGCCGTTGTTCCCGGCTGCCGCCCAATGTGGACGGGTCGTGGGTCGGCCAGTATTCGACGTCGGCCGCGATCAGCCGGGTCAGGTCGAGGGCCTTGTGGTGCGCCTCCGGCGACAACGTCACGATGAGGTCGAAGTTGAGGCCTTCCCACTCGTCGAGATCTTCGAAAGTCGCCGGCCGGTGCCTGGCGATATCGAGGCCGATCTCCTTCATGACGCTGACGGCGAAGGGGTCGAGGTCGCCGATGCGTACGCCGGCGGAACGCACGAAGATCGTGCGGCCGAACAGATGCTGCATCATGGCTTCGGCCATCGGAGAGCGCAGGGCATTGAGACCGCAGGCGAACAGCACGGCCTGTGGGCGCTTGGCTTGTTCAGGGTTGAGCACCGTGTCCGGTGCCGCGGCGGCCGGCTCTGTCTTGGGGTCGGATGGGTCGGACGAAGGCGGCATCGCGCGTCAGCCCTTCCAGTGCAGGACGCAGATGAGGGTGAAAATCCTCCGTGCCGTATCGAAATCAACGCTCACCTTGCGCGCCAGCCGTTCGGCGAGCAGCTTCGAGGCCTCGTCATGGATCGCGCGCCGGCTCATGTCGATCGCCTCGATGCGCGCGGCCTTGGCGTTGCGGATGGCGTCGTAGTAGCTCTCGCAGATGAGGTAATAATCCTTCACGACGCGGCGGAGCGGCGACAGCGAGAGGATGTGGGTTGCCACCGGCGCGCCGTCCTCCTCGGTGATCTTGAGGACCAGCCGGTTGCCTTCGATGCTCAGCGCCAGCGCGTAGGGACCCCCTGCGTGATTGACCGGCGCGAACTGATTGTCTTCCAGGAGATCGAAGATCGCGACCGCGCGCTCATGTTCGATGTCCTCGTTGGAGCGGCCGATCGTCGCCTCGTCGAGCGTCACCGCGATGAGCTTCTGGTTCAGGGCGGGCGCTGACTTTTTGACGGCCATGGGTCTGTCCCGCTCGTTTCATCCGCGGAAAAAGGCGTTGGTTCAATTCATCCGGATCGCGACCGAACGGGCATGAGCGTCGAGACCCTCGGCGCGGCCGAGGGCTATCGCCGCCGGACCGAGCGCCCGCAACTGCTCCGGTCCGCATTTGAGGATCGAGGTCCGCTTCATGAAATCGAGCACGCCGAGGCCGGACGAGAAGCGCGCCGAGCGCGCCGTCGGCAGCACGTGGTTGGAGCCGCCGACATAGTCGCCGATCGCTTCCGGGGTATGGGCGCCGATGAAGATGGCGCCGGCATTGCGGATGCGGCCGGACAGTTCCTCGGCGTCGGCGGCGACGATCTCCAGATGTTCGGGCGCGACGGCATCGACGAAGGGCAGCGCTTCCATCAGGCTCGGGAAGGTGATGATGGCGCCAAAATCGCGCCACGACGCGCCGGCAATGGCCGCGCGCGGCAGCGTCCTGAGCTGGCTTTCGACCGCAGCGGCGACCGCGTCGGCCAATGCGGAATCGTCGGTGATGAGGATCGATTGTGCGCTCGCATCATGCTCGGCCTGGGCCAGCAGATCGGCGGCGATCCAGTCGGGATTGCCGGTCTTGTCGGCGATGACCAGCACTTCCGACGGGCCGGCGATCATGTCGATGCCGACGGCGCCGAAGACGAGACGTTTGGCCGCCGCGACGTAGGCATTGCCCGGGCCGACAATCTTGGAGACCGGCAGGATGGTGGCGGTGCCGTAGGCGAGCGCCGCGACAGCCTGCGCGCCGCCGACCTTGTAGATCTCGTCGACGCCGGCGAGATTCGCGGCTGCGAGCACCAGCGGATTGAGCCGGCCTTCCGGCGCCGGCACGACCATCACCACGCGCGACACGCCGGCGACTTTCGCCGGCACCGCATTCATCAACACCGAGGACGGGTAGGCCGCGGTGCCGCCGGGCACATACAGGCCGACGGCTTCGATCGCGGTCCAGCGCGAGCCGAGTTCGACGCCGAGCGCATCGATCATGCGATCGTCACGCGGCAACTGGCGGCGATGGAAGGTCTCGATGCGCGCCCGCGCCAGTGCCAGGGCATCGAGCGCCTCCTGATCGCATTGCTTGATCGCTGCTTCGATTTCGTCGGCCGAGACCCGCAGCCGGTTTGCCGCGATGTCGAGGCGGTCGAATTGCCGCGTATAGGCCACGAGCGCCTCGTCGCCACGCTCGCGCACCGCGGCGATGATCTCACGCACGGTCGCCTCGACGTCCGCCGAAGTCTCGCGCTTGGTCGAGAGAAACGCCTTGAATCGGACTGGAAAATCGAGAGCGCTGGAATCAAGGCGCAACGGCATAAACGGACCTCTTGCTCAAAGGCCGGACGACCCGGCAAACCCCGTCGCGGCCTGTTTTGGCCGGGAAGCGGTCAGGCGAGTGTTGTGGGACGCAGCGGGAAACGCGTCAACCCGATGACCATGGCCGATGCAAAGACCACGCGGTCCGCGTGGTCAATGTCCAGCGGTCGGGGTGTCTTCGGTTTCGTGCAGCGGGCATTTGGCGATCGGCCATGCCGGTCCGAGATCGGCCAGTTCCGCCTCGAGACATTCGACTTCAGCCCGGATCACCGCGCCGTCGGAGAACGTCAGGATGATCGCGCCGCCCGGCGCGTCGGTGGGTGCAAACGAGACCGCGAGAAGGCTGAGCGTTGCGGCCGGGTTGTTGCGGTCGACGCCACGGCACTTACACGACAAAACCCGCTCAAAGCGCAACGCGGCGCGACATCGGCGGAACGAGGGAGCCGCGGGCGCGGCACCGTCTTCGCCCGCCAGCGCGGCAAGCCAGTCGAAACGGTCGATGCCGAGCACCAGCCGTTTCTGCGCGGCGATCCAGTGAATGTCCGCCGCCTTGACCTCTGCGTCCTGCACATGAGCGGAGACGACTTCAAGGTCGTCGGTGTCGAGGGCCACGAATTTCAGCGCATCCGTTTTCAGCGTTTCCATTGCAACGCCTCCTTGCGATCCGTCCCGAAAAGGGGCACGCGCGCATATTTTCATGATGGCCGACGCGAATTTGTGCGCGTCGGCGTGCTGCCGGATAGTTGGGCATAGCGGGCAAGCGATACAAGCCCCGCCAGCATGCCCCGCTTTGCATTTAGCCGGAAATCCGCTCGATCGTTGCGCCGCAGGCGGAGAGCTTATCTTCGAGCCGCTCGAAACCACGGTCGAGATGATAGACACGATTGACGATGGTCTCGCCTTCGGCGGCAAGCGCCGCGATGACGAGCGACACTGACGCGCGCAGATCGGTCGCCATCACCGGCGCGCCGCGCAGCCGCTCGGTGCCTTCGATCGTGGCCGTGTCGCCGTCGAGATGGATGTGACAGCCCAGCCGCGCGAGTTCCTGCACGTGCATGAACCGGTTTTCGAAAATCGTCTCGGTGATGCGCGACGTGCCGTTGGCGCGTGCCATCAGCGCCATGAATTGCGCCTGCAGATCGGTCGGAAAGCCGGGGAACGGTGCGGTCGACACATCGACCGGCAGGATGCCGCCGCCGTTGCGCGAGACGCGGATGCCGTGATTGTTGGATTTAACCTCGCAGCCCGCCTGGACGAGCGTATCGAGCGCCGACTGCAGCAGTTCGGGCCGTGCGCCGTCGAGCATGACGCTGCCGCCGGTCATCGCCACCGCCATGGCATAAGTGCCGGTCTCGATGCGGTCGGAGAGCACCGTATGGCGCGCGCCGTGCAGGCTGGTGACTCCGTCGATGATGATGCGCGAGGTGCCGGCGCCGGAAATCTTTGCGCCCATCTTGTTGAGGCATTCCGCGAGATCGGTGATCTCCGGCTCGCGCGCGGCATTCTCGATCACCGTTGTGCCCCGCGCCAGCGAAGCCGCCATCAAGGCCACATGGGTGCCGCCCACGGTGACCTTTGGAAATTTGATTTCGGCGCCGCGCAAACCCTTCGGCGCGCGCGCCACCACGTAGCCGGCTTCGATCTCGATCGCCGCGCCGAGCCGCGCGATCGCCTCGATCAGGAAATCCACCGGCCGCGTGCCGATGGCGCAGCCGCCGGGCATCGAGACCTTGGCCTCGCCCATGCGCGCCACCAGCGGCGCGATGACCCAGAAACTCGCACGCATCTTGGAGACGAGGTCATAAGGCGCGGTGGTGTCGATGATATTCTTGGCCGAGATGTGCAGCGTCTGGCCGTGATAGGTGGACTCGCCTTCGCGCTTGCCGCCGACCGTGATGTCGACGCCGTGATTGCCGAGGATGCGCTGCAACTGCACCACGTCGGCGAGGCGCGGAACATTGTCCAGCGTCAGCGTGTCCTCGGTCAGCAGACCGGCGATCATCAGCGGCAGCGTGGCGTTCTTGGCGCCGGAAATCGGGATGACGCCGTTGAGCTCACCGCCGCCGGTAATCTTGATGCGGTCCATCTGTCCCCCATGTGCCGCGGCGTCGATGCTGCGCGGCAGGCCCGTCGTGCAAAACCGTCGGAAAAAGCGGCGGCTTTATCGCTGCGCGGCCGCTATCCTAACATCCGTTCGGCCCAACCCTATGCCCTTTCGGCAGAGCGGGCGCAAAGCAAATCCGGGCGGTATTCGAGGACGCCCGCCGGTAGTCAAGGTTCCCGTTCGTCATCCGGCTTGGACGAGTCCGGCTGCGGCGGCGGATCGGCTGCATCACGGCCGCGCATCTGGGTTTTGCGCCGCTGGAGATTGGCCCGCAGCGCCGCCGCGAGCCGCGCCTTTCGCGCCTCGCCGGATTTTGGCTTCGGCGCCGCCACCGGCTGCGCGGTGGATGCCACCCCATCCGCGGTCTTGTCCGCTTCACGGTCCGGCGGCGCGCCGCCCTGATTCGGCTTTTGTCCCATTGTTCGTCCCATGCCCCAGGGCATAACGGCATCGGTCCCCGCGAGGCAAGACCCAGACAAGGTCTCAAAACTCTCCCCCTCAGCACCTGCCGCGAGACCGGCCGCTAGCCCAATAAAAGGCCCTTAATCGTACCTTCTATGACGCCTTGTCTTCGTCCTGAAAACGAAGAAGTGCTCTCCGAATTGCCCTTGCAGCCGCTTCTTGCCTCTCGCGAACTGCTGTGGCAGTTTCCGCCCGCATTCGCGGACCGCTCCGGTCCCGTCTTCTGATGTATCGGCCGTTTTCGCTGGAACGACAGATGTGCGGTTCCGGGGAAATTTTCGCCATGCCTTTCGCTGCGGTAGCTCAGTGGTAGAGCACTCCATTGGTAATGGAGAGGTCGACAGTTCAATCCTGTCTCGCAGCACCATCAGCCTCAATGCACAACAGGGCAGCGGTGGCCCATCGCCGGTCTTAAATCTCCGCCGCGAGCGCGTCACCGCGCCATTGAAGACATCAAACAAAAAAAGCCCTTCCTCGCGCTGTCCAAAGGAAGGGCTTTCTCTGTCCAACAGCCGAATTAGATTTCGGCTGAGAACTTCGGATGTCTGTGCAAATTATTCAGCGGTCGAGCTGCAGACCTTGACGGTCTTCATCGCGCCTTCGGCTTCCGTCTTGGTGGTGTAGACGGTGCCATCACCAACGACAGTGGTGGTCTTTACGGTCGGCTTCTTGTCGACGATGGTGCAACGCTTGGTCGTCGCATCTCGCACGATGTAATATTCCTCGGCTTGCGCAATCGTCGGTGCGAGGAAGGCAGCGACCAATACGGCGCCACACAATTTTTTCATGACAGGCCTCCTTGAGCGTGAGTGGACAGGCGGCCCGGTAACACGTCTGTGAGGCCTAAAGTTCCTGCAGGAAATGCACTTTTTTCTGCGATTGTTACGGGCAACTCATTTTAATGTTCACTAGGACACAAAGCCGATGTCCGTGCGGATACTGCCGATGGAGCTTATCGGCCGTCGCGCCTGCTCGAGAGGAAAGCGCACACGGTTCATGTCGCCCTCCCGGCGATCCTTCAGACTTTCGGTCCCCGCCAAGCGCTCGGATCGGTTTCCGTTTTGCCCGCGCACCCGCTTGCCTGGTTCCCCGTCAGGACTATCCTGCATGTTCCTATAAGCCGGTCACGGCACATGATCTGGGGGGAAACATGCGTCTCTATTCTGCTGTGAAGAAATCGTGGATGACGCACGGCCCAGGTCTTATCGTCGGTCTTCTAATTCTGTTCTCGGTGGCGCCTGCATTGGCGCAGAGCGGCGGCCCGGCCGGCGCGGTCGATGGCCAAACCCCGAAATTCATCGACGTCGATGGCGCGCGCACGCGCTATTACGATGTCGGGCAGGGCGACGTCGTGTTGCTGATCCATGGCGCGCGCCCGTCCGGCCGTTCCAGCGCCAACGCCTGGGGGCCGGTCCTCGGCGAACTCGGCAAACACTTTCGCGTTTTGGCGCCTGACCGCCTCGGTCATGGCATGACTGAAAATCCCAAGGGCGAGTACAGCGCCGCGGCGGAAATGAACCACCTCTACGCTTTCCTCAAAGCGCTGCATGTCGACAAGGTCTATGCCGTGGGTCAATCGACTGGGTCGTATCACGCTGCGCGCATGGCGCTCGAACATCCGGACATCGTTCGTGCGCTTGTGCTTTGCGACAGCGCGACACTGTCGCCGCCGATGGGCGATGTGCGCGCGCGCCGCGCAGCCATCGGGCTTGGCACAGGCGCCGGGCCGCAAAGCGCCGGCACGCCGCGGGATCAGGCGCGCAAAGCCATGATCGCCCTGTCGGTCAACAAGGGACACATCACCGACGAATTTCTCGATGCGGCCGAGTTCATGGCCAGCCAGCCGGGCGGCAAGAAAACCGATGCGGCAATGAAGACGGAAGCGGCCAAGGCGTACGAAAAAGGCATCGCGGCGGGCGCTGCGGAATTGCGCGACTGGATCAAGCAGGGACGTCTGCAAATGCCGACGCTGTTGTATTGGGGCAAGAACGATCCCTCTGCGATTCTGCCGATCGGACTCGCCTTGTTCGATATGATTTCCGAGCACGACAAGCGCGCCGAGATGATCATCGTCAACGACGCCGGACACTTTCATTTCCGCGAACACCCGAAGGATTTTGCGGGAAATGTCACCCAGTTCCTGACGCGTGCGGCCGAGACGCAATGACGCTGTGGCGTCGGATCGCTTGATCCTGGTGCTTGCGCTTACTTCCTTGCCGTCATCCCGATTACGGCCGACATACCGCCGTGGGCCGCGCCCTCGTGCATCTCCAGTTCTTCTTCGACGATGCGCATGTCATGCAGGCCGGCAAAAGCGGATTCGAGCATCGCGCGGGTGTAAAGGTATTCCAATTCCTTCGGGCCGCCGGTGCCGTAATCCAATTGTTTTGGCGTATAGCCCTGGAGAATGAGCAGGCCGCCGGGCTTCAGCGCCTTGCGCATTCCCGCCCATTTTTTCGCACGGTCGTCGGGCGCACTGAACTGCGTAAAAATCTCGGCCACGACGTCGAACCTGGCCTCAGGATAGCGCCAGGCATGGACGTCCGTCTGTTCGAACGTGATGCGGTCGGCAATGCCGCGCTCATGGGCGAGACGCTTGGCCTTGTCCTGTGCCGATGGCGAGAAATCGATCGAGAGCACGTCGAGGTCCTGTTCCGCCAGCCAGACGCCGTTGCGTGCTTCACCATCGGCAACGGCCAAAACTTTTCCGCGTTTCGGCAGCAGCGGCTTGCACGAGGCGAGAAAATAATTCGGCTCCGTGCCGAATAGATAGTCTGGCGCGGCATAGCGGCCTTCCCAACGCTCGAAATCACTCATTGCTACTGCTCCATCCCGTGCCGCGCGCTGGCCCCAACGACCTGCGGGACAATAAACCGCAATGCGCGCCAATAAAATCACCGATGGTTGACGGCAGCGATGTGTTGCGGACAATGGCCGCAACGCGGAGGATATCCATGACTGCAGATGCGGGCGCAACGGCGCAAAGTCGGCCACAGGTCCGACCTTGGCACACCATCGTTCATGCAGCGCTCAAGGACAACGACGTGCGCCTCGTCACCTATGTCCCCGACAAGGTGCTTACGCCGCTGATTGCCGCCATCGAGGCTGACGACACGCTCACCTCCTTCGCGACGACGCGCGAGGAGGAAGCGGTCGGTATCCTCACCGGCGCGTGGATGGGCGGTATGCTCGGCGCCATGCTGATGCAGACCAGCGGCTTTGCCTCGATCCCCACGGTGCTCGCATCGCTGGCAGTGCCGTATCAGATCCCGCTGCTGATGTTCATTTCCGAACGTGGCACGCTCGGCGAATTCAATCTCGGGCAAACGCTGGTGTGCAAGACCGTGCGGCCGGTGCTCGATGCGCTCGCCGTCGAGCACCACACCATCACACGACGCGAGGAATTGGGTTTTGTGATCGACCGCTCGATCAAGCAAGCTGTCGCGATCCAGGCGCCCGTTGCCTTCATCCTCTCGCCGATCCTCACCGGCGGCAAAGTTTTCGAGGCCTGAGCGTCATGATCGAGAAAACGCAAACGCGCCGTCCCGGACAGTTCGACAACGCAAAAATCGTTAACCGCTTCGACATCACCCAGCGGCTGGTCGCCAAGCTGCACAACGACGAGGCGGTGGTCGCCGGCATCGGCAACACCAATTTCGATCTGTGGGCGGCGGGCCGCCGGCCGCAGAATTTCTACATGCTTGGCAGCATGGGGCTGGCGCTGCCGATC
>Ga0310811_10008843_pt1 | contig 12969 bp, 15 predicted proteins | sample YCmetagenome_FD_207642 | JGI IMG/M metagenome (GOLD analysis project Ga0310811, IMG submission 207642) | Soil microbial communities from experimental microcosm in Duke University, North Carolina, United States - YC | ecosystem: Engineered > Artificial ecosystem > Soil microcosm > Unclassified ...
CGGTGGTGTCGATGGCCGTGACCACGCCTTCGGTGGAGACGTGGGCGCCGAGCAGCGGCGAGGTGTGGCTCGCACCCTGGATCTCGTAGGTGTGCACGAGCTGGAAGTCGTCGTTGACGATCGTCCCCGTGCCGACACCCGTCCCGAACAGCGTGGCCGTCCCGGCGGTGTTCTGCACATTGGACAGCGCGAGGTTGAAGGTCTCGTTGACCTCGACCGCCGTGTCGCCGTGGACAGTGACCGAGACCGTCTGGGTCGCGGGGCCGCCCGCCGTGAAGTGCAGCGTGCCGCTCGCGGCGGCGTAGTCGGCGCCCGCGGTGGCCGAGCCGCCGCCCGTGGCGTAGTCGACGGTGAAGTCACCGCTGGTGTCCGTGCGGCTGACCACGAAGCTGAGCACCTTGTCGCCGGCGTCGCCCTCGGTGATCGAGGCGTCACCGATCGAAACGCTGGCCCCGACCAGCGGCTGGCTGGTCACCTTGATGTTGTCGACCCCGAGCCACTCGTCGTTGCTCACGGCGTCAGTGGTCATGAACCGCAGCTCCACCTGGCCCTGGCCGCTCAGGGCCGAAGGCAGGTCGAAGCTCTGGTGGAGCGTGTTGGCGCCCGCGGGCGAGGAGAACGGGTTGTTGAGGTACGAGCCGGGGAGGTTCGTCCACTGGCCGGTGTCGCCGATCCGGTACTGCACGACGAACTGCTGGCTCGCGAAATCGCCGTCGACGTGGCGCAGGTCGAACTCGAGGTGCAGGCCCTGGCGGCCGGTCGCGTCGAGGAACAGCTCGAGATAGGGCGCCCGCGCCGTGCCCGAGCCCTGCAGCGCGATGGTCGGATTGCCGCCGATGCCGGCGTCGCCCGCCTTGTTGAAATAGGCCACGCCGCCCGTCGTGAGGGTGGTCGCCTGGCCCACGTTGACGTCGACCACCCGGCCAGTGTCGTCGGCCGTGATGTTCGACGGGTTGACGCCGGTCGCGGTCGCCAGGCCGTCGCCGCGATAGGCGACCAGGCTCGGCGCGGCGGACCAGTCGTCGTTGGCCAGCGGCACGCTCGACCAGTCCTGGAAGAAATCCCCGCCCGCCAGGCTGAAGAACACTTGAGACATGAAGACCCCCGCATGACCGGCGAGCACCCGCCGCCGGTCCCCCAATCGATGACGCCCGCAGGCACGCCGCGCCCGGCCGGCCCGCCCGCGAGCCGTCGCCGCGCATCTGCGCGACTGGGACAGCCGCAGGTGCTGCGCAGCCATCCCGCCACACGCTCGATTAGCCCATGTCCGTGACAGACCGTTTACATTGTGACGACTGTGACCGTCGCGGTAACGATCGCGACTTGCCGGCCGCGACTTGATCGGCGCGCCTGACCGGGGCAGCGTCACCCGGTCGGGAGGCGAATCCGCATGAAATCAGTGACCACTCTGGCCGCAGCGTTGGCGCTCGCGGCCACCTCGGCGGCGCAGGCCGCGCCGAAAGCGGCGCCCAAGGACGCCAAGCTATGGGCCGCCGCGGAGGCCGCCCGGGCGGGCCAGCTGCAGCTTCTGCAGCAGGTGGTCGATATCGACTCCGGCACCGGCGACGTCGAAGGCGGCCGCAAGGTCGCCGCCGTGCTGATTCCGCGCCTGAAGGCGCTCGGCATGACCATCGAGAGCGTCCCCGCCGAGGCCGAGGGCCTGCCGGAGAATGTGGTGGCGACGCTCGCCGGGTCGGGCAAGGGCCGGATCCTGATGATCGGCCACATCGACACGGTGTTCGGCCCTGGCACCGTCGCCAAGCGGCCGTTCCGCATGGACGCCGAGAAGGCCTACGGGCCGGGCGTCTCGGACGAGAAGGGCGGGGTCGTCCAGGCGATCACGGCCCTGCAGCTGCTGCACGACGCGGGCTTCAAGGACTTCAAGCAGGTCACCCTGCTGATCGAGACCTCGGAGGAGCGCGGCTCGCCGGGCACGCAGAAGCTGATCGCCCGCCTGGTCAAGGAGGCCGACGTCGAGCTCAACCTGGAGCCGGGCGATCCGCCGGACGCCGTCACCGTCTGGCGCAAGGGCTCGACGACCTTCCACATCGACGTGAAGGGCCGCGCCGCCCACGCCGGCGTCGCGCCGCAGGACGGCCGCAACGCCGCCCTTGAGCTGATCCACCAGCTGCAGGGCGCGGACGCGCTGCCGAAGTCCGGGACCGGCCTCACCGCCAACCTGACGGTGATCAACGCCGGCACGCGGAACAACATCATCCCCGAGGACGCCCACGCCCAGATCAACGTGCGGGTGCGGGAGCGCAAACAGGTGGACGAGGTCCAGGCGCTGCTCGAGAAGAACGCGGCGACGACCGCCGTTCCGGACACCAAGGTGGCGATCAGCCGCGAGCCCGCCTTCCCGCCTCTGCCCTCCAACCCGGCGACCGACGCGCTCGCCGTCCGCGCCCAGGCGATCTACGCCGGCCTCGGGATGACCCTCGGGACCGGCGGCAACGGCGGGGCTTCGGAATCGGCGCTCGCCGCCGACGCCGGCGTGCCGGCCCTCGACGGCCTGGGTCCGACCGGCGGCGGCTTCCACTCCGACGCCGAGTACCTGGACCTGAAGACCCTGACGCCGCGGCTCTACCTCCTGGCCAAGCTCATCCAGGACCTCGGCCGCAATCCGCCGCCGCCGATGGCCAAGCCTTAGGCGGCGATGCGGTTGATCCAGTCCCTGAGCACGCCGACCACCTGCTCGGCCGGCGCGTAGCCGCGGGTGACGACGCCGAAGACGCCGGCCTCGTTCGGGCCGCCGACCAGGGTCGGGAAGGCGGTGACGCCGGCCCGCTGCGAGATCGCGTAGTCGCGCCAGGTCTCCTGCTTGGCGTCTTCGCCCGACCACTGGGCGAGGAAGTCGGCGCGATCGAGCCCCAGCTCTCCGGCCAGGTCGGCCAGCACCTCGCCGGAGGTGACATCGCGCCCCTCCGCATAGAAGGCTCGCTGCGCCCGGGCGAGATAGCTGACCGCCAGCTCTTCGCCTTCCCTGCGGGCCACCACCACCGCCCGCGCGGCGGGATCGGTGTCGTAGCGGAAGCCCTCGCGGTCGAGGGCGTGCTCGTCGAACGGCAGGCCGGTCGCCTCGTGGACATGGGTCCAGTGGCCGAGCACCTCGCGCTTGGCCTCGGCCGTCATCGGCTGCTCGGTCCCGGGGCGTAAGCCGCCCATGACCACCTTGACCGGCAGGGCGCGGCCGAACGCCCGGCGGATCTCCTCGATGACCGGCGAGAAGCCGTAGCACCAGGAGCACATCGGATCGGCGAAGTAGATGAGGTGCGGCTCGTCCATAGCGGGTCTCCTGGTGGGAAACATCGCGCCGATGCGGCCGCACGTCACGCAAAACGGGCGCCGCCTTCGACATCCAGCCGAGAAGGGCTTGATCAAGACCTGAGGCGTGGTCGCCCGCGGCCGCCAAGGTCCGCGCTTCCGCTCACCTAGGACTCAGGTCAGCAATCCTGCATTCCGCGTAGAGAAGAACCGGCTCTCCTCTGCGGGAACCTTCAGCCCAGGTTGTACGCTGGAGCTTTCGCGAGGGATGAGTGCATGGTCCAATACGCGGTGACGCTCAAGAACGGCGACTGGACCGTCTTCCAGGACGGCGAGCCGATCGAGCACGGCCTCACCCGCTCCGCCGCCATTCAGATGGCGAAGGACCTGGCGTTCGAGGCCGAGGAGCGCGGCGACACCGTCGAGCTCCTGATCCAGGGCTACTACGGCGACATGTCGCGCCGCCTGTCCGGCGGCGCGGACGAGATCTAGCCGCGGCGGGACGCCGACTTCGCCTCGCGGCGGGCGCGGGCCTCGGCCTTGGCGGCCGCCTTCCGCTCCTTGCGCTCGTTGCGCTTCATCTCGAGCTGCAGCTGCTCGTCGTTCTCGATGGCCAGTCGGGCCTCTTCAGCGGCGGCTTCGGCGCGAAGGCGGGCCTCCTCCTTCTCGGCGGCGCGGCGGGCGCGCACCTCCTCGAGCTCGCGCGCCTTACGCTGGGCGCGGGTCTCGAGTTGCTCCGGACGGACGGTGGGCTTGGGTTTGAACTTCTCGAGGAGGGCTTTCCGGGCTTCGGCCTGGCTGGTCAGGCGTTCGGAAAAGCCGCCGATCTTGGGCTCACGCATGTTCAACTTGAGTGGATTTCTCTCGTGTGCGCCAACAACCCCCGGGCGCAGGTCGGGTTGCCCGCGGCCCGATCAAATCGGGCCGCGCCGGCGAAGGCGGAGGTCAGCCGACGATGTCGGCGTCGGTGAAGAACTGGGCGATCTCGAGCTTGGCGTTCTCGAGGCTGTCGGAGCCGTGCACCGAGTTCTCGCCGACATTGTTGGCGTAGAGCTTGCGGATGGTGCCGTCCGCCGCCTGCGCGGGGTTCGTGGCGCCCATCACTTCGCGGTACTTGGCGACGGCGTTGTCGCCCTCGAGCACCTGCACGACCACCGGCCCGGAGGTCATGAACTCGACGAGCTCGCCGTAGAACGGCCGCTCCTTGTGGACCTCGTAGAACGTCCTGGCCTGGTCGTCGGTCATGCGGATACGGCGCTGGGCGACGATGCGCAGGCCCGCGGCCTCGATCACCGCATTGATCTTCCCGGTCAGGTTCCGCTTCGTCGCGTCGGGCTTGATGATCGAGAAGGTGCGTTCGGTCATGGGTCGGTCTGGGCGTCCTGGAAAACTGGGAGGACGCGCCGCCGGGGCGGCGCGAGGTGGCGGGCTCTATAGCGGCAAGGTCCGGCCGGTACAACAGATGTGGGAACCAACGACCGCATCTGCTATGCAGCGCCCCGGTTAGGCGGCGGCGCGGCTCCAGCAATCCCTGACCGACCCGCCCATCACGCAGTGGCAGCGCACGACGCGCCTGCGCCCTTCCGTCGTTCATTCAGATCCGATGCTTCAGATCCACGACCTCGTATTCGACGCCTGGGGCCGGCGATTCTTCGACCACGCCACGGTCACCCTGCCGAAGGACGCCAAGGTGGGGCTGGTCGGTCGCAACGGGGTCGGCAAGTCCACCCTGTTCAAGCTGATCCTCGGCCAGCACACCCAGGGCGACGGCGAGATCGCCGTGCCGCGCCAGGCCCGCATCGGGTCGGTCGACCAGGAGCATCCGGCGACTCCGGCGCCGCTGCTCGACACCGTGCTGGCCGCCGACGTGGAGCGGGCCAGCCTGCTCGACGAGTTGGAGACCGCTCCACCCGAGCGGCTCGGCGAGATCTACGCCCGCCTCATCGACATCGACGCCGACCGGGCGCCGTCGCGCGCCTCGGAGATCCTGGCCGGCCTCGGCTTCTCCAACGACGACCTGACGCGCCCCATGGCCGAGTTCTCCGGCGGCTGGCGGATGCGCGTGGCGCTGGCCGCCGCGCTGTTCGCCGCACCCGACCTGCTGCTGCTCGACGAGCCGACCAACTACCTCGACCTGGAAGGCGCGCTCTGGCTCGAGGCGCGGCTGCGCAAGTACCCGCACACCGCCATCGTCATCAGCCACGACCGCGAGCTCCTGAACAACTCCATCGACCACATCCTGCACCTCAAGGACGGCAAGCTGGAGCTCTACGCCGGCGGCTACGACAGCTTCGAGCGGCAGCTCGGCGAGAAGCTGCGCCTCCAGGAAGCGGCGCGGGGGAAGATCGAGGCCAAGCGGGCGCACATGCAGGCCTTCGTCGACCGCTTCAAAGCCAAGGCCTCCAAGGCGCGCCAGGCGCAGTCGCGAATGAAGGCGATCGCCAAGCTGCCGCCGATCGCCGCGGTGATCGAGGAGCACGTCGCGCCGTTCACCCTGCCCTCGCCCGAACGGCCGCTGGCTCCGCCGCTGCTCAGGCTTGAGGGGGCCGTCGCCGGCTACGGCGGCCCGCCGATCCTCAGGAAGCTGGATCTGCGGCTCGACGTCGACGACCGCATCGGCCTCCTCGGCGTCAACGGCGCCGGCAAGTCGACCTTCGCCAAGCTGGTCGCCGGCGCGCTCGACCTCGAGGCCGGCCGCATGCATCGGTCGGGCAAGATGCGCGTGGGCTGGTTCCACCAGCACCAGATCGAGGCCATGGACCCTGCCGACACGCCCATGGAGATCATCCGCCGCGCCCTGCCGGAGGCCAGCGAGTCACAGCGCCGCTCCAAGCTCGCCCAGTTCGGTCTCGGCTTCGAGAAGCAGTCGACGACGGTCGCCAACCTCTCCGGCGGCGAGCGGGCCCGCCTGCTCCTCAACCTGGTGGCCATGGAGGCGCCGCACCTCCTGATCCTCGACGAGCCGACCAACCACCTCGACATCGACAGCCGCCGCGCGCTGCTGGAGGCGCTCAACGACTACGAAGGCGCGGTGATCCTGATCACCCACGACCGCTCGCTGATGGAGCTGGTCGCCGACCGCCTGTGGCTCGCCGCCGACGGGTCGATCACGCCGTTCGAGGGCGACATGGAGGACTACGCCCGCTTCGTCCTCGACCGCGCACGCACCGCCGCCCGGGCCCCGACCCAGGTGCGGCCCGAGGCGCCCCCGCCCCCGTCGCCCGCGCCGGCGCCGGCCCGCAAGGCCCCGACCGGCACGGCGCGGCGCCGCGCCGAGGCGGCCGAGGCGGCGCTGGCCCGCGCCAGCGAGGCTCTGCAGCAGATCGACGCGGCCCTGACCAATCCCGGCGCCTACGCCAGCGATCCGGCCAAGGCCGCGCAGCTCGGCCGGAAGCGCGCCGAGGCGCACGCCGCGCTGGAAGCCGCTGAGCTGGAATGGCTGCAGGCGCAGGAGGCCTACGAACAGCTCAAGTCCACCGCCTAGCGACAGCGTTCCCGCGCCGCTTCAAGCCCTTATGTCGTGAACTAAGAGCGCCGCCGAGGAACCGCCCCGCATCCGTCCGCATTGCCCGCCCGTTCGGGAGAGGACGCCATGGCGAGGATCATTCCCAAGCTCGTGCTCCAGGCGGCGCCGATCGCCGTGCTGGCCGGCGCCGGCCTGCTGGCCCTGCGCGGGCCCGAGCCCCGCCGCGAGGCCAGCGTGCTCCGGGACGGGCGCGGCCGCTCCGCCCGCTCGCCGCTGCAGATCCCTTTCAAGGGCTGGAAGGACATCCTGATCCGCACCTACAAGGAGTTCACCGACGACCAGGTGCCGCTGATCGCGGCGGGCGTCAGCTTCTACACTCTGCTGGCCATCTTCCCGGGCCTGGCGGCCTTCGTGGCGCTCTACGGCCTGTTCGCCGATGTCGCCGAGGCGCAGCACCACCTTCAGGTGCTGTCCCTGGTGCTGCCGACCGACACGCTGATGTTCCTCGGCGACCAGATGATCCGCCTGGCCGCGGCGCAGAAGGGCGGCCTCTCGGTCACCTTCGTCGTCGGCCTGCTGACCTCGATCTGGAGCGCCAACGGCGCGGTCAACGCGCTGATGACGGGGCTCAACATCGCCTACGAGGAGCACGAGACCCGAAGCTGGATTCGCAAGACGCTGACCTCCCTCGCCCTCACCCTTGGGCTGTTGGCGTACGGCCTCGCGGCGATCGTTGTCCTAGGCGCCGGCCCGGCGGTCAAAGCGTATGTCGGCCCCCAGGCTGCGTTCATGCTGAACCTGATCAGCTGGCCGATCCTGTTGATCGGCATGGGCGTCGGCCTCGCCCTGCTCTACCGGTTCGGGCCGAGCCGGGAGCCGGCGCGCCTCCAATGGATCAGCTGGGGCTCGGCGGTCGCGCTCGTCCTGTGGATCGCCGTCTCGGCGCTGTTCTCGCTCTACGTCGGCAATTTCGCCCATTACGACAAGACCTATGGCTCTTTGGGCGCGGTCGTCGGCTTCATGATGTGGAACTGGCTCACCAACGTCGTGATCCTGGTCGGCGCCGAGCTCAATTCCGAGATCGAGGCCCAGACCGCAGTCGACACGACCGTGGGCGAGCCGCGGCCGATGGGTGTGCGCGGCGCCAAGGTCGCCGACACCCTGGGAGCCGCCCAGTCCGGCTAGGACAGAGTCCCGCCAGGGTTCGGGCGCCGCCGACTTGCCTCAGGTGATGTGCTTGGGGCTGATCGGGTCGGAGCTCGGGAAGGTCTCCTCGATAGCCTCGTCCAGCAGGGCTTCCTGGCGATCTTCGGCGCCGGCCGCCTTGTCGGCGAGGTGGTCGTGCTTCTCGCCCTCCGCCAGCGGCTCGGCCGGCCGGGAGTGGGGAGCGTCGATGTGCTTGTCCTCGTGCTTCACCTGGCCTTCCACGGCCATGTCGGCGGTGGAGCCGCTCGAGCCGTGCGTGAAGGCGCGCTTGGCTTCTTCCTCGGTCTGCTTCTGGGGCATTTCGTCTCCTTGAGTCGTTGGGGCCTGCCTGAGGCCGCTATTTCTTCTCCAGCAGCAGCTGGCCTTCCTTCTTCAGCCGGCCCTGCACCTTGCCCGCCATCAGGGCCAGCAGGTTGGGCAGGATCACCTCCAGCCTGACCGTGCGGTCGGCCACGTCGATGGCGCCGGAAATCGTCTGGCCCATGGTCGCGAAGTCGAACGACAGCCGGTCGCCCTCCCAGCTCTTGGAGACCTCGCCCAGACCGCCGAGGTGCCTGGAGAGGTCGGCGAAGCCCGCTTCCACGCGCCGCCGCGCCTCGGCGCGGCCGAGCTCGTGCGGGATGTCGACGGTGACGGCCTTGCTCATACCCACTCTAACGGTCGGCGCCGTGCCGGGGGTTCCGCGCCACGGCGAAGCCCCCTAGCTTTACGGGCCATGAGCGATGAACAGCCGCGCCCCGAGGATCGAAGCCTGTTCGGCGAAGGGCGCTACCCCGACACCGGCCCCCTCGCCGTCCTCGCCAGGCTGGCGTTCCTCGGCTCCATCCTGGCGATCATGGTCGCCGTGTTCCTGCCGCCGCAGTTCGTCCCGAAGTTCGCGCGCTCGCACTACCTGGAGCACTTCGCGGCGTTCTATGTGGCCGCGCTGTTCGCCTTCGCCGCCATGCCGCGCACCCAACTGCGCCGTGTCGCCACCGCCTTCGTGCTGTTCGGCCTGGCGCTAGAGGCCACCCACCTCCTCGCCGGCGCCGCGCTCGCGCCGCTGATCGACAACTGGGTGGCCGACATGGGCGGGCTCACGGCCGCGGTCGCGCCGATCGTCGTCGAGCGATTCCGGCGGCGCTTCCCGCGACGGGCGCCGCCGGCGGCATAGGCCGAGGGCCTAGAGGAACGTCCAATGGCCGCGGTCGCGGACGCGCAGGTTGTTCTGCACGTGGCGAACGCCGTCGACGTCGACCGTATCCTCGATCCGGCGCTTGTCCTCCTTGCGGCGGACGGTGCCGTTCAGCGTCACCTCGGCGTCCTCCACCAGCACCTCGACGTCGTGCAGGTCGAGGCTGCGCTGGTTCTTCAGCCGCTGCACGATCACCGCCCAGAGCACGCGGTCCGAGGGCCCGCGGCGGCGTGACCGCCGCTCGTCGACGTCCCGGCCAGTGAAGAAGGCGCCAGCCCGGTCGGCCCAGGAGCGGGGCTCGCGTTCGCGGTCCTCACGGTCCCGGTCGGCGTAGCGTTCCTCCTCGTAGCGCTCGCCCATCTCGCGGTCGTCATCCGAGAAGCGCCGGTAGGACCGGCCACGCTCGCGGTCGTAGGCCCAGTCGTCGGAGTAGTCGGCCTGGCCGTAGTCGTCGGCGTTCTCGCGGGTCCGCTCGTCCGCGCGATAACCGGTGCGCGAGTCCGGATCATAGGCGTAGTCGCTGGAGTAGTCCGCCTGGCCGAAGTCCTCTCGGTCCCGCGGATCCCGCCGTCCGTTGCGGCGCTCCTCGTCGCGTTCACGCCATTCATAGCGCGCCATGAGACGTCTCCTTCAGCCAAAGGTGATTTGCCGAACAACCGGCGCCATGCCCTTCGGTTCCCGTGGGCTGTCGGAACCCTGCGGCGCGACCGCCGGGTTGAGGCATGACCTGCCACCGCGACTCAACCGAACATGAGGGGCCGTGCCGATATCCCCTCCCCCGCCGAGCCGTAACGCCTCGCAACCTGCGCCTGAGCCTCTCGAGGCCGAGCTGGCCGAAGCGCTGCCTGCGCCCAAGTCGCGGTCGCTGGTCCGCGTCGGCCGGCTCGCGCTGCGCATCTTGCCCCTGGTGCTCCTGGTCGCCGCGGTCCTGGTGCTGCGCCGGGAGTTCCGCGGCCTCAGCTGGGACGAGGTCGCCACCGCGATCGACGGTTGGGGCCACGTCGCCATCGTCGCCGCCCTAGCGCTCTCGGCCGCCAGTTTCATGTTGATGGGCGTCGTCGAGTGGCTCGGCCTGCGCTGGGCGGGGGCCAAGCTTCCATGGGGCGTCGCCCTGCTGGGCTCGTTCCTGTCGGGCGCGATCGGCCACGCCATCGGGGCGAACCTGCTCGTCGCCGGCGCCGTCCGCGCGCGGCTCTACGACCGCTACGGCGTCACCCTGACCCAGGTCGCCGCGACGACCCTGTTCAACGGCATGTCCTTCGCCGTGGGGCTCTCGACGCTTGGCGGCTCGGGCCTGCTGTTGGCCAGCCGCGCCGAACTCGCCGCCACCGCCATCCCGGTCTATCTGGCCCGCACCGCCGGCGCCCTTCTCGTGGCCGGCGCCATGGGCTGGATCGCCATCTGCTTTCTGCGCCACGGCAAGCCGCTCACCGCCTTCGGCCGCAGCCTGACCCTGCCCACCGCCAAGGACGCGATCCTGGCGCTGATCATCGGCGTCGTCGACAATGGCATCGCGGCGGCCATCATCTGGGTGCTGCTGCCGCACGACACGACCAGCTACGCGAGTTTCGTCGGCGCCTATGCGGTGGCCTGCGTGGTGGGCCTGATCTCCGGCGTGCCAGGCGGCGCCGGGGTGTTCGAGACCGCCATCTCCACCCTGCTGCCGAGCGTCAAACCCGCGCCGCTCGCCGCCGCGTTTCTGGGCTACCGCCTGGCCTACTATCTGCTGCCGCTGATCATCGCCTCGCTCGGCCTGTTGGGAGACACCCTCCTGGAGCGGCTGGGCCGCCGAGACTCTGGCCGATAGCCTCAGACGGCCTCGATCACCCCGATCGCCATCCGCCGCCGCAGCCGGAAGCCCAACGCCTCGTAGATGCCGATGGCGCCTGTGTTGGCGGCGTAGACGTGCAGGAACGGCGTCTCGCCGCGGCCTGAGATCCCGGCCATCACCACGCGCATCAGCGCGGCCGCGTAGCCGCGGCCTCGGCGATCCGGATGGGTGCAGACGGCGCTCACCTCGGTGAAACCGTCCGGCTGCATGCGCTCGCCGCTCATGGCGACCAGCCGGCCAGCCTCGCGGACCCCGACGAAGCGGCCGAGCCGGTGGGTGGCGGTCGAGAACGGGCCCGGCCGGGTGAGCATTGCGAGCGCCCGCATCTCCTCGGCGTCGGGCTCGCCCAGCTCGAGGATCTCGAAGGCCGTGTCACCGGCCGCAGGCGCAGGGCCCGCGGCCACCATCTGCCAGCATTCCGGCTCGAAGCGCAGCCGCACCCCGGCCGGCGCCTGCGGCGGCTCGGCCTCGACCAGATAGAGGCCGCCCTCCGCGCCGGCGAGTCGCTGAAGGGCCGCCCAGCTTTCGGGCGCGTGGTCGGCCGCCGCGCCGAACGGACCGTACTCGGGAGCGAAGCGGCGAGCTGGACCGTCGAGGCGCGCCAGCGACGCCTGACGGCCGCCAAGCGCGCTCCAAACAGGCCGATCAAGAGGGTGAGTCATCGGCCGACGACGCTAGAGCCCTCAGTGGTCGTTGTCGCCCACCAGCTTGCGCAGGTGATCCAGGACGCCCTGCATGGTGAAAGGCTTTTCCAGGAACAGGCTGCCGGGCACGCCGTTCGCCTCGAACGAGGCCCGCGAGGTCTGACCGCTCACATAGATCACCGCCAACCCCGGATCGGTGCGGCGAGCGAAGCGCGCCACGTCGTAGCCGGTGGTGCCGGACCCCAGATTGACGTCGACGATCATGCAGGTGAACTCGCGCTGATGCTCGAGCGCCTCGTAGGCGCCGCGATCGGACTGCGCGCAGACAGCCTCGAAGCCTTCCTCCTGCAGGAGGTCGGAGATGAGCTCACGGACGTGCGGCTCGTCCTCGACGATCAACACACGCGCCATGGCGGAACGCTTGGGACGGGCTTCGGACATTGGTTCAGGCTGCGACCGTCAACGGGCCCGTCAATGTTGGGTTCCCGACATAACAACCCAAAAAGCCGTTGTGGCGGGCTCGACCCACTCGGCTAACTCTGTGGCCGGGCGCCCGCGCCGCGCGCAAACAGCAGGTCCGACCAGCGCCAGGCGCCGCGGCCGAGCACCACCCGCGGCGCGCCGGGCCGGTCGTTCAGCGCCAGGACCACGAGGCCTCTCACCGGCTCGTTGCGGCAGGCGACCGGGGCGAAGCCCACTTCCCACATGATCGACTCGCGCACCTCGGCGAGGCCGGCGCCGTCCTGGTCGAGGCGGCGGACCCACTCTCCGTTCCAAACCAGGATCGGCCGGCCGCGGTGGACCGCGGCGACGGCGGCCTGGACACGGGCGTCCTTGCGCAGCTGCTCCTGCAGCCACGCGGCCATGTCGCAGCCCGCGCCGCCACCGGCGCCGCCGCCTGAGCCAGCGGTGCGGGCGCCGACCAGGTCCGCGTCGCTCAAAGAGTCGGAGAGATCGGTCTGCTTGCCGACGGCGACCTCCAGCGGCGGGACCTCCCTGGGCGCCGCCTTGGCCGGGCGGACCTTCAGCCGCGGCGGCGGCTTGACCGGCTCGGGCTTCGGCGGCGCCGGGCTGGGCGGCTCCGGCTCCGGCTCCGGGGCCGGGGCGGGTTCCGGCGGCGTCGGCAGCAGCCGGGGCTGGACAATCTCCACCGGCAGGATGTCGGGTTCGACCGGCGGCGGCGCGGTCGGCGCGACCGACAGCACCGCGGCGAGCACCGCGAGGTGCCCGACCACGCTGAGCGCGCCCCACAGCACGCGTCGATCGCGGCGCTTCGCCGGTCGGTCAGCGCTCAAGCTGCACCATCCCTACCCCCGGTCATCCCGGCCGATGTGAAGCGGAGAGACGGGACCTGGAACGCCTCGCGGCGCATCAGGGGGCCGCC
>Ga0310811_10008844_pt1 | contig 12968 bp, 13 predicted proteins | sample YCmetagenome_FD_207642 | JGI IMG/M metagenome (GOLD analysis project Ga0310811, IMG submission 207642) | Soil microbial communities from experimental microcosm in Duke University, North Carolina, United States - YC | ecosystem: Engineered > Artificial ecosystem > Soil microcosm > Unclassified ...
GGCACCAGTCCGACGCATGCACCCACCTGGCGCCGGTTGCTGAACTCCCGCCAGAACAGCTCGAGCGCGAGGCGCGACGCACCGACTTCGCCAATCCCCTTCAGACGCGTCAAGTCCTGGCTTCGCTTGCGCGCGGGCGCCGGCACGTTTGCCTGCCGCGTCTTCTCTAGCGCCACGAGTTGCTGCTCGGCGAGCGCCACCCGTTCGCACTCGCGCAGAAGCCGCTCACGCAGCTCGGGCGGTAGCGGCGCACCGTCGTGGCACTTCACCTCGTTACGCGTGAGCCGGCCAGCGAAGGCCTTGCAGTCGACGTCGTCCCAGCAGCCCAGCGTGGCCAGCAGTTTGCGCATCCGGTCGCGGTGCTGCCGCACTTCCTTTTGCAGTTGCCCACGATCGCGCATTAGCTGGCGGGACGCTTCATCCTGCGGCGATGGCACATGCACCACGTGCATTCGGTCGCGCTCGCCGCGTCGCCACGCGCGCAGGTTAATCACCAGCTTGATGACATCGAGCCGGTCGGTCTTCGCGCGTCGCTTGTGGCGTTCGACCGGAATGCTCGCCGGATCGACGACATGGCACTCGATGCTGCGCGCCTGCAGCGCACGAAAGATCCAGAAGGCATCCTGACCGGCCTCGTAGCTCACGACCACCCGCACGTCCGCAGGCAGCGACCACTTCTCTTTGTGGCGTTCGATCAGGTCCAGAACTGCCTGCACGCGGGCGGCGGCCTGTGGCTGCGCGACGGCGTGCACGGCGGGCGTCTCGCGCCGGCCGTCATGCAGCGCGACCTTCCACTTCGCCCCGGCCAACTCTAGCGACACGGCAAGTATTGCTTCTTCACCGCGGGTGATGAATGTCTGATCCGTGCGCATGATGTTCTCCTTTGAACAAGACTTGACACGCTGATTTTACGTATCAGTTCGTCGACGCCTCCTGCTCATAGGATCTACCCGATCCCCGCATCTTTGCGCAATTGGCCGGCGGCCGGACTGATCCGCGATTACAGGCACTGAACGCATGTCACAGGCGTGAGCGGTGCATGACGCCGCCGTTAAGCCGGGCCTGCACACCGGGTCGCATCCTTGTGCTGTCGATCGTCCGGGTCAGCGGCATGGGTTTGATGAAGAGGTAGGCGCAACCCACTCCGGCGACGCATCGGCGGGGAAATGTGGTCGCCCCCGGCGCGCCCGCGCGCACCGTCGGGTACGTCTCATGAACCGCCCGCTGCTGGTCCGCGCCTTCTGCGTGTGCGCCCTGCATGCTGTCCGGCGTCCAGGTCGCGCACGCATCGATCCGGTTGCGCGCACGCCGGCTACCCGTCGGGGCACAGCGTCATCACGCCAGGGGCCATCCGGCGACGTCGTCCAGCCGATACAAGGGCCAGTGTCCGCAGGCTCCCTCAAAGCAAAGCAAACAGGTCGCATCATTTTCAATGCTGATAAGTCGTATTATCAGCATTGCATTTAATGGGCTAAAATGGGGGCAGGGCGCATCGCGCCCCGCCGGCTACGGCTTTTCCGCCGCCGGCATCCCCAAGGTAACGAGGCGTGAATGTCGCAAGTGCCGGTCGATGTACGTGCAATGAAGCGAAAGTAGAAGCGTTTCGGAAGTAAAAGTAGAAGCAGCCTTGGCGCAAGTGGTCGACATCGCCCACCCAGACGGTCGTCGTGTCCATTCCCTTCGTACCTATTCACTGCCATGTTCGTGTGGGTCTGGCAGCTTTCCGCTTGATCCGCTATCGGTACGTTGAGGCCCTGTTGGCAGAACCGCTTTGTTGGCTTTTCTCTCCCGCCGCTCGCTACGCCCCCGTTCCGCACGCTTCGCGACTTCTTCCAGAGATTGCACGTGTTCTGGCGTAGTACGACCAAAGCGCTTGTGATAACAGTGCGCGATAAATTCGGCGAGGGGGCGCTTCCACGGCTCCTGCTGGTCGTTAGCCAGCGATCCGAATTTTCGGGGATTCATTCCCAGTTCGCGGGCCATCTGGATATGGGTATGGCTCAACCTGAAGCGCTGCCTCGCTTCAAGCCACGGCTGAAGCTTCGATGGTACCGCCATCAGTGCTCACCTTTGCGCCAACGCGCGACGGTCAGTCGCTCCACCGCTGCGTAGTAACGCGCTGGCGAAGCCGCAGCATCGTCGTTCTGATTCGTCTTCAAAATATCAAACAGATGCTCCGCGACGACTGAGCCGATCGCGTGAACCGCGTCGTGTCGCGTAAGCCCTTCATTCCCGAGGCGATCCATCGCGCGGACCATGGGCTCAAGATTCAGGGCGATCTGGTTTTCGACGATCGCATGTAGCGCAGCGTGTGCCGCGACATTGGGAAGCTTGATACGGGCAACGCGATGATACGTTTCGACGAGAGCAATTCGCTCCTGCTCATCGAGTTCGAGCCATGATTCAGGTTCGGGCGCGCACCCGGGGTTGTACTCTTTCATGATGCTAGTCCTGTACCGATTCTGCCTGTCGTAAAACTAACGTCTACCGCTGCGTTGCGCTTCAGTCCAGTCATCGGCGGCATTGCGGGCGCCCGTCCCACACAACCGGGAGCGACTCATTGACGACAACACGCCGGGCCGCAGGCCGTTCGGGAACCGTCCATCCCGCGACCTGGATGCATCGCGACGTCATGCCGGCAGATGATGCGCCAGCACCGTGGCGACGAACGAATGCCCCGGAATGGCTGCAAGCTGCGCCCTCAAACGCCTGTTGAGCTCGTCGCGCTCCATGCCGGTGGCAACGGCCGCATCCGCTAGCGCACCATAGGCATCCAGCACATCGCTCCCCGTGATTTCGTAACCGAAGCCTGCGGCCATCCAGTGCAACGCTGCCGTGCCACAGGCCACCGCGAATGCAGGCTTGCGCTGCGCGAAATCGCGTGTGGCCCGCGTCAGGGTTCGCGGGTCGGTAGGGCCGCGCATCGCGAGCGACACCGCCAGATCGAACATGCCCGCGTCCTTCGCGGCGGCGAACCATTTCCCCTCCGCGCCGGGACTGCTCGCGACCAGATCGTGGAGGATGCTGTCGGGACTCCTGTCCGAATATTTTTTCGCGATGGCACGGAACGTCGCGAGATGCGTGGTGGCCTGATTGGCCTCGATCGCGTAGCGCCGATATGCCTCGTCCATCATGCCCGACGACAGAAGGATCGCTTCGCATTTGCGGGCGATGGCGGCAGTGGGCACATTCAGCCCCCTCGACGCTTCCGCGTAACGCAGTGCTTCAGCCGAACGATTTAATGCGATCAGTGCATCCACCCCGTACTGGCGATACCCCCACCAGTTCAGGCGCGCGCCATTCACGAGAGCGAGCAGTTCCTCATGGCGCCCGGCGGCATTCAGCGCGCTGAGGCAGGCGGTGGTACCCGCGAAATGCTCGCCCAGACCTTCAGCGCCTATCACGCGCGCTGTTATCGGCAACAACCGGTCTGCCCATGAGGACGCGATGGCGGCCGACGTACACAGGTCACCCCAGCGATCGCCCAGCTGTTCGATATACGGCATCGGGTCGTTCTGGAGCGCGTCAAACAGGCGTTCCAGCCAGCGCGTCCGTACCGGAGCGGGTACGTCCACCCCGGCGATGACCGGCACAAGGGCATCGATTGTTCGATTCACGGCGGTACCCATTGCGCCAGAAGAGCTGTCTACGTGCTCGAGTGCTGGAGAAAGCTTTTCGAGCAAAGCGACCGCGCCGTCCGCGGCGAGCACAGGATCTGCGCGAGCGATCTGCCGGATTTCGATCAGGGCCTCCTTCAGACGCTGGATCGGCAATGCGAATTTCCAGCCGAAGGCGCCACGCCGGAACCGCGTGGCGAAAGCCCATTTGTGAGAGGTTGTGCGTGTCATGCTCCGGGGCGCCTGCTCAGCGCGTCTTCATGTAGGCCGCGTACAGCGCCGCGTTGAGCGCCTGCAGTTCGCGCCGGGTTTCCAGCAGTTCTTGATGCCGGCCCTGACGCTCCAGGCTGAGTAACTCGAGCATCGTCTTCGCTGCCCGCTCGGGAGGATTCCGTCGCGAAGGCTCTGCCTGTTTGAACAGAGGCGCGAGGCCGGCCTTTTCCGTGAGTACCCACGCCGGAAACCATGCGAGATCGCCAATGTCGCCGGCGCCGTCGAACGACGTATCGAAGACGCGCCGCAACGTCTTGATGGACGAGTCGCCAAGACGGCTCAAAAGCTGGTCAAACCGGGATGGAGAAAGCCACGCAAGTTCCACCAGCAATGGCCAGGCCGCGTCCAGGCCATCGAGCCGGTACCGCGCCTCCGTCATCCAGCAAAGCGGCGCTGGAATCCGTCGCCAGGACGCGATGTGCGATATCGCATCGGAGGCCTCGGCCCACCGCGCAGCAAGCAGGAAGAGCGGCGCCGCGTGCGCATCGGCGTGGTCCGGACGGAAAGGCAGCGCAGCGGCGCGTCCGGCCAGTTCTGCCCAGAGCGGTGCGAGCCAGGTCGCCCCGGTCTGCCCCAGGAACACATGCGCGACTGCGGGCTGGACTTCGTGAGATAGCGACTGGCGAGCTTGCAGGGCGGCTTCGTGACGGTCAAACGGTACCATCGATCGACCCTCGAGAGCAGTGACGATCGACCCGAAATGCACCAGGGCGATGTCGTCCGGATACTCGTTCGCAAGGGCCTGCAGCGCGCGCCGCGCGCGCGCGGCATCGTACTGCTGCAACGCTGACAGGACGTCATTGCGCAGCATCACGTCGCGGCTGTCGTTGAAAATGTCGAGCTGCATCCGTCGGATTCAGAACAGTTTGCTGGTCAGGCTGACGAGATTAATCCATTTGACCGTGCTTCTCAATTTTCCGCGGTGCTCATCGACTGATTCGGCGACTGCACGCACCGTGTCATGCTCTGGCTCCCATCTTGTATAGCTCGCCGAACCGCTAAGGAGATGTATTTCCGCACACAGATTGCCATAGTAACAAGCAGTCAGTCTCTGAATGGTTGTTGATGCTTAACCGGGCGTGATGCAATCATGACGGTGCACCTGTCACGACAGCTGACCGTCTGCACCGTCAGCGCCCTCTTCCGACCGATGTTGGGCCTCCCAGGCACGTCGGGTTCTGGCCAGTTCTTCGGCGAGGAGTTTTTCATCCGGCAGGACCATATGGTACTCAGCCGCCAGCACTTTGTTTGGCAACCCTTCCAATGCATAACGCGCCACCGCGGCATTCGTTCGCGCACACAGGATCAGCCCAACGGGTGGGTTCTCTCCTGGCAGCGTCCAGTGCTCGCGCGCGTAATTACAGTACATGTGCATCTGACCCACGTCGGCGTGATTGAGCTCGGTGAGCTTGAGATCGACGATAACAAGGCATCGCAGACGCCGATGAAAGAACAGAAGATCTACCCGGAACCAGCTTTCACCAATCCGAAGGCGACGCTGGCGGCCCACGAACGTAAAATCGCCACCCAGCTCAAGAAGAAAGTCTTCGAGCCGATGGACCAATGCCTCCTCCAGTTGACTTTCTGAATATTCGTCCTTGAGATCCAGGAACTCAAGAACGTAAGGATCCTTGATGGCCTCCTCTGCAGTCACAAGGTCGCCCGGTTGCGCCTTGCCCGCCTTCTGTAGCATCGCCGGCCTGTTCTTCGACAGCATCGCACGGGTGTGAAACTGGCTGCTGATCTGCCGATCCAGTTGTCGCACGCTCCAGCCGCCACGCAGCGCTTCGGCTTCGTAAAACGCTCTTTCTTCAACTGACCGGGTTCGCCGCATGAGGTGGATGTAATGAGTCCAGGACAGCTGGAATGTGGTCGCGAGCTGGTCGAGATCGAAATACCGAATCGCCGGTTCGGAATTTCCCGGGTGGTCTGTGGGCGTAGATTTCCGAATCAGTGATTCGGAAATCGTGGCTGGCGGGTAGGTCTGGTAGAACATCCTCATCAGCTCCAGGTTGTCTACCCCAAACCCCCGCCCGAAGCGGGCTGTCAGGTCGACCGACAACCGCTCTAGAAGCGCCTGACCGTAGGCCGCACGCCCCTCCCCGCCCTGACTGAATTCGACAATACGACGACCAATCTCCCAGTAGGTAGCCGTCATCAGTGCGTTGACACTTCGGGCCGCAGCACGACGACCGTGTTCCAGAAGCGCAACGATGTCGCCATGTATGCCACTGTAATCGGCACCGCTTAATGCGATATCAGTCATTTGTACTGTCAACAGGTAGTTTCAGCGTTAATGAGTTCACCGTGGACATTAGCTACCATGGTGCTGCGCTGTCCGCACTCAGTCCATCAATGAAAATCCATGTTGGCAACCGATCGGCTCGAAATCGCCCACTCTGGCCCTTAGCGCCACGTTGTCGATCCTTCCGATGCATATGAAGTAGGACCGGCATTGCGACCAGCGCCCGGCTGCGGTCGACGAGTCGACGCATGTTAACCGCCCGCCGGGGCCAGCATCGACCCCGTACACCTGTTCGTCCCACAGCGGCAGGCATAGTCAGCGATCAGTTCGGGAGTAATCGCGTCATCGATAGTAAGTCCATAGGCGATAGAAAGCTCGTCGCCCGGCATCACGTCTCTGAGCGTCTCGATGAAAACCCGCCCCCGCTCGTCCTCGATCGCCTCGCAGTTCGGCTGGCAGGAGTGGTTCAGCCAGCGGGCACTGTTGCCCCCGACACTGCCGTCGATCACGCGTCCGTCAGCCAGCCCGAAAATGAACGTGTGGCCGTGCATTCCGGACCGCCGGTGCCGGGCACAGGCCCGTCGCCAAGAGGTCACCTCACCGCGATATTCGATGATCCGCTGGCCGGCTGGAATCGCCTGTAGCGCGAACACGCCTCGCCCATGCACCGATGATTTCCTGACCGTCACGCGCCGCACTTCGTCACTCCTGATCCGTTGAAGGCTGCGAGCATAGGGAGCAGCGCGTTACGCGGCAACCGGCACCGTCGCATCAGAACAACCTGGCCTGTCGGGGATCGCGTGGCGGGGGGCGGGATACGTCAGTCCGGCTGGTCAGTCGGCGCTTACCGCTCCTGTCTCCGACACGCTGCAGCCGGGCCAGCATCAGGCATTCCACTGCGCCATCGTTGAAGCGCACCTCGAACACGCCGGTTACGCCGGACGGACACGGCGCCGTTGCGCGGAACGACAGGCGCAGACCCCGCCGTTTCGCGCGGGCAATCATCTGCGTGCGACTCATGCCGTGCCAGCAATCCGAGATGAAGCGCGTCACGGTCCCGGGCAGGGACTCATGCGCGACGCCCTGGGGAAGCGTCAGTCCGGCGAGCAGGTAGATATCAGCCATGCAACCCATTTCCCTGGTGGCGAGTACCTGTGCGTTTATACCGTTTTTTTGCGACGCGTTGCAGCTTTGGCGGTCGGCACGGTGCGGGACGAACCGGTCGGCCGTGGTGCCTTCCGGACTCCAGCCGAGGCTGACGACGCCCGGGTTTCCCGTGCACGCGTTTCCGCTTCCCGCAGCGTCATCATCTCTGCCTGTAGCCGCACATTTTCTGCCTGAACGGCATCCAGCCGCCCCTGCAGCACGCCCGCCTGATGACGTACGTCGCCCAGCTGCGCCTGCATGGTTTCCAATGCACGGCGATGCTCGGCCTCCTTCCGGTCCGCGCGACGCGAGGCTTCGTCCAGCTCCTTCTGCAGCTTCGCGGCGGTACTTCGCTCGCGGTCTATCTCGAGCAGCGCGCGCTTTTCGGACGCCCTGAGCCGCTCCTCCGCGCGCTCAGCGGCTTCGCGCTGCTTCGCCAGATCGCGCGAAAAGCCTTCTCTTGCCTCCACGAGCTCGTGGTCGCGCGCAGCCAGCGCCGCGCTGATCCGCGCCAGTTCTGCCTCCAGCGCCTGTCGCTGCGCGTGTCCTTCGGCCTGCGCCCTGTCCAACTCCCGCACCTCGACCTGCGCGGCCAGCAGCGCGGCGGTGCGCTGCTCGAGCGCGCTCTCGGTGCGACCCAGCTCATCGCGGGCGGCGACCACCGACTGCTGCGCCTCGGCCCGCTGCGCGTCGACCTCATCGCGCAGCGCGTCGAGCGCGGCCCCAGCTGACGCGGTGGCGCGCGTCCAGAGGGTGGCGACCAGTTCGCCGGCGGCCGCACCGAGATCGGCGGGCAGATCGGGATGTTCGATGCGCACCCGGCTCTTCTCGCGCAGCTCCGCCCAGAACTCGCCGAGCACGGCGGTCGGCGTGCCCATGCTTCCGCGCCGGACCAGCTGGTACAGCCGGTTTGCAGTCGGCGTGATGCCGTAACGGAAGAACAGCAGCGCGCACACCTCGCGGTACAGCTCGCGGGTTTTCGGATGCGCGGCCTTCAGGCGGTCGATCTCGGCGGCAAGACGGGTTTCGTCGGGCAGGACGTCGGACATGGGTGGAGGTTCTGGAGAATTTCTAAAATATTACTACGTAAAACGCACTATTTTTAACTACATTTTCGTTATACACGACATTAGGCCTATAATGTCGTGCAAGTGGCCAGGAGCGCCGGCCGTCGTCGCGTCACACCCGCCGGAGCCGCCCGAACCGTGTCAGCCACCCAGATTGCGTCGATCCAGACGGTCGAATCCCTCGTCATTCCGGAAATGCTGGATGGTCGCGACGGCACCAACCGTGGCGACACTGCCAATTCCCAGCTGTCGGCCCGTAATGACCTCGATGCGGTGCGCGCCTGGCTGTCCAACTATGCGGACACGAAGACGACCTTCGACAGTTACCGCAAGGAAGCCGAGCGGCTGCTGCTGTGGGCGGTCGTGCAACTCGGCAAGCCGTTGTCATCGCTCACGCACGAAGATCTGCTGCTGTTCAGGGCGTTCGTCGTCAATCCGCAGCCCGTTGACCGCTGGGTGTCGGCCAGTGGTGGCAAGTACTCACGCGGCGACGCACGCTGGCGGCCGTTCAACGGCCCGCTGTCGCCGGCCAGCCAACGCCAGGCACACACAATCCTGAACGGCATGTTCACCTGGCTGGTGGACGCCGGCTACCTGCGCGGCAACCCGATGGCGCTGCTGCGCGGGCGCGGCAAACGCGCGACGCCGCGTGTCACGCGCTACCTGTCGATCGCACTGTGGGATGAGGTCAAGGCCTTCGTCGGCCAGTTGCCGCAGGACACCGCGGTGCAGCAGGCGTACCACGCCCGCTGCCGGTGGCTCACCACCCTCTTCTACCTGCAGGGCATACGCATCTCCGAGGTTGCCGCCGGCAAGATGGGCCATTTCTCGCGGCGGCTCGGCGCCGACGGACGCGACCAGTGGTGGCTCGACATCCTGGGCAAGGGCGACCGGGAACGGATCGTCCCTGCGTCGCCCGAACTGATCGCCGAGCTGGCCCGCTACCGCCAGGCGAACGGTCTTCCGCCGCTTCCGGGCCGCACCGACGACACACCGCTGGTCATCCCGTTCAGGGGAAAACATCGCTGCATGTCGCGCTCAGCCCTGCACGATGCGATCAAAAGCGTGTTTGGCAACGCGGCGGACTGGTTGCGCGCCTGCGGACCGGAGTTCGCGGACCGTGCCGATGAGCTGGACCGCGCGTCGGCGCACTGGCTTCGACACACCTCGGGCTCGCACCAGGCCGACGGCGGCGTCGACCTGCGCACGGTGCGCGACAATCTCGGTCACGTGTCGCTGAACACCACGAGTCTCTACCTGCATGAGGAAGAGGACAAACGGCATCGCGAAACGGTGAAACGCCACCGGATGAACTGGGAGGCGCAGCCGTCCCCTGCACCGCGTTCTGGGAAGAACGACTCGTGAACCCGGACCCGGACGGCCAACCCCTGGCCATCGCGTTGACCCACACGCCGACTGCCGCCTGAACGGCTGCGACCTGTCCAGGCAGGAATCAGGCACTCGGAAATGGGAGAACGGGCGTTCCCGGCCGAGGCCGTGTAAAAACGCGTGTGATCACCTAGACTGAATCAACCTGCTGAACGAGAGGCGCAGATGGGGCGATTTGTCGAAGGTGCGCAACGCAGTCAGACCACACTATTGCCAGAGTGTCTCGATGACTTCATCGCTGAAGACAACACTGTGCGGATTGTTGACGCATTCGTCGAAGAACTCGAACTGGCGTCCCTCGGATTCGCAGGAATCACGCCGGCGAGCACCGGCCGACCTTCTTACCACCCGGCCGTGCTGCTCAAGATCTATATCTACGGTTATCTCAATCGGGTGCAGTCTAGCCGACGCTTGGAGCGGGAGTGCCAGCGCAATGTTGAATTGATGTGGCTGACCGGCCGGCTTGCGCCAGACTTCAAGACGATTGCCGAGTTCAGGCGAAGCAATGGCGAAGGCATTCGGAACGTGTGCCGTCGCTTCGTGATGATATGCCGGGACCTGAAGCTGTTCACACAAGCGGTCGTCGCCATCGACGGCAGCAAGTTCAAGGCGGTCAACAGCCGCGACAACAACTTCACGCCCAACAAGATTGCACGACGTCAGGAGCAGATCGAGCAAAGCATCCAGCGTTATCTGGACGCGCTGGAGACCGCCGATCGTACCCAACCAGTCGAGGTAGAAGCGAAGACTGAACGGCTACGGGAGAAGATCGAAACGTTGCGTGAACAGATGCGTGATCTGAATCGTGCTGCTGAGCTTCTGAACGATCTGCCGGAAAAGCAGATCTCGCTGACCGACCCGGATTCACGCTCAATGATCTCTCAAGCCAAGGGTACGGGCGTGGTTGGCTATAACGTTCAGGTCGCCGTCGACGCCCGGCACCATCTTATCGTTACCCACGAAGTCACGAATGTCGGCAACGACCGGACGCAGTTGAGCCCAATGGCCAAAGCAGCGCGCGACGCGATGGGCAAGAAGAAAATCAAGGCACTGGCAGACCGTGGATACTTCAGCGCACCAGAGATCAAGGCATGCGACGACGCGGGTATTGCGGCCCTCGTGCCCAAATCACAAACCTCCGGGGCAAAGGCTGACGGCCGCTTCGACCGGGCCGACTTCCTTTACATCACCAGAGACGACCAGTATCTGTGTCCGGCGGGGCAACGCGCGATATACCGCTACACCTCGTTGGAGAGTGCCAATCTGCTGAAATTGCGGACCTACTGGAGCAGTGCCTGCCCACACTGTCCACTCAGAAAACAGTGCACGCCGGCCCCGTATCGGCGCATTCGCCGATGGGAACACGAAGCGGTACTCGACAGAATGCAACGCAGACTGGATCGTCAGCTTGACGCGATGACAATACGGCGACGAACGGTCGAACACGTGTTTGGCACGCTAAAGCACTGGATGGGCTCGACCCACTTCCAGATGCGCAGGCTTGGGAACGTCTCGACTGAAATGAGCTTGCATGTGCTGGCGTACAACCTCAAACGCGTCATGAAGATCCTCGGATTTGCAAAGACACTGCGAGCGATGAAGCTCGCAGGCGCGTAATCTCATACGTGCCTATGCTTGCTGGCGTGGCGCAATCAGTTCAGTCGTAGGAAGCAGGAAGCTGCGAAGGCGCAGCCTCACCAGTCGCTCGACAGACTGCCGGCTCACGCGTTTTTACACGGCCTCGGCCAGAAACGCCCTGAGTTTCTGCTCCGCCGCAAGCACTTCGTGCAGCGGTGCAATGGCGAGTTGTGAGTCGTAAAGGGCCAGCAGTACCTCGAAGTCGGTAATCGCCTCGTCCGGAAGCCGCCATTCGCCACACTCGTGAGCACGTGCCAGCGTCGCCTCAACAGCCAGTTCAATCCTGAACTGTTCTTCCGGGCAGCCCCCATACCCGGCTCGCTGCAGGAACCAGCCCAGATACACCGTGCGCATCAATACATTGATGAGATGTCCGTTTCCGTGACCGCTCCGGCACGCGACCAGCGCGAGATGATGGGCAAGCGACTGTTCGCTTGCCGAAGCACGATCCATCGGCAACAGAAGCGCCCTGGTCATCGGTCTATGGCCACGGGCGGTGCGAGGCTTGTTTCGCTTGCGAGACACGGATTCGAAGTTGCAGGAAGTGTTTTGAGAACGGGCGAATTATAGCTGGACTACTCGCGACATCTTTGGCCGGCATGTACGAGAAAACGTCCAACTACGGCCCCGGTGCCCATGGTGCAAAAGAGAGACCAGAGACGACGTGGTACACGCCTGACGGCCATGCCTGCAGTGGCTTTCCCTTCTTCGGCCCCCAGCATGCAGCGCCCTGCGCGGACGTGTCCCTCAGATCGACAGTCGCGCAGAACTCGCCAGCAACTGCACGCGATTCGCCCGGTAATCCGGCTATCTGGCAAGCACGCGGCATCACTCGCAACGCGCTGCGGACACCCCGCGATCCGCACAGCACGCTCGCAGCGTTCAACGCTTTGTGAGGAAGTCTGCAATGGTCAACTGAATTGTCTGATCGGGGCGCGCCCGCATCCTCCGTTCCGCAACTGCGACTATACGTTGGCGACCGTCTGCGAACGTCTTCAGCATATGGACGCCATCCGCACCGGCGGGGAGCCAGAAACATTCTTCCAGCGTCTCACGGGTAATCGCACATTCCACCTCACGCTGGTGGTCGGATAACCGGAACACGATCGCGTGTCCGTCTTGCGACACGCGGGCAGCGAGATCAGCAACGTCCATGGGAAACCTCAACAGATTCGTGCGCGACGGCATCCGTCAATGCCTCGCTGATTCTCGAAATCTACCAGAATTGATCCAGCGAAAACCAGTACCGTTATCGACAAAGCACCTTGTGATCGACATCCGCTTATGTACGTGCCCCTTTCCTGCCAAGCGCTTGTGCCGGTGAAGATCGACGTTTTCGGCGCGGACGGTTAGTTGCATTAGTTCGCCCTGCCATATGTCATGACTGCAGCAGGCCCGGCCTGCGCCCACGAGCCGATCAGCCGCGCCTCTGAGGCTTTCCTATCGACCTGGAGGTACTGGAAACGACCTTTTGCGTCCCCCGACTACGGCATTCTTGCGCCGTCCGGCGCTCAGCTCCACCACACGGAAAAGTCTTTCCCAAATATTGATCTTTGGCTCATCTCAATATTAAGATGGGCACCTTGGCGGGCG
>Ga0310811_10008845_pt1 | contig 12967 bp, 12 predicted proteins | sample YCmetagenome_FD_207642 | JGI IMG/M metagenome (GOLD analysis project Ga0310811, IMG submission 207642) | Soil microbial communities from experimental microcosm in Duke University, North Carolina, United States - YC | ecosystem: Engineered > Artificial ecosystem > Soil microcosm > Unclassified ...
ACCCAGCCTTCGGCGCCTTCGGAATCGCGCACGCGACGCCAGTTCTCGAATTCGGCGGTGATTTCGACCGGCAGGCCGGAGCGGGTGTAGACCCAGGCGACGTCATTGTCCTTGGTCGGACCGGCCCTGACATTCACGTGATCGGATTTCAGGCTGACATAGCGCGGCACCGGCAAGCCGCTGGTGGTCATGGCCGAATCCTTGGCCGAAAATCCTGTGCTGACGGATGCGGCGAGGATACTCCCTGCCAGAACCGCGACCGAACAGAAACGCCCCAACGCCATCAACTCGTCTCCTGCCGAGAGCCTTTCAACTCGAATTCTTCGAGTTGAAATCGACCGCTAACGCCTGAAACCCAAGACTAAATTCAAGACCCCTGTGCCCACTTTGGTCGCACCCCGGTTTGTCATTCCCCAAGGGATCCCTTGGGGATTCTTGGGGGTTCTTGTCTTGGCCCGGCCTTCTGATAGAGAGGACGGAACGCTTGAGAACCAGAACACCCGGCCTTTCCCTGAAATTTCCCTTGGCGACCCGAGGTAAGGTTCGGGGAACCAACGGGACATAAGGAAACGACCAGGTAATCGCTCGGACCGCGCAGCAACTGCAGTGTCGAACAACCGGGTTAATGAGGTCTGAACAGCCTGACTTGCTAAGTGAAGACTTGTTGAGCAAGGACTTGGTGAAGGCCGGGCGAGCCATAGCCTCATGAGAGCAGCACATGTCGGTTAAGAAAAAGCCTCTCGTCGTCGTTACCCGCAAGCTTCCGGACTCGATCGAGACCCGGATGCGCGAGCTGTTCGACGCGAGGTTGAATCTCGACGATACGCCGATGACGCCGCAACAGATTGCGGAAGCGGCCCGCACCGCCGACGTGCTGGTGCCGACGGTCACCGACCTCGTCAACGAAGAAATCCTCAAGCATCCGGATTGCAAGCTGCGGCTGATCGCCAATTTCGGCAACGGCGTCGACAATATCGACGTTACCGCCGCGCATGCCCAAGGCATCACCGTGACCAATACGCCGAAGGTGTTGACCGAAGACACCGCCGACATGACCATGGCGCTGATACTCGCGGTGCCGCGGCGGCTGATCGAGGGCGCCTCGATCCTGACCGACGGCAAGAACTGGCCGGGCTGGTCGCCGACCTGGATGCTCGGGCACCGGATCGGCGGCAAACGCCTCGGAATCGTCGGCATGGGCCGCATCGGCCAGGCGGTGGCGCGCCGGGCGCGCGCCTTCGGCCTGCAGATCCACTATCACAACCGTCGCCCGGTGGCGCCGCGTATCGCCGAGGAATTGGGCGCGACCTACTGGGAAAGCCTCGACCAGATGCTGGCGCGGATGGACATCATCTCGGTGAACTGTCCGCATACGCCGGCGACGTTCCATCTGCTCTCGGCGCGGCGGCTGAAGCTGATCCGCAAGGAGGCCTATATCGTCAACACCGCGCGCGGCGAGGTGATCGACGAGGACACGCTGATCAAGCTGATCGAAGCGGGCGACATCGGCGGCGCCGGCCTCGACGTCTACGAGCACGAGCCTGCGGTCAATCCAAAACTGGTTCGGCTCGGCAAGGCCGGCAAGGTGACCCTGTTGCCGCATATGGGTTCGGCCACGATCGAAGGCCGCGTCGAGATGGGCGAAAAAGTGATCATCAACATCCGCACCTTCCTCGACAACCACAAGCCGCCGGATCGCGTGCTGCCCAGCATGCTCTAGGCTTTTCGCTGTATGGGTATGTGAACGAACCCACATATCTCCGTGCCGCGCCGTCCCGCCACCCCACTCCATCTTGCGACGCTCGCATCTGCGGCGCGCGGCGGCTCACGACACGCGCGCTTGCCTGAATCCGGCCGGGGTCCTCGTTCCGTGAGCGACGTCACGGTGAGCGATCCGGGCCGCGTCTAGCCTCCTGCCGCAGTCGAAGCGGATGTCCCCTTCGTCGTGCGACAGGAGAAGGACAGATGAAGAAATCTGAAGCGAAACCCCAGACTGCCGGCGAGAAGCTCGAAGCGCCGGTCCAGCTCACCCCGGAGCAACTCGAAGCCGTCGCAGCCGGTTTCAAGGCGCAGATCACCGTGGGCGGCAAGGGCACGACGGGCGGAACGGCCACGACCGGTGCCTATCCGACGCAGCCGGTCGCGAAGCTGTTCTGAACCGATCGAGAGACGGGATGGCGTCCGGCGCCTGGCGCGTCGGACGTCGTCCCGGCGGCCCCATCATTTCAGACCAGCGCGCTCGCGATGGAGGGTTTTATATGTCCAAAGAATCCCGCAAACAGATCGACTGCCCGAGCGCTCAGCCAACCACGGACGGCGCCCGAATCTTCGGCGTCATGACCGGGACGCCCGAGGCGCACAGGGTCGGCTATCTCACCGAGGCGCTGCCGGTTACCGAGGAACTGCTCGCCCTTTCAGGACCGGCCAAGCCCACTCAGCTGTTCCGCATCGCAGCACCCTGCGCGGGCGGCGGCTGCAAGCATTTCAGGAACAACGCCTGCAGTCTGGCGCAACGGATCGTCGAAGGCGTTCCGGCGGTGGTCGACGCGCTGCCCGCCTGCCAGATCCGCTCCACCTGCCGCTGGTTCCGCGAGCAGGGCAAAGCCGCCTGCTTCCGCTGCCCCCAGGTCATGACGGACAAATCGAATGCGTCCGATTACGAGAAGCAGATCGCCGACACCGACTGACTATCCGCTGCGTTCCCAGTCATTGCGAGCGAAGCGACGTGTCCGCCGAAGCCTTGGCGAAGGCGGAAGCAATCCATCGCGCCGCAAAAAGAAAGAATGGATTGCTTCGCGGAGCCTGTCATCGGGCGCGCATTCGCGCGACCCGTTGGCTCGCAATGACGGTCTAACCATGCCCGCTCAAATCCGTAACCGTCGGATTGTCGCCATTGAGCGGATTTCCGGGATCGCGCGCGTAGCGGAGGGTTTCGAACCGCATCGCACGCGCATCGACCATCACCAGCCGTCCGACCAGGCTGTCGCCGAAGCCGACGATTTCGCGGATCGCTTCCAGCGCCATCATCGAGCCCAGCATGCCGGCGAGCGCGCCCATCACGCCGGCTTCGGCGCAGGCCGGCACCGTGCCCGGCGGCGGCGGTTCGGGGAACAGGCAGCGATAGGTCGGGTTGAACTGGCCGTCGGCGCCGCGCTCATGCGCGCGGATCGTGGTCAACGATCCGTCGAACTGACCGAGTGCGGCCGTGATCAGCGGTTTTGCAGCGAGGAAGCAGGCATCGGACACCAGATAGCGGGTCTCGAAATTGTCGGAGCCATCGAGCACCAGGTCATAGCCGCCGATCAGCGACATTACATTTTGCGCATCGAGCCGCACCGCATGCGCCTCGAAGTTGACATGGGGGTTGAGGGCGTAAATCTGTTCGGCGGCGCTGTCGACCTTGCGCCGTCCGATATCGGGCGTGGTGTGGATGATCTGGCGCTGCAGATTGGACAGCGAGACGATATCGTCATCGACCGCACCGAGCGTGCCGACGCCGGCCGCAGCCAGATACATCAGGACCGGCGCGCCGAGACCGCCGGCGCCGATCACCAGCACGGACGCCTCCTTCAGCGCGGTCTGGCCGGGGCCGCCGACTTCCCGCAGCACGATATGGCGGGCGTAGCGTTCGAGTTCGTCGGCGGTCAGCATGGTCGGGTCGTTCCCTTAGCCCAGTTCCGTGAACCGGGGCGCAGTTGTTGCCGACCAAGCAGATGTGCTTAATTGGCCGGACGTCAATGATCGCTCCCCTATTCCCCCTGTTATTGTCCCGGGATTTGTCATGAGATCGGTGCTTTCGGCAACATTGATGGTGGCTGCCGCGCTGTGCGGGACTTCGGCGCTGGCGCAGATGACGACACCGCCATCCACGGCGGGTACCAAGCCCAAACCGGTCACAACGATTCCGATCCGTCCCGCGCTGCAGAAACCGGAGGAGACCGCCAACGCGATGGCGCAGGCCGAGCGGCTGGCGCTGCAATCCGACCTCGCCTGGGTCGGCCAGTATAACGGTGCGATCACCGGGGACGTCAGCGAGCGCATGGTCAATGCGATCAAGGAATTCCAGAAGGCCCGCGGCGGTAAGCCGACCGGCGTGCTCAATCCGCAGGAACGCGGCGTCCTCGCCGACACCGCAAAGAAGCGACAGGAAAATGTCGGCTGGAAGATCGTGGCCGATCCCGGCACCGGCGTGCGGCTCGGAATCCCCACCAAACTGGTGCCGCAACAATCGAGCGACGCCAACGGCGCCAAATGGACCTCTCCGACGGGGACGATCCAGATCCAACTGGCGCGGCGCAAGGAAGCAGGTCCGACCACGGCCAAGCTTGCCGAGAAGGAGAAGAAGGAGGCCGGGCGCAACATCGACTATACCGTGGTGAAGCCGGATTTCTTCGTGTTGTCCGGGCTGCAGGGCCTGAAGAAATTCTACTTGCGTGGCACCTTCAAGGGCGACGAGGTCCGCATCCTCACCATCCTCTATGATCAGGCCATGGAGAATACCGTCGAACCGGTGGTGATCGCGATGTCGAGCGCGTTCAACCCCTTTCCGACCGGCGCGTTAGCCGCAGGTCCCCCACCGCGCAAGACCGTGGAATACGGCACCGGTGTCGTCGTCAGCGAGGACGGTGCGATCGTTGCCGACCGCCAGATCACCGATGGCTGCATCGCGATCGCGATTCCAGGTTTTGGCAACGCCGATCGCCTCGCCGAGGAAAAGGAGCATGATCTTGCGCTGCTGCGAATCTACGGTGCGCGTGGATTGAAGCCGCTCGATCTTGCCCATCCGGCGTCGAAAACGGCCCTCGATCTCACCGGCATCGCGGATCCGCAAAGCCAGGGCGGAGGTGCTGCGGTCAGCAGCGTCAAGGCCTCGGTCGCGCAACTCGGCGGCAGCAGCGACGTCGCACTGTCGCCGCCGCCGGCGCTCGGCTTTTCCGGCGCGGCCGCGCTCGACGGTGACGGTAAATTCGCCGGTGTCGCGCTGTTGAAGCCGGTGCTGGTCGCGGGGCCAGCCAATGCCGCGCCCGGGGCGCAGGCGGTGCTGGTGACATCAGATACCGTGCGCGATTTCCTCAAGGCGAATGGTATCAACGCCGCCGGCGGATCGCCGGATGCGAAGGCATCGGTCGTCCGCGTGATTTGTGTAAGGAAGTAGCTCTCGCGTCCCGGCCTTGAGCCGGGACCCATGCATCACACGAACAAGATGGGCCCCGGCTCTGCAGTGCACCGCGAGCGCGCTGCGCCGCGTCCGGGACACGAGATGTCACGCCAATCCGAATCTCACCCCAACGCGCGCGAGCCCGCCGCCAATGCCGATCGGCGTGCCGTCGGCGCGCCAGCAGGCTGCGCCCGACATAGTCCCATCGTCGTGAAATTCGATCGCGTTCATACCGCCGGCGACCGTCGGCACCGCCAGCACCCTGTGGCCCATCGCCGTGAGTTTGGCGCGAACGCCTTCCGGCACCGCCTGTTCGACCTCGAGCACATTGCCCTCGGTCCAGACCCGCGGCGCCTCGACCGCCTCCTGCAGGCTCATGCCGTGGTCGATCAGATTGATCAGCGCCTGCATGGCGCTCGGAAATATCTTTTTTCCGCCGGGCAGGCCGAGCGCGTAAACGAGTTTGCCGTCGCGCAATGCCATCATGGGCGACATCGAGGTGGTGACGCGCTTGCCGGGCGCCAGCGACAGCGCGTGTCCCGGACGGGGATCGTAAAGGTTCATGTAATTGTTCGGCACCGTGCCGAGGCCGGGAATCAGGATCTTCGCGCCGAACAGATTGTTGATGGTCTGGGTGGTCGCGACCACGTTGCCGAACGCATCCGCCGCCGTCATGTGCGTGGTGTGCGCGCCTTCGAGCTGGCTGATGCCCGCGCCCCATTTTTGCGCGCGGTCGGACGCGATCGCGACGCGGCGCTCCCCGGCATAGGCCTTCGACGTCAGCCGCTCCACCGGCACGTTGATGTAGGCGGGATCGCCGCTGGCGGCGGCGCGATCGGCAAAGGCGATCTTCAGCACCTCGGCGAGGTAATGCACCGTCTGTGCCGAGCCAAAGCCGAGGCGTGCGATATCGTAGCCTTCGAGGATGTTGAGCATCTGCGCGATGTGCACGCCGGATGCGGCGGGCGGAGGGGGTCCCATGATTTGCCAGCCGCGGTAATCCGCACGGATCGGCTGGCGCTCGACGGTCTTGTAGGTCGCAAGATCCTCACGCGCGATGAAGCCGCCATGCGCCTTCATGTAGTCGACCAGGATATCGCCGAGCGGCCCCTGATACAGCGCGGCCTCGCCATGCTGCGAAATGTGCGTGAGCGTTTCCGCATATTCCGCTTGCACCACGCGCTCGCCTGGCTTCAGCGGCACGCCCTTTGGCAGGTAAATCGCCGAGATCGGCTTGTCCTTCAACATATCCGTCGCGCTGTCGCCGATGCAGTCGCACAGATAAGGCGTCGCCGCGAAACCGCGCGCGGCGTGCTTGATCGCCGGCTGCATCACGTCCGCCAGGCTCATGGTGCCGAAGCGGCGCAGCGTTTCGCACCAGGCCTTCAGCGAGCCCGGCGCGGCCACGGCTTTCGGGCCCGTCAGATTTTCGTTGCCCACGGTGTCGAACACGTCATGCGCCGAACCCGGCTTCGATGTGTAGGTGTCGGGGCGGACCGCGAGCGGTACGGTGCTTTGGCCGTCAATGAAGCGATGGCTGCCGTCGGCGAGCCGGACATGCGCCATGCCGCCGCCGATGATGCCGACCATCATCGGCTCGACCACGGTCAACGTGAACAGCGTCGCAATCGCCGCATCGATGGCGTTGCCGCCGGCCGCGAGCATTTCGGCGCCCGCGCTCGAGGCCAGCGGATGATTGCTGACCACCATGCCGCGACTGGAAGACGCCGGCTGCTTCTGGCACTGAAAGGTAGTGGCCGCGCGATCCCGCCAGTTACTGGTCATGATTGTTTCCATCTACCTGCGGCGCACCCCTCCAGAAGAAGGCGCGCGTTGTTATTATTATTTCTGGCACTTCGGGCACCAGAAGGTCGATCGTCCGTTCTGGACGAAGCGCCGCACGATGCCGCTGCAACCCGCGGTCCGGCATTTCTCGCCCTCGCGATCATAGACCTGGAACGAATGCTGGAAATAGCCGAGCTCGCCCGAGGTCTGGCGATGGTCGCTGATCGAGGAGCCACCGGCCTTGATCGCCTGGTTCAAGACGCCGTGGATCGCCGTCACCAGGCGCTTGGCATGATCGGTGGGTTCGGCCTTTTTTGTCGCGAGCGTCGCGGCGAGCCGGCGCGGCGACAACTGCGAACGAAACAGTGCCTCGCAGACATAGATGTTGCCAAGTCCCGCCACCACGCGCTGGTCGAGCAGCGCGGCTTTCAGGCTGGTCTTTTTGTTGGCACACGAGCCCGCCAGCATTGCCGCATCGAACTCGTTGCCGAGCGGTTCGGGACCGAGGCCCTTGAGCAGCGGCTCATGCTCAAGCGCCTTGCGGGCGATGATCTTCATGTAACCGAAACGGCGCGGATCGTTGAACACCACGGATGCGCCCGACGACATGTGGAACACAACATGGTCATGGGCGCGGTCTTCGCCGCGTGGATGATGGAATTGCCCCGGCGTCTCGCCGCCATTGCCTTGCTGGACCCGAAACGAGCCGGACATGCCGAGATGCATCAACAGCACGTCACCGGAGGTGAGGTCCGCCATCAGATATTTGGCGCGGCGGCCGAGGCCGGTCACGGTCTGGCCCTCCAGCCGCGCGATAAAGTCCTTTTGAAAGGGAAACCGCAAATCCTTGCGCCGGGCTTCCGCCTTGACGATTTTGGACCCCTCCATGGCGGGCTGCAGGCCACGGCGGACGGTCTCGACTTCGGGCAATTCAGGCATGCGGGCATTCACCTTATGAAGGTGACGTGATAGCGCCATTGCGTCCGGCGCGCTATGGTCCGGCAGCGGAGAAGAGTGGATGGATCGGCCGGACCGAACGACGCATTTTGGCTTCAGGGACGTTCCCCTTGGGGACAAGCAGACGCTGGTGAACGAGGTGTTTCACAGCGTGGCGTCACGCTACGACCTGATGAACGATCTGATGTCGGCGGGCCTGCACCGGGTCTGGAAGAACATCATGGTCACCACGCTCAATCCGCCGAGGAACGAGGCGCCGTTCGCGCTGCTCGACGTCGCCGGCGGCACCGGCGATATCGCGTTCCGCGCCGCCGGGGCGGCAGGCTCGGGCTTCCGCGCCACGGTCTGCGACATCAACACCGACATGCTCGAGGTCGGCCGCAACCGGGCTATCGCGCGCCATCTCGATCATCAGGTCTCGTTCGTCGAGGGCAATGCGGAAGCGCTTGATTTTCCGGACCGCGCCTTTGACGCCTACACCATCGCCTTCGGCATCCGCAACGTGCCGCGGATCGATGCCGCGCTTGGCGAGGCCTATCGTGTGCTGAAGCCGGGCAGCAGATTCCTCTGCCTGGAATTCTCCACCGTCGATGTGCCCGGCCTCGACAGGCTTTATGACTTCTTCTCGTTCAAGGTGATCCCGCCGCTCGGGCGCGCCGTGACGGGGGACGCGGATTCCTACCAATATCTCGTCGAGTCGATCCGGAAATTTCCGAGGCCAAATGCCTTTGCCGAGATGATCCGCGCTGCCGGCTTTTCGCGGGTGAAGTGGGAAAGCCTCTCCGGCGGTATCGTGACGCTGCATTCGGGCTGGCGTTTGTGATCTCTGCGACGACCCACATCGCGCGGCTTGTGCGCGCTGCTTACGTCTTCGCGCGCGAGGGCGTGTTCGGTGTTGTCGACCCGAGCCTGGTGCCGCCGCCCGGCCAGCTCGCGTTGCGGCTGGCGCGAATTATCGAGCGGCCCGGCGCCAAATCCGGTCCGCGGTTGTCGCGCGCGCTGACCCGGCTCGGGCCGGCTTATCTGAAACTCGGACAATTCCTGGCGACCCGGCCCGACGTGGTCGGGGTTGCGATGGCCAGCGACCTGGAGAGCCTGCAGGACCGGCTGCCGCCGTTCTCGCAAAGCGAGGCCGAGGCCGTGATCGCAGCGTCGCTGGAACGCCCTGTGGCACAGGCGTTTGCGAGCCTCGGGCCATCGGTTGCCGCAGCCTCGATCGCGCAGGTGCATCGCGGCGAGACCGAGCACAATGGCGTGCGCAAGCCGGTTGCCGTCAAGGTGCTGCGGCCCAACGTCGCTTCGCGTTTCCGCCGCGACCTCGCCGATTTCTTCTTTGTCGCGCATAACGCCGAGGCGCATTCCGCCGACGCCCGCCGGCTGCGTCTGATCGAAGTCATCAACACGATGTCGCGCTCGGTCGCGATGGAAATGGATTTGCGGCTGGAAGCGGCCGCGATGTCCGAGATGGCGGAGAACACGCGCGACGATCCGGACTTTCGCGTGCCAACGGTCGATTGGGACCGCACCACCCATAACGTGCTGACGATGGAGTGGATCGACGGCATCGCGCTCAACGACCACGCGCGGCTCGAGGAGTCGCAGGTCGATTTGCCCGATCTCGGGCGCAAGGTGATCCAGAGTTTCCTGCGCCACGCGCTTCGCGACGGCTTCTTCCATGCCGACATGCATCCCGGCAATCTATTCCTCGACGATACCGGCCGCCTGGTCGCGGTCGATTTCGGCATCATGGGACGGCTCGGGCAAAAGGAGCGGCGCTTCCTCGCCGAAATTCTGCTGGGCTTCATCACGCGCGACTATCGCCGCGTCGCCGAGGTGCATTTCGAGGCCGGTTATGTGCCGAGCCACCACTCGGTCGAGAATTTCGCGCAGGCCATCCGCGCCATCGGCGAGCCGATCCACAACCGCATCGCCGAAGATATTTCGATGGCGAAACTGCTGACCTTGCTGCTCGAGGTCACCGGGCTGTTCGATATGCAGACCCGGCCCGAACTGATCCTGCTGCAAAAGACCATGGTGGTGGTCGAGGGCGTCGCCCGCGGCTTCGATCCCAAGCTCGACATCTGGAAGGTCGCCGATCCCGTGGTGCGCGAATGGATCGAGCGCAATCTCGGACCCATCGGGCGCATCCAGGGCGCGATGTCCGGCGCCGGCGATTTCGGCCGGGTGCTGGCCGGCCTGCCGGCGATCGCCGCGCGCTCGGTCGCCGTACTGGAGCAGCTGGAGACCATGACGCGCGAAGGCCTCACACTGTCGCCGGAGACGATTGCGGCGATGGGGCGGGCCGAGGGCCGCAAGAGTCGCTGGCGCACCGTGGCGCTCTGGATCATCGCGGTAACTTTTATCGGGATTCTAGTGGCCATTCGGCAGCTGTGATTGCAATGTAGGCACGCATTGTGCTAGCATTGACATCAATCTTTCTGCCCTGGAGTGGGCCATGGCCAGTCTGACCATCCGAAAACTCGACGAGGCGGTAAAGGCCTATCTGCGGCTGCGATCGGCCGGCAACGGCCGCTCCGTGGAAGAGGAAGTCCGGGTCATTCTCGGCGATCTGATCCAGGGTCGCCCCGAATTCCCGGCCTCGCCAGCCTCCGCCGCCTCGCCGGCGAATACGCCTTCCGCCGCTCCGGGGCGCGCCCATGCGGCGGATCAAGCCCGCGTCACGCTGATCATCGGCGGCGGCATCGCCGCCTACAAGTCGCTGGACCTGATCCGGCGGCTGAAGGAGCGGCGCATCGAAGTCCGCTGCGTGCTGACCCGGGCCGCGCAGCAATTCGTCACGCCGCTTTCGGCAAGCGCGCTGGCGCACGCGCGCGTCTACACCGATCTGTTCGATGCCGAAAGCGAGTTCGACGCCGGGCATATTCGCCTCGCGCGCGACTGCGACCTGATCATCGTGGCACCGGCGACGGCGGATCTGATGGCGAAGATGGCGCAGGGCCATGCCGACGATCTCGCCAGCGCGATCCTGCTCGCCTCCAACCGGCCCGTCCTGCTGGCGCCGGCGATGAACCCCCTGATGTGGAACAACCCCGCCACCCGCCGCAACGTGCTGCAGCTTCGCCGCGACGGCGTCACCATGATCGGACCCAATGCCGGCGAGATGGCGGAGGCCAATGAAGCCGGCGTCGGCCGCATGTCCGAGGCTCTGGAAATCGCCGCGGCCGCGATCGACATCCTGCGGCCGCCGCAGCCGCGCCCGCTCGCCGGCAAGCGCGTGCTGATCACCGCGGGGCCGACGCACGAGCCGATTGACCCCGTGCGCTACATTGCCAACCGCTCGTCCGGCAAGCAGGGTTTTGCGATCGCCGCCGCAGCCCAGGCCGCGGGCGCCGACGTGACGCTGGTGTCCGGACCGGTGGAGTTGCGCGATCCCGCCGGCGTCTCGGTGATCCGGGTGGAATCGGCACGCGACATGCTGCACCGGGTGGAAGCGGCGTTGCCGGTGGATATCGCGATCTTCGCCGCAGCCGTGGCCGACTGGCGCGTCGCCAATGAGGGCGAGCAGAAACTGAAAAAGACCGCGGCCGGCATGCCGCCGCTGCAGCTGGTCGAAAATCCCGACATCCTGGCGACGATCTCGAAGCTGAAAGACAAACGTCCGCCGCTGGTGATCGGCTTTGCCGCCGAGACCGAGCATCTGATCGACAACGCCAAGGCAAAAATCGCGCGCAAGGGCTGCGACTGGATTCTCGCCAATGACGTGTCGCCGGCGACCGGCGTGATGGGCGGCGACCGCAACACCGTGCATCTATTGACGTGCGACGGCGACGGAATCAGTGTTGATGATATCAAAGTGGAGTCTTGGCCGGTGATGACGAAAGAACAGGTCGCAGCCGAACTCGTGGCGCGAATCGCAAAATCACTGGAGAGGAATTCGTGAGCGCCACAATCAAGGTCGACATCAGGCAATTACCGCACGCCGAAGGCATGGCGCTGCCGGCCTATCAGAGCGCGGATGCCGCGGGGATGGATCTCCTGGCCGCGGTGCCGGCGGAGGCGCCGCTGATCCTGCCGCCCGGCAAATACGCTGTCGTGCCGACCGGCCTTACCATCGCGCTGCCGCCGGGCTTCGAGGCGCAGGTGCGGCCGCGCTCGGGGCTCGCCGCCAAACACGGCGTCACGGTGCTGAATTCGCCGGGCACGGTGGATGCGGATTATCGCGGCGAGATCAACGTGCTCCTGATCAACCACGGCGCCGAACCATTTCCGGTTCGGCGCGGCGAGCGCATCGCGCAGATGGTGATCGCGCCGGTCGCCCAGGCCCAACTGATCCCGGTGACGTCGCTGTCGGTTACCGGGCGTGGCAGCGGCGGGTTCGGTTCGACCGGACGCTGAAAAGCGCTAAATCCTTTTAATTGCAATCGATTTCGCTGTTTTGGAGGCAGTTTCGAAATCGAGGTAGGCTCGCCTCTTGACTCTACCTACTAATAGGTAGATAGAGCAACTGTCGTCATCTCAAACAGGGGTTGCTCCGTGACCACAGAACTTTATTGGCTGACATTAACCGCACTCATGACCGCGCTGTTCTGGGTGCCCTATGTGCTCAACCGCGTGGCCATGACCGGGCTCGGCGGCACGCTCGCCGGCGGCGCACCCGACAGCGGCAAGCTTTCGACCTGGGCGCAGCGCGCCATCAAGGCGCACGGCAATGCAATCGAGAATCTCGCGATCTTCGCGCCGATCGTGCTCACCGCGCACGTGCTCGGCATTTCGAACGGCGCCACCAGGGCCGCGGTCGTCGTCTACTTCTTCGCCCGCCTCGCCCACTTCGTGGTCTATACGGCGGCCATCCCCGCCGCGCGCACGCTGACGTTTACCGCCGGCTGGCTGGCGCAGATCGCGATCATCGCCAGCTGCCTGCGCTGGATCTGACGACGATGGCCCGCCGCACGCTGCTGCTCACCGGCATCGCCGAAGGTCTTGGCGCCGCCATCGCCGAGACCTTCGCGCAAGCGGGCCACGACGTCATCGGCCTCTCCCGCAGCACGCGGTCGAACGAACAGGTGACCCGCCGCGTCGAAGCGGCCGGCGGCAGATATCGCCATC
>Ga0310811_10008846_pt1 | contig 12966 bp, 8 predicted proteins | sample YCmetagenome_FD_207642 | JGI IMG/M metagenome (GOLD analysis project Ga0310811, IMG submission 207642) | Soil microbial communities from experimental microcosm in Duke University, North Carolina, United States - YC | ecosystem: Engineered > Artificial ecosystem > Soil microcosm > Unclassified ...
GGCAGGTCCTTCAGCAGCGGGTCCTTCTCGTGTTTGACCCAGTGCCGCCACATATAGCGAATCACGCAAAAGTGTGAGAGGGCGCTCACATATAAATAGGCGATCACCGGCGACCCGAACCACAGTACCCTGTGGTCTATCAGGCCGAACAGCGGCACCAGGACAAAAATGCCTACGAATCCGCGGATAAAAGATTCTTTCAGACCGACGTTGAGCATTAGGTCGGTGCCGATGAAGGTCCCGTGGTGTTTGGGAAGGGAAAGAACTTTGGGTTCCATAACTGTGTTTTTGGTACCCTAAAGCTATCATCGTTGCGAACCGGCCATTTTCCGCAATCGGTGAATCGGCAAAACCCGTCGCCGGAGGGTCTACTTTAGCCGCCGATAGGTCCGCAGCACGATCCACCCCGCGTCCACGACCGCGCCAAGCGTACACCCGTACGCTATGAGGCACTCGACCTGGTAGTCCGGCATAACGCCCGACCGCATCCGGAAAAATCCCGCGGCAGCCACCGCCATGATCCAGATCCCAAGTATGTAATAGGAGCCCTGCCGGACTACGGCCGCCAGCGGGATGAAGTGCAACCCGGCGACCCCGGCGAAGGCCGGTATGACCCAGGTCTCATAACCCAAACGCAGCAAGGCTACCCAGGTGACCATAATGGCGATACCCTCGAAGATGAAGATGAGGGCATAGTTACGCGCGCGTCGCCGTCCCGGCGCCGCTACATCCGGCAGGTCGTCCTCCCTGCCATACAGGTTCTCGGACACCAGCGTCAGGGCCACCACGATGGCCAGGACGATCCCGCCGGTCAGCGCATAGTCCGCAAAATTGATGGCGTACTCGCCGATCAGTACCCAGGCCATGGCGAAGATGATCATGTGATAGATCTCGCCCCTGACTCCTTCTACGTCGTTTTTGGTAATGGGTTTCATATCTACAATCTTTTTGATGACTCCCTTACGATCAACCGGGGTTTGAGCACCTCCTCCACCATCCGCATATCCTCGTTGTTGTGCATCACCTCGATAAATAGTTTTGCCGCCGCCTTTCCCAGTTCAAAGGAGGGCATGTCCACGCTGGAAATCGCCGGCGTCAGCAGCCGCATCACGGGTTCGTTGTTAAAACCCACCAGGCCGATGTCCTGCGGCATCGACAGCCCCTTTTCCTTGATCGCCAGCATGGCTCCCAGCGCCATGCGGTCGCTGATGGTAAAGATGGCGTCGGGCCGGCGGCGTTGCGCCAGCAGCTCCTGGGTCGCATAGTAAGCGTAGTCCTGATTGAAGTCGCAGTGGATGACCAGTTTTTTGTCGATGGCTACCCCGCGGCGTTTCAGCGACCGCAGGTATCCCTCCACGCGGGTGTTGCTGACCCCTAGGTTGGCGGGGCCCGCCAGCACGGCGATGCGTTTGTACCCCTGGTCGAGCAGGTGTTCCGTCGCCAGGTATCCGCCTTCCTCATTGTCGAGCCGGACGCTGGGCGCGCTGAGCTGCGGCGTGACGCGGTCGAACACCACCATGGGCAAACCCCTGGCCTGGATTTTCTTGAGGTGGTCGAAAATTTTTGTCTCGCTCGACACCGATACGATAAAACCATCCACCAGGCTGTCGAGCAACCGCCCCGTGTTCAGGATTTCCCTGCCGAAGGACTCGTTGCTTTGGCAGACCATGACCGTATACCCGGCTTCCAGTGCGACCTCGTCGATACCGCGGATCATGGTCGACAGGACATAGTCCAGGTTGGGCGCGATGACGCCGATGGTGTGCGTCTGCTTTTGCCGGAGGCTGAGGGCAAGCCGGTTGGGTTGATAGTGGAGCTCCTCGGACAAGAGCAGGACGGCTTGTTTGGTTTCCGGACTGATGTCCGGGGCGTTCCGCATGGCCCGGGAAACCGTCGAGATCGACAACCCCAGCCGTAAAGCAATATCTTTTATGGTAGCCGGTTTTTGCATGGGCAAATATATGCGCCGGAAGCGTTACCGGTAACGTTACCGGTTAAATATTATCAAAAATACGACACAAAATGCCCACTCAAATTAAAATGTCATTAAAGAAGCTGCCATAATATTAGAAAAAATAAAACGAGGCCCCGCACCCAAACCCCACGGCGGCAATTTAATATTGACCTATGATGCTAAACGGCCTGATTAAAGGTTTTATCAACGACGAAAGCTTGCCCTGGGAAAGCGCAGGTGAAGGGGTTCAACGGAAGATACTGGCGTATGACGACCGGCTGATGCTGGTCAAGGTCCGTTTCAAAAGCGGGGGCGTAGGCGCCCTGCACCGGCACCCCCATTCCCAGATTACTTTTGTCGACAGCGGTGTTTTCGAGATCGAGCTGGACGGGACCAAACAAATCCTGAAGGCCGGCGACGCCTATTATGTAGCCCCGGAGAAACTGCATGGAGCGGTGTGTATAGAGGATGGGATGTTGATAGACGCTTTTAGCCCGAACCGGGAGGACTTCCTGATCTAGTTTATAATACCATACGATTGCTGATGAAAAGGACGCTATTTGCCATATTATCGTGTTGCGCCGCCGTCTGCGAAGGGCGCGCCCAGATGCAGCTGTTGTCGAAATCCGACATCGTCAAGATCGACCCGGCGGTACTGAAAACGCACAGGCGTCGCCCGGACGAAGCCGCTATCCAGCGTCTGAAGGCCGAAGGCGACGGTCTCCTTTCCTGGGGACCCGTGAGCGTGATGCAAAAAGACGGCATGCCCCCCAGCGGTGACAAGCACGACTATATGAGTATCGCGCCCTATTTCTGGCCCGATCCCTCCAAGCCTGGCGGTTTGCCGTATATCAACAGGGACGGGGACGTCAACCCCGAGGTCAAGCAGTACCAGGACAAAGACCACATCGTAGACCTCTGTTCCAATGTATATACCCTTGGCCTGGCCTGGTATTTTACCCGCGACGAAAAATACGCGAAAAAAGCCGCGGAGCTGGTCCGCGTCTGGTTCCTGGACACCGCTACCCGTATGAACCCGAACCTGAACTACGGGCAGGCGGTCAAGGGGGTTACGCCGGGCCGCCAGTACGGATTGATCGAGACCCGGAACTTTATATTCCTCATCGACGGCCTCGACCTCCTGCAAACCTCGAGATCCTTTACCGCCGCCGACCACGCCGCGTTACAAGGTTGGTTCAAAACTTTCCGGACCTGGATGTACACCAACCCCCTGGGCGTCGCCGAAATGCACGGAGGGAATAACCACAGCGTCTGGTTCGACGCCCAGGACCTGTCGATGGCGCTATACGTGGGCGACACCAGCGACGCGCGCCGGATAATCGCGCGCGCCGAAGGACGCCTCGACACCCAGATGAACACCGACGGTCTCTTCCCCGAGGAGCTGAAGCGCACCACTTCACTGCACTATTCCGTCTTTATCCTGAACGCTTTCTACGTCATCGCCCAGCTGTCGGAAGGACTCGGCACCGACTTCTGGACGCTGAAAACCGCGGGCGGTAAAACCTTGCGCCAGGCCTTCGACGCCCTCCAATCCTATATCGAGCAAACAAAAGAATGGACGGGTCCGCAGATCCATCCCTTTAACTTCCACGACGCTGTCCCCATCCTGCTCAGGAGCCGGCAGCACTATGGCTGCCAGACCTGTGGCGACGCCATAAAGAAAATAACCGACGACCCGATGATCGACCTTCTGTAGTTTTTTTTAAATATTGATTGCTATGCCAAAACTTCTTCACGTATTGTTGTTGACGCTGCTGTGCGCGCCCGTTTTCGCGCAAGACCGCGCGCAAGTCCGGACGCCGGACCACAAAGTATCCGGGGTGGTGCTGACCGCCACCGGTAGCCCCATCCCCGGCGCGACCATCCAGGTCAAGGGATCGAACGCCAGCGCCCTGGCGGGCAACGACGGCTCATTTGCCATTGAGGTAAAACACAAAGGCGCGGTCCTTATAGTCTCCGCCGTGGGGTACGCCACCCTGGAGATCGAGGCCGCCAGCGCCGGCAAAATCACCCTCAAGCAGGAAGCCAAAGGCCTGGAAGACGTGGTCGTCGTGGGTTACGGCACCACGCGTAAAAAGGACCTGACCGGCGCGATCTCTTCCGTGTCTGTCAAGGACGTGGACAAGGAGCCGGTGATCGGGACCTCCCAGATGCTCGAAGGACAGGTCCCCGGCGTACAGGTATCCCAAAACCAATCTCAGCCCGGCGGCACGGTCTTTTCCATCCGTATCCGCGGGACCAACTCCATCAACTCCAGCAGCGAGCCGCTCTACGTGGTGGACGGTTTCGCCGGCGCGACCATCAACGACATCAACCCCTCGGACGTGGCCTCCATCGACGTGTTGAAGGACGCCAGCGCCACAGCCATCTACGGGAGCCGGGGCGCCAACGGCGTCGTGATGATCACCACCAAAAGGGGCCGGCCCGGACGCTCGCTTACCATCGACGCCTATACCGGCGATCAGCAGGTCGCGAAGCAATATAAGATGATGAATGCAAACCAGTTCGGCAACTACCTGGTCACGCTTCAAACCCAGCAGAACCAGCTCAACAATACGACGATCCCGCTGCCCTACACGCAGGCCCAGGTGGACGCCATGGGCGCCGGGACCAACTGGCAACACCAGATTTTCCGCGTCGCGCCGACCTCCAATATGTCCGTAGGAATGAGCGGCGGTACCGACAACAGCCGGTACTACCTCAGCATGAGCTACTACGACCAGCAGGGAATCATCATCGCCTCGGACTACAAACGGGGTGTCATACACTTCAACCTCGATCAATATATGGGAAAGGTTCACGTAGGCGTCTCTTCACAGGCTTCCTACGACTACCAGAACGCCCCCACCGTCAACACAAGCGGCGGCGGCACCACGCCCAGCGTGCTTTGGGACGCCGTGCGCTTCAGCCCTATCCTCGGTGTGCGGGACAGCACGGGCGCCTACACGTACGTCAACGGACCCGGCCCCATCGTTTCGCCCATCGGCAACCCGGTGGCCTACGCCAACGAAGCCAGGGACGGCGTCTACAACCTCCGGACCTTTGCCAACGTTTACGGCGACTATGAAGTGATCCCGGGTCTGCACCTGAGGACCACCTTTGGCATCGACTACACCAACGGGGGGGAACGTCAGTTCGTGCCCACAGACCTCTACGTCGCTTCAGCCAACGGCGGCTCGGCGTCGCAAAGCTCCAGCCAGAACTATTCCTGGTTGAATGAAAATACGCTGACGTACGACCGCACCTTCCACCGCATCCACGCCGTCAACGTCGTAGGCGGTTTTACCTTGCAGCACTGGTATCAAAAGAGCTTCGGAGAGGGCATCACCAACCTCTCCACCAACGCCGAGAGCTACAACAACCTGGGGGTCGGTACGCCGGGAACGCCCAATTCGTCCTACCAGGACAATGCCCTGTCTTCCTGGTTCGGCCGGTTGAACTACCGGCTCATGGATAAATACCTCTTTACGGCAACCCTCCGCGGCGACGGCTCGTCTCGTTTTGGCGTGAACAACAAGTGGGGCTATTTCCCCTCGGGCGCTTTCGCCTGGAGGGTTTCACAGGAAAAATTCGCCCAGCGCTGGACGTCGGTCAGCGACCTGAAGCTGCGTACCAGCTATGGCGTGACGGGCAACCAGGAGATCGGGGACTACCAGTCGTTGTCGAGCTATTCTACCAATACGTATTCCCTGGGCGTCAATCCAACGCCCGTAGTCGGTATATCGCCCAGCCGGATCCCGAATCCCAGCCTCAGCTGGGAGTCCACGGCTTCCTTCGACGCGGGCGTCGACCTGGGGCTCTGGAACAACCGGGTGGTGTTTACCGGCGATTTCTATCATAAGAAGACCTCGAACCTGCTGTTAAACGTTACCATACCGTCGACCTCCGGCTACTCCAGCATCCTGGAGAATGCGGGCGCGGTCCAGAACCAGGGTTTCGAGCTGGGTATCACGACCCGCAACGTCGAATCGCGGCGCGTCAAGTGGACCACGTCCCTGAACTTCTCCACCAACAAGAACAAGGTGCTCAACCTCGGGAGCAACAAACAAATCTACGCCGGCGACCTCAGCGGCAGCGTCTTCCCTTCGGCCACTTTCAAATCGGGTATACTGCTCGTCGGCCAGCCGATCGGCTCGTTCTATGGGTACGAATTCGGCGGCGTCTGGCAGACCCAGCAACAGATCAACGAGAGCGGCACCAAACAGGCGGTCAAGCCGGGAGACCCGATCTATAAGGACCTGAACGGGGACAGCCTGCTCAATGGCTCCGACAGGGCCATCATCGGCCACGCGCTACCCAAGTTCATCTATGGGATGACCAATACCGTGAGCTACGGTCGTTTTACCCTCAATGTCTTTATACAAGGCGTCTATGGGAACGACATCCTCGACGAGAACCTCTACGAGGTCGAAAACGGCTCGCCGAATTTCAACCGGCTGGCCTACGTCGGAACGGAAAGCTGGACCGGCCCCGGTACCAGCAACACCCTGCCGCGGGTCAGCAGCACGCTGAGGAGGAGCACCGGCATCACCAGCGACGTGATCAAGAACGGCAGCTTCCTCCGTTTCAAGACGGTGACGCTCTCCTACGAGCTGCCGCTGCCAAAGGTGACCACGGTATTCAAATCGGCCACGATCTACGCGACGGTGCAGAACCTGCTGACCATCACGAAATATCCCGGTTACGACCCCGAGGTCAACTCTTTCCCGACGAGCAACTCCCTTTCCCTGGGGACCGATTATAACGCTTATCCGAACTACCGCACCTACTTGTTGGGCGTTCACTTTGGATTTTAAAATAATAAACATGAAGCAAGCCATCCTTTATATCGCGCTGCTGTCCTGCGTCGCCTGTAACAAACAGCTGATCGAAACCCCGCACAGCTTCCTGACGCCCTCCAACTTCTACAAAACCGCCGCCGACGCCCAATCCGCTCTCAACGGCGCCTTTTCGCCCCTCCAGGCGCAGACCTATTACCAACGGACGGTCTATATCATCGCCGAGCCCATGGACGCCTGGTATCCCAACCCGATCTCGGGAGATAGGGGAGACCTGTACGCCGGCACCTACACCGGGACCAACAGCGAAGTCACCAACTGGTGGACCAATATCTACAAGCTCGTCAAGAACGCCAATGACGTGATTGCCTATGTCCCTGGGATCAATATGGACGTAAACGCGCGCAACAACATCGTCGGTAACGCCACCTTCCTAAGGGGCATGGCCTATTTCGACCTGGTCCGCGCGTATGGAGACGTACCCCTCGTGCTCGGGCCCAATTCCGACTCGGTGTCGCTTTTCCCCAAACGCACCCCCTCCGCCCAGGTCTACCAGCAAATCATCGCCGACCTCCAGAACGCCGAAACCAATTGCGTCCACCTCGGCCAGATACCCAGCGCCCAGGTAGGCATGGTGTCGAGCGAGGCCGCCTCCGCCATGCTCGCCCGCGTCTACCTCCAGCGCGGCAGCACCAGCTTTGCCGACCCCCAGGACCACCAGAACGCCCTGGCCGAGTGCAACAAGGTCATCGCCTATTCCCAGGCCAACCCCACCGTCCTAACCCTGGTGCCCAGCTACGCCAGCATCTTTAACGTCAGTACCAAGAACGGCCCCGAGTGCATTTTCAGCATCCAGTTCGGCGCCGCCCCCAACCCCGTCAACCTGACCAACCGGATGTTCGACCCGACCACGCTGCCCCAGTTCGGCGGCTACGGCTCGCTCGTCGGCCTGAACTCCTATTACAGCTCCTTCGACCCCGAAGACACCCTCCGGCGCAACGTCGACATCGGCACCAGCTCCGGCGGCTTCCATTGGATCTCCAAGTACCGCGACCCCGGCGTAAAAGCCGGCGCCAGCGGCCGCAACAACTGGATCGTCCTCCGCTACGCAGACGTCCTGCTCATGCAGTCCGAGGCCCTGAACGACATTAACCCCACCGACCCCACCAAGTTCAACGGCATCAACCAGGTCCGGACCCGCGCCGGTCTCGCAGACAAGCTCCTCAGCTTTACCACCACCCCCGGCCCCGACGACTTCGTCACCGCCCTCGTCAACGAACGCAACTGGGAGCTCGGCGCCGAAGGCCAACGCCGCTGGGACCTCATCCGCCTCGGCCGCTACCAATCCATCAAGGCCGCCCAGGGCTATACCATCGACAACAACCATCTCCTGTTACCCCTTCCCCAAAGCGAGCTGGACGTCAACCCGAACCTGACCCAGAATCCCGGATACTAATCCGGGCCCTTTCGACCAAAATGTATAATTTTAATAAGTTAATCGGTTTTTCCCCGATTATCCTATTAAAATTATACATTTGCATATATGGATATCAGGCAGAATTTGACAAGCCAATCGACTCAGCCCATAACCCATCAATGGCTGATGTCGCTCCTAAGGGACTATAAGCGTCCCAATGACAAGGTGCTTGATCTTGTTCGTCTGCAATGGCTTCAGCCGGTAAAAAGGGGGATCTATATCGCTGGCCCGGCGCTCGATGCGGACAACCCGGAACCATTTCTACTGGCCAACCACATCCTTGGACCAAGCTATGTCTCCCTGGAGAGCGCCTTATCTCATCATGGTCTTATCCCAGAACAGGTCTTTGAAATCGCATCTGTAACCGTAAAGGCCTCCCGTAGGTTTTCCACACCTGTTGGCGTGTTTTCATATACAAGGTTACCCTTACCCTATTACGCCTTTGGCATACAGCAATGGAAACTGACCGACCGGCAATTCGTCATGGGCGCTTCGCCTGAAAAGGCATTGTGTGATAAAGTGATTACCACTTCCGGACTCGTCTTTCGGAGCAAAAGCGCTGCAAAAGATTGGCTGCTGTCCAATATGCGGATGGGAGAGGAGGAGCTAAAGGCATTGGATATACCGGCTATCCGCCAATGGCTTGCCGATGCTCCTAAAAGCGACAGCCTTGAAAAAATGATAGAAACAATAGCCTCGCTATGATTAGGGAATGGATGGAAGAATACGACCCCAGGAATCAGGATCAGGCCATGCAGGCCTTGAGGGAAATCATGCAGGACACCGCGCTGGCTGCGCTCTCGAGATCTGGATTCTTCGAGAAAGCGGCTTTCTACGGGGGAACGGCATTGCGTGTGTTCTATAACCTTCCGAGGTTTTCAGAAGACCTGGACTTTTCGTTGCTCCAACCAGATGAGCATTTTTCATTGGACCATTACCTGTCCGCTATCAAACTAGAATTTGCCGCGCTGGGCATGGAGGTCTCGGTCGGCGAAAAAACCAAAACCAAACAAAATAATATAGAATCGGCTTTCCTGAAATCGGAAACCCTTTGGAGAGAGCTGATACTGGAAGGCGTCATTCCTCAAAATGGCTTGGATCAGGTTGCAAAAATCAAAATAAAGATAGAAATTGATACACGCCCACCCTCGGGATTTATCACGGACGAGCAACTTTTACTAAAACCATTTTCCTGTTATATAAAATGCTTCTCCTTACCGGACCTGTTTGCCGGTAAAATGCACGCCTTTTTGTTCAGGAAATGGGGCGCTAACGTCAAGGGCAGGGATTGGTTCGACTTGGAATGGTATATCCGCAGGGGCACCCCGCTCCATCTGGAACATCTTCGACAAAGAGCAATAGATAGTGGCGATTGGTCGCCCGCGGCGCCGCTGACGTCCGCGGAATTCCGGGAATTGCTGGATGAACGCATCGACACGGTCGACATGTCCAGGGTAAAGGCGGATATAAGCCGGTTTATCCCCGATCAGAAAGTATTGGCAATCTGGTCAACACGCTATTTTCATGACCTGGCCGACCGGTTGGTGATCGGGTAGCTCTAATTCGGAATATGGGACTTTTGCTCTATCGTACACTTTTAGCCCATTTGTACACCCGATTTTTGCACGAACGAACTAAAATAAAGAACGCCACGACAATTCGCTGATTTTCAAGCAATCTACTTTTGAGGCAGTAAACGATTACATAAAAACTGCCACAATGAAAAAACGATTGCTTGTCCTAATGGCCATATTACTATGGTGTCTGCGTATGCAAGCGCAGGAGCGCACCACCTCGGGCCAGGTCACGGACGCCAACAACCATGCTCTTGCCGGGGTCACGGTAACCGTCAAAGGCAGGAACGTAGGAACTTCCACCAACGAAAACGGCAACTTCACGCTAAAAACCGCCCCCGGCGACGTCCTGGTGTTCACTTCCATCGGCTACACCGCGCTGGAGCAAAAGGCCACCGGTAACATGTCCGTCACCCTCCAATCCCTGACCGCGAGCCTCGGCGACGTGGTGGTCGTCGGGTACGGAACCCAGCGACAAAAGGAAATTACCGGGTCTACCGTTGCCATCAAGGCCGAAAACCTTCCAAAGACCGCCAGCACTTCCATCAACAACCTCCTGCAGGGCCAGGCCGCCGGTCTCAACGTAGACCAGCGGACGGCCCAGCCGGGAGGCGGATTGAACATCAATATCCGGGGCCAGGGGTATCCCCTGTACGTCATCGACGGGGTTCCCCTGTTTAACAACCAGGCCGCGGAACCCGCGATCACCAGCGGGGGCAGCTCCAACGAGCTGGGCTTTAGCGGCGGTATCGACCGGGACCCCCTGGAGAACATCAACCCCAACGACATCGAATCCATCGAGATCCTGAAGGACGCCAGCGCCACCGCCATCTACGGATCGGCGGCGGCCAACGGCGTCATCCTGATCACCACCAAACGGGCGAAGACCAACGGCGTGGTGACCACGGAATACCAGGGCGGGTATACCCTCCAAACCGCCAAGCCTTACTACCACCTGCTCAACGCAACCGATTTTGAGAAACAGGTCAACGCTCTGAACTACGATCAGTATCTGTACAACAACAAGATGGGACCGTATGGGAGCAACACATCCGGACCTACCTTTAATCCCGTCTTCAGCCAGGCGCAGATAGACACGGCTGGTAGCGGCACCGACTGGCTCAAGATGCTGATGCGGCATGGGAGCATCGACCAACACAACCTTTCGGTTACCTACGGGAACGACATGACGCGTGTGTTCACGTCCTTCAACTATTACAACAACCAGGCGTTGCTCAAAAATTCCAACTTCGTCCGGTACACCGGCCGCGCGAACATCGAGCAAAAACTCAACAGCTGGGTAAAGCTGGGCGTCGACGTGACCTTTAGCCAGATCAACAGCAACAACGCCTCTTCCGGGGCCGGCGGCCAGGGAGAAAAGTACAACGCCCTCCAGGCGGCGTACGCCTATTCGCCGGCGGTCGGAGTCTACGACGACGCCGGGAATTTTACGCACACCCTCAACACCGAGATCATGAACCCCGCGGCTTTCCTTACGATAGCGGACAAGCTGCAGACCGGCCGCGTGCTGGCGGCGCCCAGCCTGGATATAAAGATCCTCGATAACCTGAAGGTGGACCTGGTCGGCGGGATCGATAAGACCAGCTCCAACCGGCAATTCTTCCTGCCTTCCAAAGCGCAGAACTTCCTGTATCCCACCGGGCTCGCCCAGCTCTCCACGCAGTCGATCCAGAATTATAGCGCGGAGGGATATGCCACTTACAACAAGAGCTTTGGAGACCACAACTTTTCGCTCGTCGGCGGGGGCGGGTACTACAAAAGCTTTAACACCAGCACGTCGATGCAGGGTGTCGGGTTCTTTACCGACGCGCTGGGTTACAACGACATCGGCCTGGGGACCAACGTCGCCCAGAATTATGAGCAATCCTACCATTCGCCGGACCTGGTCAAGATTTCGCAATTCCTGCGCCTGAACTATTCCTATAAATCGAAGTACATCCTGACCATCAACAGCCGCCGGGACGGGTCGAGCGACTTCGCGGTCAACAAGAAATATGGCATCTTCGGGGGCGCCTCCGGCGCCTGGCGGATCAGCCAGGAGTCGTTCCTGTCACATTCCAAGGTGGTCTCCGAGCTCAAGCTCCGCGCGGGGTACGGGACCGTGGGTGACGACGCCGGGTTGAACGCGCTCAGCCTCTATTCCACGGATGGCGGCAGCTTCCTGATCGGGAGCGGGAACGCGGCCACCTTTTATCCGAGCGTGTCGGTGTCCCAGCTGGCCAACCCCAACCTCACCTGGGAGACCATCCGGTCGACCAACCTGGGGCTGGACTACGGTCTGTTCAACAACCGCATCACCGGTACGGTGGACCTGTTCCGCAACGACCGCATCCACCTCCTCAACTCGGTTCCCCTGCCCGCCAACAACGCGGTCAGCTACCTGAACGTCAACATCGGTTCCCAGCGCAGCCAGGGCGTGGAGTTTTCTATCACGTCCAAGAACATCGTCTCCCGCACCTTCCGCTGGGAGACCTCGTTCAACATCTCCAACTATGTCAACCGCTGGCTGAGCCGCGACCCCTACGTACAGCTCGAACCTTATCAGAAGGTGAACGACCGGACGGACGAGGTCTACGGCTGGAAGACAGCAGGGATCATCAAAAGCGCCGGCGACGTCCCCAACTATATGCCCAACGCCACCGTGGGCAACATCATCTACCAGGACGTCAACGGCGACAAAACGCTGGACTCGAAGGACGTGGTCAAGCTCGGGCACTCCGCCCCGGCCTGGAGCTTCGGGTTGACCAACCGTTTCAACTACGGCAATTTCGACCTCTCGGTCTTTTTGTACGGCAAGCTGGGGATGTACCTCCAAAGCGACTATGCGGCGAACGGCTTTTACCTGGCCGGCCGCATGGCCACTACCAGCGCCCAGAACTCCGTGCAGGGAATCAAAAACGTCTGGACCGCCGCCAATCCGAACGGCATCTACCCGGGCGTGGCCCAGAACCCGTATGACGGCAACAACCCCTCGGGTGTAAACAACTTTTTTTACCAGAATGTCAACTACCTCCGCTTTAGCAACATCATGCTGGGTTACACCCTCCACGCCAGAAAGGTGATCCAGGCCGCGAGGATATACGCGGGCGTGCAGAACCTCGGGATATGGACCAACTACAAGGGCTACGACCCCGAGCTGGC
>Ga0310811_10008848_pt1 | contig 12964 bp, 8 predicted proteins | sample YCmetagenome_FD_207642 | JGI IMG/M metagenome (GOLD analysis project Ga0310811, IMG submission 207642) | Soil microbial communities from experimental microcosm in Duke University, North Carolina, United States - YC | ecosystem: Engineered > Artificial ecosystem > Soil microcosm > Unclassified ...
CCGTGTTGCTGCTTGCTGAGCTCTTCCTGCTGGCGGCTGATATCGTGCTTATTGTCTTCGAGGTCCTGCAGTGCACGGCGAAGCTTCTTTCCGATGCTTGCTTCCTTATCGAATAGTTTGTTTACCCTTTTTTGGTACTTGCTTTTTGTGTTGTCGTCAGAATTTATGCTTGAATTGAGGTCCGCCGTGGCCTTTATCTGGTCCTGTCTGATGCCGGCCAGGTCCGACTGGAAGTCCCGTATCTTTTTCTGCAGGTCTGCCGAGTCAGACCTTAGGTCGTTCATCTGTTGCTGGGCTTTTGCCAGCTGTTTTTGCTGACCGTTGATCTGCAGGCGCATTTGATAGGATGAAATAAAGGGGCCCAGACTGTCCAGGAACAGTCTAGCTTTCTCCAGTCGTCCACTGTCGACGGGGCCGGCTGCCTTTATGTCCTGGTTGACCGGCACGGGTATCAGGTTCAGCAGGGTTATGTCCTTCGCGATCCTGTCGGAGTTCGTTTTAAAATAGAGGTCGCTGAGGATGGGGGCTTCGGTCACCAACGGCGAGCTTCTGAACAGGATAAAGCCTCCGGACCCCGTGCTCTTATATCCCTGGGTCATCATATACTGTTTAAGCGCGTCTTCAACTGAATTGTCGTCGTAGGGCAGTCGGATGATGGCTGCAGGCTGTTTGATGTTGCGAATGCCGGGGTCGCCGATATAGGCCTGTGCGAAAAGTGCGGTATTACAGCAGAGACAGACGAAGAGCGGCAACGATCTCATAACAAAAGTTTTGGTGAAGAAACTTGTTTTTGGGATGCAGGTCTTCCTGGAAAGGTCTTTTGTGTTGCGCGTTGGCACAAATATACCCTATTTTCCGAAAAGGTTCTATTCCCTTATCCGGCTGCGCTCGTCGCCCGAGCCGGACCCCCGACTGCTCCGGGTGCTGCTGCCAAAGCTCCTGGAATAGCTGACGCGTATACTTTGGTACCGGTATGACTCCGGCTGGAAGGGGACCCTGCTTTTCAGGGCGAAGGCTTCATTCGTCATTGTTCCGTAGTGGTTGATATATACCGTTGTTCGCAGGATATCCGTCATGTACAGCTGCAAGGTACCGCCGTTGTTGGTCAGCTCTTTTTTTATACCGGCATTGAGGGCCCCGAATGGATCGGTCATTCTCGTGCCGTCTTCATCTCGGGCTTTTGCCGGTAGTGACTCCGGTTCGCGGCATAGCGTATAACGTATAATTTAAGTATATTGCTATGGAATCAAATGCTTCCTCCGTGGTATGAAAGACAAGGACCGTATATGGCATCTGATGGCCCGTAAGTTCTCCGGTGAAGCTACGGAGGAGGAATTGAAAGAATTGGAGTCGTGGCAGCAGCAGCATCCCGAGATGACCTATTCCCTTCAACTGCTGGCCGATCTTTGGAAAGGAGAACCCAAACAGGATGGGGGGGATGCTGAAGATGCTTTTAGCCGTCACCTTACGCGAATGACGCTCAAAAATCTGGATCGGACTGCAGTGACGGAAAAGCAGGTCATTGTTTCAGAGGCGTTGCAGCCTGTACGGGGTCTGGTGCCGCGTCTCGCACATCAGATAGACCTGCTCGATAATTATTTCAAAATAGCCTGGCGGAGTCTTCGCCGGAACAAGGGTTTCTCAGCCATTAACATATCCGGTCTCGCAATTGGTCTGGCCAGTGCCATCGTCCTGATCCTCTGGATCCGTAACGAGCTGACCTGCGATCAGTTTCACAGGAATCGCGACCGGGTCTACCAGGTCTTTACCCGTGCGGTCTTCAATGGACAGATAGAATGCAATGGCAGGACCCCGATGGTCCTTGGGCCGGTGGTACAGGCCAATTACGGACGGCAGGTGGAAGAGGTGGTGAGGATGAACTGGGTAGGGGCCTTTATCTTTTCTATCGGTAACAAGCACGTGGGGTCCCAGGGATTTCTGACGGATCCGGGGTTTTTCAAATTATTTGATTTTCCTTTTCTAAGGGGTGATGCGGCGACGGCGCTTCGAAATCCTCATTCGGTGGTCCTCACGGAGAAGCTGGCCAAAAAGCTTTTTGGCAATGCGGATCCGATGGGGCAGTTCGTCAATGTCGACAGTACGTCCGGGTTTACGGTCACCGGCATTCTGAAGGACCTGCCTCCCAATACCCGGTTCAATTTCGAGTACCTGATCCCCTGGTCGTATACCAATGAGGTACACTGGGCCAATTCCAGCTGGACCAATAATATGATCGGCACCTATTTGCTGCTGAGGCCGGGCGTCACGGAGACCGTTGCCAGTATCAGTCTGCGGAATCTGGTCCGTATGCATGCGCCTGAGACGAAGGCCGAGATATTCCTGCATCCTATGCGCAAATGGAGGCTTTATTCCAATTTTGTCAACGGCGAGGCGACGGACGGGGACATCAATTTTGTCCGGATGCTGGCTGTTATCGCGGGTTTCATCCTGCTTATCGCCTGTATCAACTATATGAATCTGAGCACTGCGCGGAGCATCCGGAGGGCCCGGGAGGTAGGAGTTCGTAAGGTGGTGGGCGCGGGCAGGGGTTCACTGATAGGCAGATTTCTTGGTGAGTCGCTGCTCATCGCCTGTCTGGCGGGAGTCCTGGCGCTTGTTATCGTGATCCTTGCCCTGCCATGGTTCAACCAGTTGATCATGACGAATCTGGCGATTCCGTACGGCGATCCTTTTTTCTGGCTTTCGGGGACGGCGTTTATCGTTTTTACCGGTCTGCTGGCCGGCAGTTATCCGGCTTTTTATCTTTCTGCTTTCCGGCCGATCAATATTCTCCGCGGTCATTTCAGGACCATCCATGCGCTGGTGACGCCGAGGCGGATACTGGTGGTTTTCCAGTTCAGCTTTGCCATCGCCTTTATTATCTGTACGATCGTTATCTACCGGGAATTGAAATATGCGACGAACAGGGATCCGGGTTATAACAGGGACAATCTTGCCTTTGTATACATGAAGGGGGATATGCGAAAGAACTATGAGCTGATCCGCCGTGATTTGCTGGCCGGCGGAATAGTCACTGATATCACCCGCACCAATTCACCTATAACCGAAGTGTGGTCAAACAATGACGGTTTTGAGTGGCAGGGAAAGGACCCGGATCAGCGAGTAAGCCTGATCGAATACTGGGCTGACAGGACATTTGTAAAGACGATGGGGCTGCATCTGGTAGCGGGCCGGGATATAGACATTCAAAAGTACCCGACAGACTCGACCGCGGTATTGCTGACCGAAATGGCGGTCCGCCAGATGGGGCTTTCCGATCCGATTGGCCAGGCCCTTCGCAGTAATGAAGGCGACTGGCATGTCGTGGGTGTGATCAGGGATTTTGTTACCGGCTCGTTGTATAACCGGGTCAATCCTATTGTGGTGCAGGGCCCAGTCGGTACGATCGGGACAAACTCCTGGTTCGGGACGATCACATTCCGGCTAAATCCCGCGAACAACACCTCCGCGAATATCTCCCGGCTGACCGAGGTCTTCAGGCGATATAACCCGAACTATCCTTTTGAGTATTTCTTTGTCGACTATTACGAGCTCTGGAAACTGACGGGGGAAAGACATTTCGGGACGCTTGCCGCGCTATTTGCGGGAATGGCCATTTTTATCTCCTGTCTGGGGTTATTCGGGCTCAGCGCCTATATGGCGGAATCCCGTCTCCGGGAGGTTGGCGTGAGAAAGGTACTGGGGGCTTCCATCATGCGGCTCGTCACCCTGTTGTCCAAAGATTTTCTTGTTTTGGTCGTCATTGCCTTTTTCATTGCTTCTCCCGTGGCCTGGTGGTTTATGAGTAAATGGCTGGAAGACATTCCATATCATATCAATCTATCGTGGTGGATATTTGCGGTTACGGGGCTTCTTTCGATAATTATCGCGGCGGGTACGGTCGGTTTTCAGGCGGTGCAGGCGGCCCTTACCAATCCGGTCCGGGTGCTTCGTGCGGACTAGGCTAAAGCCGGACAGCAAATGTGTCGAAGCCGGACACCGGCGGTCTGGATACCGGGTTTAAATTATTGGCTGCCAATGTCCTGGAAATCTGGCATTCTATTCGCGCGTTTCGGGTATGTTCAGGAACTATCTGAAAATCGCGATTCGCAATCTCCTGCGGAGCAAGAGCTTTTCAATTATCAATATTTCCGGTCTCGCGATCGGCATGGCCAGTGCGCTTCTTATCCTGCTTTGGATACAGAATGAGTTGTCCTATGACCGTATCTACCCAAAGACCGGCCGCATATATGCGCTGTACAACCGCGACAAGTTCGAGGGTAAACCCTGGGCATGGAACAATACGCCAAAGCCGCTGGCGACTGCGTTGCAAAAGGACTATCCTGCTGTAGACGAAGTGGCCCGTTTCAATAACATTACTTTCCTGGTCAGCGCCGGGGATGTGCATCTCAATACGCGGGGTGCGTTTGCTGACAGCAGTTTTCCCGATATATTTCAGTTTCCCATGGTGAAGGGTAGCGCAAAGGCGCTGAACGGTCCCAACAGTATCGTCCTTACCCGGGGCATGGCGAAGAGGCTGTTTGGGAATGAGGAAGCTTTGGGCAAGACGGTGGTTATCGACAGTACGGCCAATTTTATGGTTACCGGTATTATGGAGGACCTGCCGCCCAACACCTCTTTTTCATTCGACTATCTTTTGCCGTGGGCGTTCATGACGCGTCTGGGCTGGGATGATAATGGCTGGGGCAATAATTCGGTATACACTTACGTGTTGCTTAAGCCCGGTGCGTCGCAGGCTGCTTTTGACCGGCAGATCAGGAATATCACTATCGATCATTCGGGGGGAAGGGAGACGACGGAGGTCTTTACCCAGCCGATGTCCCGCTATCATCTTTATGCGACCTCTGAAAATGGCGTGCTTGTCGGAGGGAAGATCAAGACCGTTCGTCTTTTTGGCGTCATTGCATGCTTTATCCTGCTGATCGCGTGTATAAATTTCATGAATCTTTCGACGGCCCGCAGCGAACGGAGGGCGCGTGAAGTAGGTGTGCGGAAAGTGATAGGGGCATACCGGGGGTTTCTGATCGCGCAGTTCATCGGCGAGAGTATTCTTATAGCCGGGCTTGCTTTTCTGATCGCCATAGGGTTGGCGGTAGTTAGTCTCGACCAGTTCAACCTGCTGGTGGGTAAGCAGCTGGTCATTCACTATGATGATCCCCTGCTTTGGATCTTTGCTCTTGGGTTTGTGCTGTTCACCGGGCTGCTGGCCGGCAGTTATCCGGCGTTTTATCTTTCCTCTTTCCAGCCGGTGAAGGTGCTTAAGGGGACGTTCAGGAAGGCCGATTCGCTGGTGTCCGTGCGTAAAATCCTGGTGGTTCTTCAGTTCAGTTTCGCCATTATCCTGATCATCTGCACGTTGATCATCCAGAAGCAGATACAGTACGGCGAGGACAGAGATGCCGGTTATGACCGGCACAACCTTGTCTATACTTTTACGCAGGGGGATGCCACCAAATACTATTCTTCGATCCGCAGCGAATTGATCAGCAGCGGCGCGGCGGTCGCCGTGACCAAGACGTCCGGGCCTGTCACGCAGCACTGGAGCGATGGGTGGGATTATGAATGGGACGGCAGTACCCTGGCCGACAGGAAAACGGATTTTATCCAGTTTGCCGCAGATGCCGGGTTTGTGAATACGCTGGGTGCAAAGCTCATTGCGGGCAGGGATATCGACGTCTACAAATATCCGACCGACAGCACGGCTGTATTGCTTAACGAAGCGGCCGTGAAGACCATGCGGCTGAAAAACCCGGTCGGTGCGAATATCTGGAGGGGGACCGGCGCAGATCAGGAAAAATGGCATGTTGTGGGGGTTATAAAGGATTTTATTCTGGAGTCGCCGTTCGCCGAGCATATCGCGCCGATGATGATCGCGGGTCCGCGTCTGTTCTGCCAGGTAATCCATTTCAAGCTGAACCCGGCCAATTCTATCAATGCCAATATTGAGAAAGCCCGGAAGATATTCAAACACTATAATCCGCGCTATCCGTGGGAGTATGTTTTTACCGACGAGGCCTATGCGAGAAAATTCAGGGAAGAGCAGCAGATAGGCAGCCTTTCGGCGTTGTTTGCGGGACTTACCATACTTATCTCCTGTCTGGGACTTTTTGCTCTGGCCGCCTATTTGGCGGAAAACCGGATCAGGGAGATAGGCGTCCGCAAGGTGCTTGGGGCTAGTGTGACCAGCATTACGACGCTGCTCGCCAGGGAATTTGTACTTCTTGTTGGGATAGCCTTCATCATAGCTGCTCCCGTGGCCTGGTTTACCATGGATAAATGGCTGGAGGGATATGGATACCGCGTAGACATGGGATGGACTGTGTTTGCGATGTCAGGGGCGCTGGCGCTGGTGATTGCGGTGGCGACCGTCAGCTATCAGTCGGTAAGGGCGGCACTGGCCAATCCGGTAAAGAGTCTCCGGTCCGAGTAGTTAGCTCTCCGCGTCGTGGAAGATGATGCCCAGTGTATGTCTGGAGCCGCCGGTCACCGGGCTTACCCCGTGTTTCATATTTACCCGATACCAGCCGCGACTGCCTTTTACCGGGCGGAAGCTGGTGGTGAACAGTAACATATCGCCCTGTCGCGGCTGCAGAACGATCGCTTTGGACTGCGCGCGCGGAATTTGTTCGGTCAGCACAAATTCTCCTCCCGTATAGTCCCGCCCCGGCTGGTTTAGGAAGACTACCAGCTGTATAGGGAAATAGACCTCTCCATAGAGGTCCTGGTGCAGCGTGTTGAATCCTCCTTCTCCGTATCTCAGGATCAGGACCGTGGGTTTTGTCTGCCCTTTTTCGCGGCACCGCTGTTTCAGCTGTTCGTGCGAAGAAGGAAACTTTAATTCGATGCCCAGCTGTTCCATCCACCGGTCAGCGACCGGAACCAGCCAGGGGTAAACCGTTTCACGGATACCGGCTATCTGCCCGGGAAGGGGATACTGAAAATATTTATATTCTCCGCTGCCGAAGCGGTATCGCTCCATATTGATCGTCTTCCGGTAGAGGGCGCCGGTATCGTATCCGAGGATCAGGTCACTGCATTCTTCCTTTGTCAGCAGTTCCGGTACAACCGTGTGTCCATTCCGATGCAGGTCTTCGGTCGTCTTTTGCCAGTCTGTCTGTTGCAGCCGTTGTATGATCGTGTTCATTCATTTTTAGTTTTCCTGCGGGGCAAATACCTGGGTAGCTTCCCAGCCTATCATTGCGTTCTTGCGGGCGGTTCCCCAGTGGTATTCGCCAATCTGGCCGTCGGCTCTGATCACGCGGTGACAGGGGATGAGGAAGGCCACCGGGTTGCTGCCTACGGCGGTGCCTACGGCGCGGGCGGCTTCCGGGTGTTTTAGTTTGCCGGCGATCCCGGAATAGGTGGCCAATTCTCCCATCGGCACCTTCAGCAGTGTTTCCCATACCTTGATCTGAAAATCGGTGCCTTTGAGGTGCAGCTTGACCTCCGAGGGTTTGTTCCAGTCCCGGTGAAAGATTGACAGCGCCTTTTCCTGCAGCCCGTCTGTGCGGTCGAAGAACCGGGCGTTGGGGAATTTGCTCTTCAAATCTTTCAGCGTGGCTTCTTTGCCTTCATCGGCAAATCCCATATAACAAATGCCTTTGCTGGTCGAAGCCACCAGTAGCTGTCCAAAGGGGCTGTCGGCAAAGTGGTAGTTGATATTGAGTTCTTCGCCGCCGTTCTTGTATTCGCCGGGTGTCATACCCTCGATCTTTATGAAGAGGTCGTGCAGGCGGCCGGTTCCCGAAAGCCCCGCTTCGAATGCGGCGTCGAACAGCGTGACGTCCGTCTCTTTGTTCATGACCTCTTTTGCGTGCTCAAGGGTGAGGTACTGCAGGAATTGTTTTGGTGTGACCCCTGCCCAGTCCTTGAACATCCGCTGGAAGTGAAAAGGGCTCAGGTGGATGTGTTCGGCTACTTCGTCGAGAGACGGCTGCCGTCGGAAATTTTGCTTATAGAATGCGATCGCTTCCGCAATTCTTTTATAGTTGATCTCTTGTTGGGTTGACATGTTATTTGCTTTTGTATCACAAAAATACCACCACTCCGGACCCTGGAAAACCCGGTTTTTGCTATTCTTTCGGCCGGAGTGACCGTCCCGGAACAGGCGCCGTATCAAAACCGTACAAGTGGGCGCGTTGTTTAGGGGTTAAGTATTTGATTCTTATCGCCATATGAAAAGGGCATAGTTGGTGTGGTTCCCAAGACATGCTTAAAAATTATTTTACGACTGCCTGGCGCAACCTTGTCCGGAACAAGGCCTACAGCGCCCTGAATATCTTCGGTCTGGCCATTGGCATGACCGTTGCCCTTCTTATCGGTCTGTGGGTGCAGTACCAGTATTCCTATGACCGATGGCTACCGGGATACCGGCATGTCTACCAGGCATTGATCCGCAGCCACAGCAGCAGCGGGGGAGAGGTACAAAAGGCGACGCCTCTTCCGTTGAGCGGGGCGATCCGGAGTGAGGTACCGGGGGTAAAATATGTCGCCAGAACGGACTGGTTCGGCAGCCGATCGCTGATCGTCGGGGACAAGAAGCTCTATCTGAGGGGCGGTCAGGCGGATGAAGACATCCTTAAAATATTTCAATTTCCCCTGGTAAGAGGGGATGCGGGGGCTGTGCTTAAAGACCCGGGTTCGATCGTGCTTACGGAAGCAACGGCAAAATCGTTATTTGGAGACGCCGATCCGATGGGAAAGTCGGTTCTTGTTGACGGCAGCTATAGTGCGACCGTTACCGGGGTGTTGAAGGATCTCCCGGCCAACTCCAGTCTGCAGTTCGGCTATATCCTACCTTTTAGCCGCTGGCTGGGGCATGATGAATGGGCCCGGAATAATTCCGGCAACTGGCGGAACAATTCCTGGCAGACCTTTGTGGCTCTGGATGTTCCCTTTGAGCAGGCGGAACAGGTATTGAACGGGCTGATGAAGACTCATGATCCCGAGGACTACAGGATCTATAAATCGACGGTATTCCTGCAACCCCTAAAAGACTGGCATTTGTATGCGGATTTCAGGGAAGGCGTACAGGCCGGCGGTTTGATCGACTACGTGAAAATGTTCGGCATTACCGGTATTCTTGTCCTGCTGATAGCCTGTATCAATTTTATGAATCTTTCAACGGCCAGGTCTGAAAGGAGGGCGAGGGAGGTAGGCGTCAGGAAAGCGATCGGTTCACGCCGGAAAGACCTTGTCGTTCAATTTTTGTGTGAGTCTTTCGCTATTACATTTCTGGCGTTCCTGCTTTGTCTGCTGGTCACGATGCTGGTCTTACCGGTATTCAATTCGCTTACGGATACGGCTATCACTATGCCCTGGTCGAATGGGATCTTTTGGGCGATCATGGCCGGCTATGTGGTGGTCACCGGGTTGCTGGCGGGAAGTAAGCCTGCGATCTATCTTTCGTCCTTTCATCCTGTCAAAGTGCTAAAAGGCGTTGTCAGGACCGGCAGGTCGGCGACGCTTTCCAGGAAGGCCCTGGTGGTATTGCAATTTTCCTGTTCTGTCGCGCTTATCATCGGTACGGTCATCATTTATCAGCAGGTTCAGTATGCTAAGGATCGGCCTCTGGGGTACGATGCCGAGCGGCTGCTGATGACCGATGCGGGCACGGAACTGAATAAGAATTACGATGCGCTTAAAAATGAGATGCTGGCCACCGGCGTCGTCACCGATGTCACCAAATCGTCTAGCCCGGCCACGGACATCTGGTCTTACCAGCGGATAGACGACTGGCAGGGCAAACAGGCGGGCGAGAGCCTTGACCTTGCGACGGTGGCGGTCAGCGATGCCGACTATTTCAAAACCTTGAGAATGCAGCTGGTAAAAGGGGCTAACTGGACGGGTAGTCTGGCGACCGACTCGCTGAATGTGATCCTCAATGAGGCGGCGGTGGCGAGAATGCGGTTTAAAGAGCCGGTCAACCAGGTGATCACCTGGCACGACGTACCCCAGCGTGTAAGGGTGATCGGTGTAGTAAGAAATTCGCTGATGGCCTCTCCGTTCTCGGCGGCCGCGCCGACTATTTTTATCTACGACCCGGGATGGGGAAACAGCTTGACCTACCGGCTGGCTCCCCGGGTAAATACCCATGCGGCCATCGCCCGGCTGACGGGGATATTCAACAAGTACAACCCGGCCTATCCCTATATCTATACTTTCGTTGAAGCCAGCCATGCGTCGAAGTTCAGTCTGGAAAACCTGATCGGCAAACTTTCGGGGTTGTTTGCGGGTCTGGCTATATTCATTTCGTGTCTGGGTTTGTTCGGGCTGGCAGCTTATATGGCCGAGCAGCGGACGAAAGAAATAGGCATACGGAAGGTGCTGGGGGCGTCCGTATCGCAGCTGTGGTATTTGCTTTCGCGGGATTTTGTCGTGCTCGTTCTGATCAGCTGTTTCATTGCCTCTCCCATAGCCCTATATTTTCTCCGGAGCTGGCTGCTGAAATATGACTACCGGATCGTAATCGGTCCGCTGGTATTTGTGGCTGCGGCTTTTGCGTCGGTGGTGATCACCCTGCTGACGGTCAGCTGGCAGGCGATAAGGGCTGCTCTTGCCAATCCTGTGAATAGTCTTCACTCGGAATAGGGCCGGGCTCCGGAATGACTGGCGTGGATAGATGGTGCAAAAAAACAGAAGGTATGCTGAGTTCCGGAGCGGGAAGATTCTGTACTTTTTGACCAATGAACGACTTCTTTTCCAAACTCGAAAACTTTCTTTTCGATATCCTGGGATTGATACTGCCCGGAGCTATCTTTTTGATGATCCTGCTGTCGCCAGTCCTCTTTGTCGATATCGACGGTCTTCCGGCGGCAACCATCGATGGGTCGGTCATACTATCTGCGCTGAAGATGGTTTCCCATGTATTAAAGACCAACTGGGCCGTCTATCCCAGGTCCTCGCTGACGATCCTTACCATTCTGGCTTATCTGATGGGGCATGCGGTGAAGGTGTTTTCGAGGATCAAGTACGAGGTGCTGACGGCGGTCTTCGACGACGGCCTGAACAGGCCGGTTGTAAAGGGGTATGAGCGAATTTGCGGATGGCTTTTCAGGAATCCTTCTTCGGCCTTCTATCTGCGGCTGAAAGAGTTGCTGCGGCCGTTGGGGACGGTGCTGGACTATCTGTTCACCTTTAGGGCTGCCGACTATCTGGCGAGCGATGCAGTCCTGAAAGAGAATTGTCTGCAGCTGGTAAAGACCCGTCTTTCCGTCGAATATCCGGACGACACCCGTCTGGTCACCAAGCTATCCGGCGTCATTACCACGCAGGAAAGCATAAAGACGCTCGGTCCTTTCTTTCTGGCGAAGTATAATCTGTACCGGTCGCTTGCGCTGATCTTCGTTCTTACCACACCGTACTATATCGGGTTTTTTCGGGTAGCCGGCGCATTCATCACTCCTTCGCTAAATGAGATATCCAGGCTGATCATAACGACGATGGTCGTACTGTGGTTTACCTTTCATGTAAAGTATAAAAGATACTGGACGCTCTATGGAGACGAAAGGATTGTGTCGTTGTTTTACATTTTGAACAAGAAAAAGCTCAATGAAGGCTGACAGGATACTTTTTATCGACACCGAGACCGGTGGCACCGATCCGGCAAGCAATAGCCTGCTGTCGCTTGGTCTTGTCGTATGGAAAGAATTGGAGGTTAGGGCTTCTCTGGAGATACTGATCGATGACGGGGTCCTCAGTGTGACCGAAAAGGCGCTTGAGATCAATCAGATCAGCCTGAAAGAACACCGGAAAAAGGCTGTGTCTCCTGCTGTCGCGATACGGCAGATGGATAAGTTTATCGGGAGTCATTTCCCAGCCGACGAAAAGATCGTTTTGGGTGGGCACAATGTCAATTTTGACGTCAATTTTCTGAACGTTTTTCTTACCCGAAACGGGTACGATTTTCAGCATCGGTTCTCTCACCGCACTGTCGATACGTCGGCCATTCTTTTTTATTTATATCTGACCGGAAAGATAAAAAGGAAGCTCACCGCTTCCCAGGATGCGCTGGACTATTTTGGTATAGTTGTACAGGGGCGTCACACGGCGCTGGGTGACGCTGTCGCCACTGCCCAGCTGTTCAGCAGGCTGGTCGGTATCCTATACCGGGAGCCGAAGAAGCGGTCGTCTCCGCCGAAAGATATGTCCGATCTGTTTGCGCCTCCGGCGGAGGGCGTATAGTTTTCGATGTTTTCGGTCCGCGGGTTTGGTGTAAACGTCCCGGGTGCTACCCGTTTCTCAGCGAGTTTACCGGGTTGGCTATCGCGGCCCGGATGGTCTGGTAGCTTACGGTCAGAAACGCGACCAGGAGCGCCGCTGCGGCCGTCGCCGCGAATATCCACGGGCTTATGGTAGTCCTATAAACAAATTCCCGAAGCCATTTGTCCATTGCGAACCATGCAACAGGGAAGGCGACCGCCAGGGAAAGAAGCACCAGGCGCAGAAATTCTTTGGCGAGAAGGAGGACGATGCCGGACTCTCCGGAGCCAAGGACCTTTCGAATTCCGATCTCTTTTGTACGGCGTTGTGTCGAAAATGTAGCGAGTCCGAACAACCCCAGGCAGGAAATGAGGACAGACAGTATCGAGAAAATATTGAAGATCCTGCCCATTTGGGAATCTGCAGTATAGAGATGGTCGATATCCTGGTCAACGAAGCCATAGTTGAAGGGTGTATCGCCAAATACGGCCCGAAAGTCGTTTCGTATCTCTAAGAGTTTTGCAGGGAGGTTGCCGGGTGTGCAACGAAGGACGACAAAGTCGCCGGCTGGCCATCGGCGCATTACCAGCGGCTCGATGGGCTGGTAGACCGGCTTGAAATTAAAGTCCTTTACGACGCCGAGTATCCTGCCTTCGACGCCGCGTATGGCTATGGTCTTGCCAATGGCCGTCTCCGGCGTCAGTCCCATGGTTCTGACGGTTGTCTCGTTGACGACATAGTC
>Ga0310811_10008849_pt1 | contig 12964 bp, 10 predicted proteins | sample YCmetagenome_FD_207642 | JGI IMG/M metagenome (GOLD analysis project Ga0310811, IMG submission 207642) | Soil microbial communities from experimental microcosm in Duke University, North Carolina, United States - YC | ecosystem: Engineered > Artificial ecosystem > Soil microcosm > Unclassified ...
CAAAAAAGAATTCAAAACCTGGCTAATTCACATCCCGACGGGGGTCGGGACAAACTAGCCAAAGTAAAACAATTGGCATCGTAAACAAATGACACACTGTTGAGTTCTCAAGAAACAGACACACTCACCGCTTCACCGGATCCCTAGACCCGCCTCCACGACCGGCGCCACTTCGGTAATCTTTTTCTTACTGCTTTTCTTGCTTATTTCGCTCGGTTTCCCTTGCGATGTCCTCAACTCTATCAGACTTTTCCGGGGGCTTTTTCCACCGGGGCTTTCCGGTCACCCGAAAGGACGACGGAAATCCGACCCAGCCGACATGGTCGACGGGATCTTGTCTTGTAGTGCTCAGGATTGTGCCGCTCCGCGTCCGGCCGGAATCCGGTCCATCCGCTCTTGGCGACTCGATCCACGTTACGCGCATCGCCCGCCACCGTCAAATCCGGTGGCGGGCGATGCGGGCCGCGTGGGGGACGCTCAGCGCTGCAGCGACGGCTTGAGCTCCATGATGCGGTTGAGCAGGCCGTTCACGAACTGGGGGGACTCGTCGGTGGACAGCTGCTGGGCAAGGCCGACCGCCTCGTCGATGGCCACCACGTCCGGCACCTCGTCCTGCCACAGCAGCTCGTAGACGCCGAGGCGCAGCACGTTGCGGTCCACAGCCGGCATCCGGTCCAGCGGCCAGCCCACCGAGTAGGTCTCGATGAGCGAATCGATCCGCTCCTGGTGCTTCGCGACGCCCTCGACGAGCTCTATCGCGTACTCGCCGAGCCGCGGATCGGAGTCCTGCGGGGTCAGCTGCCGCACCCGCGCGATCCGGTCGGCCAGCACGGTCGACGGACTGACGCTGCGCAGGTCGGCCTCGTAGAGGACCTCCACCGCGCGTCTGCGTGCCTTGTTGCGAGTTGCCACTGTTCTCCGGTCCCAGATCCCTCGTCGCCGCGTGCTCTACCGCTCTACCGAAAAGCGAACCGGATCAGCTGTTGATCCGGCCGAGGTACTTGCCGTCGCGCGTGTCCACCTTGATCTTCTCGCCTGTGGAGATGAACAGCGGCACCTGGATCTCGGCGCCGGTCTCCACGGTGGCCGGCTTGGTGCCGCCGGTGGAGCGGTCGCCCTGCAGGCCGGGCTCGGTGTAGGTGACCTCCATCTCGACCGCGGCCGGGAGCTCGATGTACAGCGGCACGCCCTCGTGCGTGGCCACCATCGCCTCGGCGCTCTCGAGGAGGTAGTTCGCGTTCTCGCCCACGGTGTCGCCGGCCACGTGGATCTGGTCGTAGGTGTCCAGATCCATGAACACGAAGTCGATGCCCTCCTTGTAGAGGTACTGCATGGTGCGCTTGTCGACGTTCGCGGTCTCCACCTTGATGCCCGCGTTGAAGGTCTTGTCCACGACCTTGCCGGAGAGCACGTGCTTGAGCTTGGTCCGAACGAAGGCCGGGCCCTTACCGGGCTTGACGTGCTGGAATTCGACGACGTTCCAGAGCTCACCGTCCAGGTTGAGCGTCATGCCGTTCTTCAGGTCGTTGGTCGAGGCCACGGCCGGGTGACTCCTAGCTAGAGGGAATTCTTAATCACTCCACTCTAGCGGTTAACCGGAGATCTCCCCGAACGCCCCCACCAGCAGCTGCATGTCCGGCCCGGACAGCACCGTCGGCTTCGCGATGTCGGTGAGCACGATGAAGCGCAGCACGTCCGCGCGGGACTTCTTGTCGATGCGCATCGTCTCGAGCAGCTTCGGCCAGGCCGCGGCGTCGTAGGTCATCGGCAGGCCGAGCGCCCCGAGTACGTCGCGGTGCCGCTGCACGATGGATTCGTCGAGGCGTCCGGCAAGCCGGGCGAGCTCCGCGGCGAAGACCATGCCGACGGAGACCGCAGCGCCGTGCCGCCACTGGTAGCGCTCGTTGCGCTCGATGGCGTGGCCCAGAGTGTGGCCGTAGTTGAGGATCTCGCGCAGCCCGGACTCGCGCAGATCCTGGGAGACGACGTCCGCCTTGACCCGGATCGCGCGCTCGATCAGCTCCTGGGTATGCGGTCCTTCGTACGTCTTCGCTCCCTCGATGTCGCCCTCGACCAACTCGAGAATGCGCGGGTCGGCGATGAAGCCGCACTTGACGACCTCGGCGAGGCCGGCGACGTAATCGTTGCGCGGCAGGGATTCCAGCGCGCCGAGGTCGCAGATCACGCCGGCCGGCGGCCAGAAGGCGCCGACGAGGTTCTTGCCCTCGGCGGTGTTGATGCCGGTCTTGCCCCCGACGGCCGCGTCCACCATGCCGAGCACGGTCGTCGGGATCTGCACCACGCGCACGCCGCGCAGCCAGGTGGCCGCGGCGAATCCGGCGAGGTCGGTGGTCGCGCCGCCGCCCACGCCGACGATCGCGTCGCTGCGGGTGAAACCGGCCTGGCCGAGCACGGTCCACAGGTATGCGAGCACCTGCGCGGACTTCTGCTCCTCGGCGTCCGGGACCTCGATCGTGATCGCGTTCAGCCCCGCGGCGGCCAGGTCCTCGCGGATCGCCTCGCCGGTGGCCTTGAGTGCCTTGGGGTGGACGACGGCGACGCGGGAGACCTTCTCGCCGAGCATCTTCGGCAGCTCGTCGAGCAGGCCGTGGCCGACCACGACCTCGTACGGCGAATCGCCTCCGACGGGGATGCGCGTGGTGCTGCTCAAGGCTTCAGGACTCCTTCGGGCGGTGGGGGATCCGGGCACACAGCTCGTCGACGACCTCGTCGACGGTCAGCTCGCTGGTGTCGACGTGGATGGTGGCGACCTCGGCGTAGAGGGGGCGGCGCGCACGGTCGAGCTCCATGAACCGTCCGCGCACGTTGCCGAGCAGCAGCGGGCGGGCGACGGTCAGGTCGACGCGCTTGACGGCGTTGTGCACGTTGACGTCGAGCCACACGACGTAGTGCGCGGCCAGGGCCTCGCGGGTCTCCGGGCGCAGGATGGCGCCGCCGCCGAGGGAGAGCACGCCGCTGTGCGAGACGAGGGCGGCGCGCACGGCCTCGGACTCGAGCTCGCGGAAGTAGTCCTCGCCGCGGTCGATGAAGAGCTCTGCGATCGTCGTCCCGGTAAGCGCCTCGACGTCCTGGTCGGTGTCGCGCAGCGGCACCGCGAGACGCTCGGCGAGGACGGCGCCGACTGTGGACTTGCCGGATCCGGGCGGCCCGACGAGGACGGCCAACGGACGGTCCATCCTCAATGCACCCCCAGCCCGCGCTCGTCGAGGCCGGCCAGGTACGACTCGATGTTGCGCCGGGTCTCGGGCACGCTGTCGCCGCCGAACTTCTCCAGCAGCGCGTCGGCCAGCACCATGGCGACCATGGCCTCGGCCACGATCCCGGCGGCGGGCACGGCGCAGACGTCAGAACGCTGATGGTGCGCGGTCGCGGACTCGCCGGTGGCGACGTCGACCGTGGCCAGGGCGCGCGGGATGGTGGAGATCGGCTTCATGGCGGCACGCACCCGCAGCACCTCGCCGGTGGACATGCCGCCTTCGGTACCGCCGGACTTGTTGGTCCGGCGCGAAATCGGCCGTTTCGCCCGGTGCACGCCGGGGTTGCCTGGCACGATCTCGTCCTGCGCCTGCGAGCCGCGGACGCGGGCCAGTTCGAAGCCGTCGCCCAGCTCCACGCCCTTGATCGCCTGAATGCCCATGAGGGCGGCGGCGAGGCGCGCGTCGAGGCGGCGGTCCCAGTGCACGTGGCTGCCGAGGCCCGGCGGAAGGCCGTAGGCCAGCACCTCGACGACGCCGCCCATGGTGTCGCCCTCCTTGTGGCAGAGGTCGATCTCCGCGACCATCCGCGCGGAGGCGTCGGCGTCCAGGCAGCGCACCGGGTCGGCGTCCAGCCGCTCCTCGTCGGAGGGCTGCGGGACGAGGCCGGCCGGGGCCTTGATCGGGCCGAGCTCGACGACGTGGGAGACCAGCTCGACGCCGGCGGCCTGCTTGAGGAACGCGCGGGCGACCTCGCCGAGGGCGACGCGGGCGGCGGTCTCGCGGGCGCTGGCGCGTTCGAGGACCGGGCGGGCCTCGGTGAATCCGTACTTCTGGATGCCCGCGAGGTCGGCGTGGCCGGGGCGCGGGCGGGTGAGCGGGGCGCTGCGGGCCTGGCTGGTGGTGCCGGGCTCGAGCTCGTCGAGCTCGCCGTCGCCCTCGGCCGGGTCGGCGGCCATCACGGTGCGCCACTTCGGCCACTCCGAGTTGCCGATCTGCACCGCGAAGGGGCCGCCCTGGGTCAGTCCGTGGCGCAGGCCGCCGAGGATCGTCACCTCGTCCTGCTCGAACTTCATCCGGGCGCCGCGGCCGTACCCGAGCCGGCGCCGGGCGAGCGCGTGCGCGATGTCCTTCGTCGAGGTCTCGATGCCGGCGGGGAGGCCTTCGGCGATCGCGACGAGGGCCGGACCATGGGATTCGCCTGCGGTGAGCCATCGCAACATACCCCGATCATCCCACACGGGCCGTGACCGGTTCCGAAGCCGTCCAGATCCCGTCAAGTCACCCAGAGTGACCAGCCGGGGGCGTTCCGGTGTACGGCGTCCCCGCGCACGGTTCACCGAAGGTCCACATCGCGGTCACGTAAGCGCTCTACGGTGTCCCGATGACAGCGACAACGGGGATCTCGTGGATCGGCTTCCTGTCCGATTACGGTCTGAGCGACTGCCACGTCGGGGTGTGCCACGGGGTGATCGCGGCGATCGCGCCGACGGCGCGGGTGATCGACCTGTGCCACGAAGTGCCCCCCGGCGACCTGCGCCGGGGTTCCGCGCTTCTGGCGCAGGCGGCGCCGGACCTGCCGCCGGGGGTGCTGCTGGCGGTGGTGGATCCGGCGACGGGCCCGGGGGCGGGCACCCGACGTCGCGCGCTGGCCGTGGCCGCGGGCGGATTCCTGCTCGTCGGGCCGGACAACGGGCTGCTGCTGCCGGCCGCGATGGCGCTCGGCGGCGCGCGGGCGGCGTACGAGATCACCGCGCGCAGGTACCTGCGGCAGCCGGTGTCGGCGACGTTCCGCGGCCGGGACGTGTTCGCGCCGGTCGCCGCGCACCTGGCCAAGGGCCTGGATCCGGCGGCGCTCGGCCCGAAGGTGCCGATCGGGGCGCTGGTGCAGCTGCAGAAGCCGGTGGCGCGGCTGACGGCGCATCGGCTGGAGGGCGAGGTGCTGAGCGTGGACCGGTGGGGGACGGTGCAGACCACGCTGGAGGCGCGGCTGTTCGAGGCGGCCGGGCTGCGCATCGGCGACACGCTGAACGTGCACTGCCGGATCGGGGTGGTGAAGGTGCCTTTCGGGCGCAGTCACGCGGACGTGCGCCCGGGCGAAGCGGTCGGCTACGTGGACTCCGCGGGCCTGTTCGCCCTGGCCCGCAACACGAACTCGGCCGCGGAGGAACTACAGTTGCAGCCCGGCGATCCGGTCGCGGTCCGGCTGCCCGCGACGATGGACACGGCCGGGTAGCTGCTCGGTAAACTGTCCCTCCGCGAGGTATCGGACGTTGAGACAGTGGCGAGGAGAGGCCTCAGCGTGAGTGACGGGCAGGGCGCGGGGCCTGGGGGCTCGTCGCGGCGGATGAGGGTGGCCGAGGTCTTCGACGGGCGCGGGCCGACGGGCGGAATCGTGATCAACCGGCCGCAGGTGAACCCGGCCGAACTGGCCGCGCTGACGGCGTATCTGACGAAGGCTCCGGTCGCCTTGGCGACGACGAAGACCGGCGAGGACGAGATGTCGCCGGGAGCGGGTCTGGTCGTGCCGCGGGCGTACCACACGGACGGCGAGTGGATCTGGCCCGCGGCGGTGGGCTACTACCTGCACAGATACCAGCTGTCGCCGCAGACGGAGCTCGTCGAGCACATCAGGGCCCGTGGATTCCAGCTGGCCGCGGTGGCCGAGGACCGGCGCCAGGCCGCGGCGGCGCAGATGCTGGAGGAGCTCGCGGCCGCGAAGCGGAACGCGGCCGGCGGGGGGAGCGCGGGAGGTTCGGGGAGCGGCGCCGGGAGCCGCGTCGGGAGTGCGGGGACCGCCGGGAGCGCGGCGGGTTCGGGCAGTTCGGCGAGCGGGGTGACTTCCGGGGGGTCCATCTCGCCGGGGTCGCCGGGGCAGTCGGGTTCGTTCGGACCGTCGGAGTCGCCAGGGCGGTCGGGGTCGCTGGGTTCGTTCGGATCGTCGAGTTCGCTGAGTTCGCCGGCGTCGTCGGGTTCGGGCTTCGCGCCCCCTCCCCCGGCACCGGCTCCGTCCGCCGCTCCCGTTTCGTTCAATCCGCCGCTGGCCTCGCCGCCGTCCGCTCCCCTGGTGCCCGCGCCGTCGCTCGATGCGAAGCCGGAGGTACGTGAGGCGGAACCCGGGCTGTGGACGCCGGAGCCGATCGGCGCGCCGGAGCCGAAGGTTGAATCAGCACCGGAGGATGTTGGCGACGACGCCGCCGAGGGTGAGACTTTCAGCCCGGCGTTCACCGCGGCCGGCAACCGCCACGCGGCCTGGGTCTACGAGCAGGTCGAGACGTTCCTCGACTTCATGCCCGTCGCCGAGTGGTCGGTGGACCACGAGACCGGTCGCTACCGCCAGGCGGGCCGCGAGTTCCGGGTCGACGCGCTGGGCCGGCTCGACCAGTCAGGCCGCTGGGTCTGGGCGTGGGCCGAACCCGAGGCGTGGTCGCAGAACCCTGCGCTCACCGAGCAGGCCAGGCTGCTGCGCGAGCAGGGCGACCGCCTCGGCATCAGGGAGCTGACGGATCCGGTGCTCGACCTCGCCGGGATAGCCGACGCCGACGACCCCGAGACCGCCGCCGAGATGCTCGCCTGGACGGCGATGGGCGTCGCCGGCGCACGCGGCTACATCGGCCACACCTTCAGCGACGAGAACCGCGTCTACTACCTCGCGTTCGACGAATCGATCCCGACCGCCGAGCCCGACCTCGGCACCGCCGCGCACTACCTGACGGAAGGCGCCGACAAGTTCGAGGAGGACCCGTCGGACTGCGTGCTCGGCTACGTCGAGCACCACGGCTGGGACTGGAGCCGCAGCGTCGACGGCATCGTCGTGAGCGCAGGCCGCCTCGGTACGTTCACGGCGAACCTGGCCGCGGACGGGGCGCTGACCGGGGTCAGTCCGAACCGGTAGGTCGTCGGCGAGTCATCGGGATGGGGCATCGGGGGATCCGAACTCAGTGGTGACGGCGAGGTCGGTCTGCGATCTGGCCGCACGGACTTCGCGCCGGTCGCCGACGTGGCCTCAACACCGCCAGCGCGACGTCAGGCCTCTGCCAAGCTGCGGGACCGAACATCAACCGCGGGCGGCCCGGCCCTCATCCTCCCGCAGTGCCTCGCGCATCGCCGCGAGGATCTCCGACCCGCGTCCCTCGACGCCCGTCATCAGCTCGACCTGGCGGACGGCCTGGTGTACGAGGAGGTCTTGGCCGCCGAGGACGGCGCCGCCGCGGGTGGACCAGGCGGCGGCGAGTGCCGTGGGCCAGGGATGGTAGAGGACGTCGAACAGCGTGCCTACGCGCTGCGGCAGGCGCTCGGCGAGGGCGTCGGCGGCGCCGGCGGGGGTGGTGTTGACGACGAGTTCGAAGCCGGCCGCGCCCTGGGCTTCGGACCACGGCCTGGGGTCGAGGTCGAGGCCGAAGCGGGCGATCAGGTCGTCGAACTCGGCGAGCTTGGCCGGGTTGCGGACGTAGATCGCGATGGGGCCCTTGACCATGTCGGACAGCGCGGCGAGTGCCGAGCCGGCGGTGGCGCCGGCGCCGAGGACCGCTGCGCCTTGAACCGCTGTGACGCCGCGTTCGCGCAGGGCGGCCGCGAGGCCGGGGACGTCGGTGTTGGCGCCGTACTTCGAGCCGTCGGGTCGGAAGATCAGGGTGTTCACGGCGTTGACCGCAAGGGCGGTGGGGTCCGCCTCGTCCAGCAGCGGGATGACGACGCGCTTGAGGGGCATCGTCAGCGAGAGGCCCGCCCACGTTCCCTCGTCCGCGGGGTCGCCGGATTCGCCGAGTTCGCCGCGCTCCAAGGCTGCGAGAAAACCCTGGAACGACTGCTCGTCGACCTCGTACCTGCCGTACGTCCAGTCGGTGAGGCCGAGCCGCGCGTAGGCGGCTCGGTGCAGCGCCGGCGAGAGCGAGTGGGCGATCGGCGAGCCGAGGACCGCGGCTCGCCGAGTCGTCTCGCTCATCCGCAGTACCCCGGGTACTTCCTGCCGAGCGCGGCCCAGTCGGTGTCGTTGGCCGCGTAGTAGATGGTGCCGCTGACGGCGCAGAAGTACACGTCGCCGGTGTTGGTCGGCGAGAGCGCGCCCATCAGCGCGGTCTGGTCGACGCTGTCGATCGGGCCGGGCGGCAGGCCGCGGACCACGCGCAGGTTGTACGGGTTGGTCGTGTCGGCCAGCTCCGCGGCGGTCGGCTGCGGCTCGGTGCGGCCGAGGCCGTAGAGCGTGGCGGTGTCGAAGCCGAGCTTCGAGAAGCTGGTGCTCTTGAGCCGGGTGTAGATCACGCCGGAGATCTTGGCGAGGTCGGCGGCGTTCGAGCCGGCCTCGGCGCGGGCCATCGAGGCGACGATGAGCACCTGGTACGGCGTCATGCCCACCGAGGAGGCCTTCTGCGTGAGGCCGACCGCGTTGAACATGGCCACCTGCTGGTCGACCATCGCCTTGAGCAGCGCGGTCGGTGTCTTGAAGCTGGGCAGCTGGTAGGTGCCGGTGAAAAGCATCCCCTCGATGTTGGCGAAGGGGTATTTCGTCCCGGCCTTGGCCGTCGCGTAGCCGGGCAGGTCGATCTTGCCGCCGTCGATCGCGGCGACGATCTGCGCCTGCGTCCAGCCGGTCTTCTGCTCGAGGTCGGCGAAGACCTCGGACGCGCGCTCGCCCGGCTTCACCAGCAGCTGCGACTTGTTGTAGATGTTGCCCGTGTTGAGCAGCGCGGTCACCGCGGCGGCCGCGCTCATCTGCTTGTGCAGCTGGTAGGTGTTCGCCTGGATGTTGGGACACTGCGCGTTGTTGTTGCACGCCTGGATGAAGGCGCGCTCGCTCTCGACGACGCCCGCGCTGTAGAGGATCGCGGCGATCTGCGTGCCGCTCGCACTGGACGGGACGGTCACGATCGCGGTCGCCGAGACGCCGGTGGTCGAGCTGTAGTCGGCGGGCGCACCGTAGTGCGCCTTGTACCAGTCGTAGCCCTGGATGGCGCCGTAGCCGAGGCCGCCGGCGATCAGCGCGAAGAACAGGAAGATGACGACGCAGCTGCGCCGCGGCTTCTTCTTGTCGCCGTCCTTCTGCTTGCCGTCGGCGCCGCCTCTGCGACCGCTGCGACCGCCACGACGGCGGCCCTCGCCGTCCTCGCCGTCGTCCAGGCCCGCGGAGCGGTTCTCGCTCGGCGCCTCGTCGTCACTCATCAGGCCGAGCCGGCCGTCCGCGGAGACCTGCGGCTGCTCGCCGGAGGTGCCGGGGCCGGGGGCGCGGCGGCGGCCGGCGCGGTTCGGGTACTCGTACTCGTCCGGCTGCTCGGCGAGCTCGGCGAGGTCGGAGTACGGGTCGCGCGACGGGGACTGCGGCTGCTGCCGGCCACGGGTCGGGTAGCCGCCGCTGCGCGAGCCGGTGTCGTAGGAGCCTGAGGAGGCGGTGTCGTAGGAGCCCGACGGGCCGGCGTCGTAGGAGCCCGAGGAGGCGGTGTCGTAGGAGCCCGAGTTGTGGCTCGCGGCGTCGTAGCTCGCGGCCGAGTCGTAGCCCTGAGTGGGGTACCCGGCGGAGGTGTCGTAGCCGGAACGCTGGTAGTCCTGCTGGGGGTAGCCGCCGGTGTCGTAGCCGGCCTGCGGGTAGCCGCCGTAGGTCCCGGCGCCGGTGTCGTAGCCGTAGCCCTGCTGCTGTTGCTGCTGGAAGTACGGGTTCTGCGCCTGGCCCTGGCCCTGGCCCTGCTGCGGCTGCGGGCGCGGCCGCTGCGGGGGACGCTGCTGCCGGTACTGGCCGGATCCGCCCGGCCCCTGGCCCTGCTGCGGCTGCTGCTGCGGGCGCGGCCGGGGCTGCTGCGGCGGCTGCGGCTGCGGCGGCTGCGGCGGCTGCGGCTGCTGCTGGTAGTACTGCTGCTGCGGGCTCGGCTGGGTCGGCCGACCGTACTGGTCGTATCCGGAGCTTTGCGGAGCGTTGCCGTAGTTCTGCGCGGCCTGGTACGGATCGTCCTGCGGCTGCGAGTAGGGATCCGGCTGCTGCGGGTAGCCGTACCAGTCGCCGTCGCTCATTCGCTCTCCTTCACCGGGGCGCCCGCGTCGTCGGCGGGGCCCTGCTCCAGGCCGGCCAGCGTACCGGGGGGTCTCCCGGAAGCACGCTCGGAGTCGAGTGCGTTCTGCAGGATCACCACGGCGGCGGCCTGGTCCACCACCGCCCGGCTCTTTCGTCCGCGCACACCCGACTCGCGTAGTCCACGGGTCGCGGTCACGGTTGTCAACCGCTCGTCGACCAAACGCACCGGAATGGGCTGGATTTTACCGACGAGCCTGTCCGCGAAGACCCGCGCTTTGCCCGCCGCCGGCCCTTCGGCCCCCGAGAGCGAGCGCGGCAGCCCGACCACGGCCTCGACGACGCCGTACTCGGCCGCCAGCTCGGCGAGCCTGGCCAGATCCCCGTCGCCCGCGGGCACGGTCTCCACCGGGGTCGCGAGCAGGCCGTCGGGGTCGCACACGGCCACGCCGATGCGCACCGCGCCGACATCCACGCCCAGTCTTCTGCCCGGTCTCAACTACCGCTCCGCTCCGCCTCGGCCCGTGCACGGGAAACCCCTCCATGCCACAGCGTCGCATGGAGGGGGTCCTCTGTGCTCGATAAACACGGATCGAGGGAGACGCGGTGACACTGCGTCAGCCCGGCTCGCATCCGTTCGACTTCCGTCAGCCCAGAATCTTCCGGCCGACCGCCTCGAGCGCCTCGTTCAGCGCCTGCGGGTCGGTCCCGCCGCCCTGGGCGATGTCGTCCTTGCCGCCGCCGCCGCCGCCGAGGGTCTGCGCGGCGGTCCTCGCCAGCACGCCCGCCTTCAGGCCCTGCTCGCGCGCCGCCTCGCTGGTGGTCACGACGACCACGGGGCGCTCGCCCGCCACCGAGGCGACCGCGACCACGCTGGGCCGCGAGCCGAGCCTGGCGCGCACGTCGAGGGCCAGCTTGCGCAGGTCGTCGGCGCCGGTGCCGTCGGGCGCGCGGTGCGCCACGTAGGCCACGCCGCGCAGGTCGGCCGGGTTCGCCGCGAGCTCGCCGGCCACCGCGAGCACCTGGCCCGCGCGCAGCGAGGCGATCTCCTTCTCGGCGTCGCGCAGCTTGCCGATGATGCCGTTGATCCGCTCCGGCAGCTCCTCGGGCCGCGCCTTGACCGCCTCGGAGATCTGCGCCAGCAGCACGTGCTCGCGCGCGAGGAAGTTGTACGCGTCCGCGCCGACCAGGGCCTCGACCCGGCGCACGCCCGCGCCGATGGAGGACTCGTGCAGCAGCTTGACCAGTCCGAGCCGGCCGGTGTTGGACACGTGCGTGCCGCCGCACAGCTCGTGCGCCCACTCGCCGACCGAGACCACCCGGACCCGGTCGCCGTACTTCTCGCCGAACAGCGCCATCGCGCCCATGGCCTTCGCCTCGGGCTGCGACATGATCTCCGCGGTGACCGACAGGTCGTCCCGCAGCACCTCGTTGACCATCTGCTCGGCGTCCGCGAGGACGGAGTGCGGGACGGCCTGCGGGTGCGCGAAGTCGAAGCGGAAGCGTCCTGGCGAGTTCTCCGAGCCGGCCTGGGTCGCGGTCTCGCCGAGCAGCTCGCGGAAGGCCTTGTGCACCATGTGCGTCGCGGTGTGCGCGCGCGAGATGCCCGCGCGGCGCGCGATGTCCACCACGGCCTCGGCGCCCTGACCGACCGTCACCTCGCCGTCCAGGATGATCGCCCGGTGCACGATGAGGTCGCCGACCGGCTTCTGCACGTCGAGCACCTCGACCAGCGCGCCGTTGCCGAGCCGGATCAGGCCGTGGTCGGCGAGCTGGCCGCCGCCCTCCGCGTAGAACGGGGTGCGGTCGAGCACCAGCTCGATCTCCTGGCCGCTGCCCGCGCTGCCGCTGACCGCGCCGCCGACCAGCAGGCCCTTGACGACGCCCTCGCTGGTGGTCTCGCGGTAGCCGGTGAACTCCGGCTTGCCCGCGGCGTCGAGCAGCTCGCGGTACGCCGAGACGTCCGCGTGCCCGGTCTTCTTCGCCTTCGCGTCCGCCTTGGCGTTGGCCCGCTGCTGGGACATCAGCCGGCGGAAGCCCTCCTCGTCGACGGACAGGCCCTGCTCGGCCGCCATCTCCAGGGTCAGGTCGATCGGGAAGCCGAAGGTGTCGTGCAGCTGGAAGGCCTCGGCCGCGCCGACCGTGGTCGAGCCCTTGGACTTGGCCGACTCGATCGCGTTGTCCAGGATGCCGGTGCCGGTGCGCAGCGTCTGTAGGAACGCCGCCTCCTCGCCGGTCGCCACCGCGAGGATGCGCTTGGCGTCGGTGACCAGTTCGGGGTACTGCGGGCCCATCGCCTCGATCGCCGTGTTGATCAGCGTCTCCATGGTGGGCACGGTCGAGCCGAGCAGGCGCATGTTGCGGATCGCACGGCGCATGATGCGGCGCAGCACGTAGCCGCGGCCCTCGTTGCCCGGGGTGACGCCGTCGCCGATGAGCATCAGCGAGGTGCGCACGTGGTCGGTCACCACACGCAGCGAGACGTCGGTGCGGTGGTCCTTGCCGTAGACGGTGCCGGTCAGCTCCGCGGCCTTGTCCAGGATCATCCGCGAGGTGTCGATCTCGTAGAGGTTGTCGACGCCCTGCAGGACGGTGGCGAGCCGCTCGAGGCCGAGGCCGGTGTCGATGTTCTTGGACGGCAGGTCGCCGAGGATCTCGAAGTCCTCCTTCGAGGTGCCCTCGCCGCGCTCGTACTGCATGAAGACCAGGTTCCAGATCTCCAGGTAGCGCTCGCCGTTGACCGCCGGGCCGC
>Ga0310811_10008850_pt1 | contig 12963 bp, 10 predicted proteins | sample YCmetagenome_FD_207642 | JGI IMG/M metagenome (GOLD analysis project Ga0310811, IMG submission 207642) | Soil microbial communities from experimental microcosm in Duke University, North Carolina, United States - YC | ecosystem: Engineered > Artificial ecosystem > Soil microcosm > Unclassified ...
CGCCGAGCTCTGCCGGGTCTGCTGGACCGACCTGGATGAACCCGACCTTGGTCAGCACCTTCTGCGATGCGATATTCCCCAGCGAGGTGGCTGCCCGAAGCGTGCGCACCCCGTGCTCCGCCGCCGCCAACCGACACAGCTTCCGAACGGCCTCTGTCGCCACGCCGCGGCCGGCTACGTGCTGCGCGACCCGGTAACCGAGGTTCGCAGTACCCTCCCCCACGAAGAACAGGTTGAACCGGCCCAGCACCGACCCGTCCCCGGCAACCAGTACGTGGTAGGCGACGGCGCCGGTCTCCTGGTCAGCCAGCATGGCGCTGTGCCGGTCGGCGAACCGCTCGAAGAACTCATCACCGCGGTCGGAGATCGAGGAGGCGAAGTAGTCGCGGTTGGCCAGCTCAAACGCCAGGACCGCCGCGGCATGGTCGGCACGCAACCGCTGTAACTCGGACACCGCCCGACTCTATCCAGCCGGCACACCGAGGTCACCTGAGTTTCCGCCAGGTCGCAAGCCGTCCGGCTATCGCCTACGCCGACGCGTCCGCGACGGCGTAGGCGACGGGCCACCGACGCCGAATGCCTCATCGTCACGGTCTCCGGCACCATCGACACCGGCGCGTAAGGGCGGTCAGAGCCTCACAATGCCGCGGAAAGGCAACGTCTTGAACAACGTCCTGGTCACCGTGCCACTCGCGGAGTCGGCTTGGGTACCAACCCGAAGACGGCACTGACGATCAGTACACCGATAGCGTGAAGGAGGCGTCGCAGCCCGGCGAAAGGCCCTGGATCGCGCAGTGGTGCCAGGAGGCCCACGCTCTCAAACGCGGCCTAGTGGAGGACGATCTCCTCAAGAGAGATGACCACTTTCTGGACCCCGTCGGATCGAGTTTCGCCGGGGTGGTCGAGGCTGTTGTCCGTATGTGCGTACCACCGCTCGGCGATCACGGGAACGATCTCCCAGGTATCACCGGACGCTGATGGTCCCGACATCGTAAACGTAGAGGTGAGCGAGAACTGTGTTGAGGCGGGGTGGCTCGGACATGTTTGCGGCGATATGCAGGTGATGCCCGTTAGCGGCGACGCGTATGCGAGATCGTATCCATGCCGGGTGAGAACTGATCTGGCCTGACTGCCCATCAGGCGAAGCGTGGGCTCACCTGCAGAAACCGTATTGATCTTGTAGGTGGCCACTGGCGTGGCGTAGTCGACGCCGATGAACCACTGCGTGTATGTGGTCTCCGGCCCCTTGGTGAAGCAGTACCAGCATGCGTTCGGATTCGGCGAGGGCGGCTGCGCCACCGCGATGCGCTCTATCGAGTCGTTGAGCGCTGAGGTGGCGTTGCACGGGTTGGTGAAGCCGCATGAGTCGGCCGTCCGCGCGGTGCCCAGCCCGGTGTTGGGAGTGTTCGGCGTGCTCACGGTCTTCATAGGTTCGACGAGGATTGAGGTGGATGACCCGCCGGACAGCCCGGTTGCACCGGCGGCCAGCACCCCGGCGATCGCGACGCTCGCCAGTACCCAGCCGGCTGAGCGCCGGATCATCCTGTTCATTCAGCGTCCCTGGTTCGGATTCGGGGTCACGGGAGGCGACACCTCTCAAGAACACTCGACCCAGACGACTTGACCACTCGTCGTCCCTTCGAACGTCACCTGGATCACCCCGACTGTTACGTGTCGGCCCACTGCGACGCACGCCGGCGTGCCCCCCTCGTGCACCGAGTCAGTCTCCGTGCTGTAGGCCCACGGCACCGGCCCGAGCCCGTAGCTCGCCGTCGTGCCCGTTCCATCGAGTGTCATCGCAAACTCGTCACCCGACTGGCCCACGGCCGAGACGGTGCCCGAAAACGTCTGCGCCGAGTGCCCTGCGCCAGGACCGCTACGGCCGAGCCAGAATCCGCCGACCAGCGATACCAGCCCGCCAAGCACCACGGCCCACAAAGCAACCCTGCTCTTCAATACCCCCACCATGGGGGGCAACATAGCAGCCGAGCGCCGCCGGTGGACTCTTGCCAACGAGGCGGACCCAGCAGCCGCGGGCGCGACCGGAGGCACCGAAATGACGACCAGAGCCATATGGTCCTCCGGCAGCGCCCCCACCCGGCGCCCCGCCCGGGTCGCCGAGCAGGACGCGCGGTCCGCGGCCCGAAGGGCCTGTCAACATTCATCACTTCCGCCGATCGGCTGGATCGGTTTCTTCTGTTGGACAGCCCAGTCGGGGTCGGCAAGACTGCGAAGAGTGATCGCGGAGGGAGTCGCAAAGACAATGGAATACCGCACGTTGGGCAGTACCGGAACCGTGGTGTCCGCGCAGTGCCTGGGCACGATGACGTTCGGCAACGAGAGCAGTGAGGAGGTCTCCCATGCGCAGCTCGACCTGTTCGTCGAGCAGGGGGGCAACTTCATCGACACCGCGGACGTCTACTCCCGCGGCGTTTCCGAGGAGATCATCGGCCGGTGGCTGGCCGGTCGGAGCGGAGTGCGCGATCAGCTCGTGATCGCGACGAAGGGGCGTTTCCCGATGGGAGACGGGCCCAACGACGCAGGGCTGACCCGGACGCACCTGTCGCGAGCGCTGGATGCGAGCCTTCGCCGGCTCGGTGTCGAATCGATCGATCTCTACCAGGCGCACGCGTGGGACCCGCTCACCCCGATCGAGGAGACGCTCGCGTTCTACGACGACGCCGTGCGCGCCGGCAAGATCCGCTACGTCGGCGTCAGCAACTTCCTCGGCTGGCAACTGCAGAAGGCGGTGCTGCTCGCCCGGTCCGGCGGCCGGGCGCCGATCGTCACGCTGCAGCCGCAGTACAACCTGCTGGTGCGCGACATCGAGTTCGAACTCGTGGACGTGTGCGGCAACGAGGGCGTCGGGATCCTGCCGTGGTCGCCGCTCGCGGGCGGCTGGCTGTCCGGCAAGTACCTGCGCGATCTGCCGCCGACGGGCGCGACCCGGCTTGGTGAGGACCCGGGGCGCGGTATGGAGGCGTACGCCGCGCGCAACGCGCAGGAGCGCACCTGGCAGGTCATCGACGCCCTCCGGCAGGTGGCCGACGGACGCGGGGTCTCGATGGCGCAGGCGGCGCTGGCCTGGGTCGCCGACCGGCCCGCGGTCAGTTCCGTGATCCTCGGCGCACGCACCGTCGAGCAGCTCGCCGACAACCTCGGTGCGGCCGGCCTGCATCTGTCGGAGCCGGAAACGGCCCTGCTCACCCAGGCGAGCGCACCTATCGTGTCCGACTACCCGTACGGCGCGCCGGGCGTCGCCCAGCGAGGGCGGACTCTACCCGCAGCCTGAGTTCCACTGCTGGTGAAGATGCACGGACGTACGGGCGTTTCGCGGCCAGCGTCTCGGAGGGCAACCTCGCCTTGGCGAAGGGGTCCGCGATGGCCGGACGATCCCCGCAGCTCCGTCGCTGAGCACCTGGGCCTTCCCGTGGTCCTCGTCGGGCGCCCGGACGAGGACCACGGGTCTCGATGTCATCGACTTCAGCACTCGCCGTGCCGCGCAGCTCATGGTCGACGTGCTGGCTGGCAGCGCCGTTCGCGTGGCAGGCATACGGCTCCCACCAGGTCTGCGCGGGTGCCCAGCCGCGCGGCCCGGACCGGGATCGGTTCTGCGCTGAACAGCGGCTCGTGGTAGTCGTTGATGGCGTGCCGCAGGGCATTGAGGTAGAGAGGGCTGGCGTCGGGGATGTCGCCGCCCGCGACGACGCCGTCGAGGTCCAGGACGTGGCACAGGGTCGCGAGTGTGCGCGCTGCGGCCCGTGCCGAGTCGTTGACCCACCGTGAGCACCCCGGCCGGCGACCAGAGGCTCACCCGCGGGCACACGGTCACGGTCAAGACAACTGGACCGGCGGCCAAAGCGTCCCCCTACCTGACCGAGACCCGCACGATCAGCCTCGTCGCAGGAGGAACCACACAGCAGGTCTCGCTTCCGACCACCGGCAGCTGGGACACGTGGTCGGCGGTCACCGCCAAGGCCGACCTCTCGGCCGGCACCGACACGATCCGGCTCCTCGTCGGGCCCGACGACACAGGCAGCATCAACCTCGACAGCGTCCGCTGACCAGTCGGCGACCACAGCCGCCCACGGCGAAGCAGTGCGAAGCCGCGTCCGAGCGATTCAGCTCGGACGCGGCTTCAGCGGGGTCTGTCCAGTCCCCACCGTCATTCCGTGGCTCAATGGCTTGATGCGGCTTCCTGCTCCAGCCCCGCGTGAGGGCCTGCGATGTCCGCATGGCCGGGCGGCATCGTCATCGCGGCACGCTTCGCTCACACCGCACCCGACCGGGTCGGTGCCGCGCTCGCGGGCTGCGCCCTCGCACTCGCCGTCATCTCGGCTTCCATGGACCGCGGGCGACCGAGTCTTCGAAGACCCTGCCGACCGGGGAACAACCGGCCCTCGCTGACCGCTGACTATTCACGCCGGGCCAGTGCCGTCCCCCGCGAATCCACCCCAGCCGACACCGTACGGCGTCGGACGCCCTCACCAGGAGCATGGAAAATGAGCTCAGCCCTCTTCGCCCCGTTCACCCTCCGGGGCCTCACCGTACCCAACCGCGTGTGGATGGCGTCGATGTGCCAGTACAGCGCCGTGCCGGACGGTGAGTCGGCCGGCACGGCCAACGACTGGCACTTCGCCCACCTGGCATCCCGCGCCACCGGCGGCACCGGTTTGATCATCACCGAGGCCACCGCCGTCAGCGCGGAGGGACGGATCACCCCGTACGACCTCGGCATCTGGAACGACACCCAGGTCACGTCACTGCGGCGCGTCACCTCCTTCCTCAAGGAGCAGGGCGTCGTGCCCGGAATCCAGCTCGCGCACGCCGGCCGCAAGGCCTCGACGGAGCGCACCTGGGTCGACCACGGACGCGCCCTGAGCCCGGGCGAGCCGCACGGCTGGACGCCGGTCGGTCCGAGCCCGGTCCCCTTCGCCCCTTCGTCGACCACGCCGGTGGAACTCACGACGGAGCGTATCGGCGAGATCGTCCGGCAATTCGCCGACGCCGCACGGCGCGCACTCGATGCCGGCTTCCAGGTTGCCGAGATCCACGGTGCCCACGGCTACCTCATCCATCAGTTCCTCTCCCCGCACAGCAACCGCCGCACCGACGCCTACGGCGGGGCCTTCGAGAATCGGATCCGCTTTGCCCTGGAAGTGGTCGACGCGGTCCGCTCCGTATGGCCGGAGGACCTTCCCGTCTTCTTCCGCATCTCGGCCACCGACTGGCTCACCGAGGACCCGGAGGACGACCGCGAAGGCTGGACGTCTCAGGACACCGTCATGCTGGCCAAGCACCTCCAGGCCCGCGGCGTCGACCTGATGGACGTCTCCAGCGGCGGAATCGCCTCCGACGCCAAGATCCAGGCCGGCCCGGGCTTCCAGGTGCCGTTCGCCGAAGCCGTGCGCACCGAGACGGGGATGCCCGTCGCCGCCGTAGGCCTGATCACCGACCCGCATCAGGCGGAAGGAATCGTCTCCAGCGGCCAGGCCGACGCCGTCCTGCTCGCCCGCGAACTCCTGCGCGACCCCTACTGGCCCCGCCACGCCGCCGCCACACTCGGCGGCGAGGTACACAGCCCCATCCAGTACCACCGGGCGTAACCCGCGCTGCCCGCAACCCGGCCAGGTCGGGTGAGTGCACGTGATGGCGTGGCCTACTGGAGTCGAGTCCGGTAGGCCACGCCATCAGTGTTTTTCATACAGCCGCGCAGTGACGGCGCGGTGTGTGTCTAGTGCAGGCTGTAGGCCGCGAGTTCGCCGATGGCCATCTGACCGCCGGTCTGGCCGCCGTTGTCCGGGCGGTCGGCGACAACCCGGATGTATCGGGCCGAGACCGGTGCGTCGAGCTGGATGCCGGTGATTCCGCCGCTCGCATCGGTGCGGCGGGCGACGGTGTAGTAGGTGAAGCCGTCGAGTGAGACTTCGATGTGGAACGCAGTGGCGTAGGCGCTGTCGGGCTGGGTGACGGTCAGCAGATCCACGGACTGCGGCTGCTGCAGGTCGATCTGCGAGATCCACCGGTACTGCTGCGTGGCCTGCGTGAACGTGGCCGGGTTGCCGTCGTCCGCGTAGGAGGGAAGGGAGTTGGGCTGAAGCTGAGCCTGGGTGCCGTCCATGAACAGCGCCTGGGCGGGCCTGTCGAGGGCGAGGTCGGGCTGGCTGTCGGCCGGAACGGGGGCGTAGGCGCCGATCTCACTGATGGCCATCTGGTCGCCCCGTTGGCCCCAATCATCCGGCTTGTCGGCGACGATACGCAGGTACCGCGCGGTGATCGGCGAGGAGAAGTACACCGGGATGGTGCCCCAGCCGCTTTCGTGCACGGTGCCCACGGTCGTCCACGTCGTCCCGTCGGCGGAGGCATCCACGTGGAAGTCGGTGGCGAAGTGGGGCTGCGGCATTCCGACCGTGACGAGTCCCAGTGTGGTCTCCTGCTGGAGGTCGACCACGAGCTGCCAGCGGAACTGGCCGCTGGCCTGGATGTACGTGTTCGGGTTGCCATCGGTCGCGTAGGTCAGCTGCGAGTAGGACTGCAGCTGCGCCGTGCTGCCGTCGAGGAACTGCGCCTGGACGGGCTTGCCGAGGGCCAGGTTTGCAGCCGGTGCGGAGCCGGCTGGCGCGTCGGCGAGAGCGGCGTACTGCGGCTCGAGGCCGGCGTCAGCGATCAGCGATGCGGGTACGCCGGTGCCGTCCGGGGAGACCTGAGTGTTGTCGGAGATGTTCGCGTCGGTCGGGTTTCCGGCAGGCCAGGACGGGGTGGTGTCCTCGGCGTAGTTTCCGGTGAACTGGAAGTCCCCGTATGGGGTGCCGGGGCCTTCGTAACTGCCGCCCATGGACGGGGTGTCGTTGCCGAACATGGCGTTGCCGGTCATGGTGATGTACTGGCTGCCACCGTCGGTGTAGATGGCCTTGCCGTTGCCGTTATAGCCGTCGCGCACGACGTTCCCGCTGATCAACAGGCCGTCGGCGAGGGAGTCGCCCTCGATGCCGAGGACGTAGATGCCGCCGCCGTCGCCGTGCTGCTGCAGGAAGTCGAAGATGAGGTTGTTGAGGATCTTGTTGCCGCCGGACTCGGTCGGGGTGCGTCCCCAGCCCCAGTTGGAGCTGATGCCGCTGTAGGGGACGTCGTTGATCTGGTTGTGCTCGATGACGTCGTTGCGGGTGTAGCCCTGGAAGATGCCGACACCTCCGGCATATTCGACGGCGACGTTGTGCACCCAGTTGTCGGCTATCGTGTTCCCGGCCGGCAGCAACGCGAGATCGGTGGGGTCGGCGTCGGTTCCGTTGCCGATCTCCAGGCCGTTGGCGGAGATGTCGGTGAACACGTTGCCCTGAATCGTCGAGTTGTCGACGTCCCGGTCGAGTTGCAGTCCGGAGGCGCCGAGATGCTCGAAGGTGCTGCCGGTGATCGAGAGACCCGAGGTGTGGTCGAACACGACGTTGCCTGGGGTCATGGTCCAGGCGCCGTAGGGGCAGGTGCCCGGGTCGGTGGTGGAGAACCGGCTGCAGGTGCCCTGGTCGGCGTAGGCGTCGTGGCCGGTCAGGGTCAGGTCGGCCTGGACCTCGGCGTACCCGTCGGGGCCGTTCGGCGCGGTGTATCCGCCGTATTCGAACGAGATGCCGTTGAACGCGAGCCCGGTAAGCGGCGTCGCTTCCGTGCCGGTGCCGGACACGAGCGTCTGCAGCCGGGGGATCTCCACGTCCGCGGCGGCCATGTTCTGACCTTCGCGTGGCATGTAGTAGATGGTGTCGGTGGCGTGGTCGAGGTACCACTGCCCGGGCTGGGTCAGCAGTTCCTTCGTGTTCGTCATGTACGAGGGCGTGCTTGCGTTGACCCCGTACTGCTTGAGGGTCGTGTTGTCGAAGCAGGGCTGCTGCATCGTGATCGTGGTGCCGGAGACCGAGGCGACGCCACAGATCATCTCGGTCCAACTGACGTTGTAGACGAACTGCGCGGAGGTGATGTCGTTCCAGCCGGCGAGCGTGGTGCTCGAGGCGGTGTAACCGGTGGCGGTCTTGGTCAGGTTCACCGGGACCGGCCCGGCCGCGATGTTCGCACGCACGCCGTCGACGTACAGTTGGCGCGTGTCGGTGCCGGCCGGAACGTGGGCTTCCCAGAGCCCGCCGGTGGTCTGAGCCCATCCGGTCACCTGCTCGCCGCCGCTGATCACCGGGTGTGCGCCGGGTGCGGCCTCGTAGGTGACGGTGTGCCCGGCCGGGGCGGAGTCACCCTTGGCGGCATCGAAGGAGAGCGTGTGGTCGAGCCGGTAGGTGCCGTCATCCAGCGTGACAACGATGTCTGATTGGGCGCTGCCGGTCGTCTGACGCACCTTGAGCTGCGCCATCTGAAGCGAGCAGGGGTCCGTGGCGGAGCAGGTGTTGCCGTACCCGGTCGGCGAGGCGGTGTAGGTGATCGGCGCGGCGGCGGACGCGGCCGCCGTTGTCGAGCCGGCCGCGCACGCGGCGAGGATCGCGGCGGTGGCCGCGAGCGCCTGCGCGGGTCTTGGTGTGCGCATTGTTCACTCCCGAGACGTCATCGGTCGAGGTGGTTGAGGGTGGAACTCGTGATGGTGCGCGGGGCTTTCAGCGGGGAAGCCGGAGCCCGTTCATCCCTCCGTCGACACCGCGGGCGGTGCCGGTGACGAAGGAAGCTTCGGTGGAGGCGAGACCGGCACCGGCGGGGATTCCGGTGTCGATGAGGTCTCCGGGATGCAGAACCGTGAAGTTGCTGACGTAGCGGACGAGCTCGGGGATCCCGAAGGCCTCGACGATGCGTTCGTCGGTGAGCACGGCCGGTCGTTCCCGTCCTGGCGCACCGAGGCGCAGCGGCTTCATATCGCTGTCTCCTCAAGCCGGTACACCTGGATCGCGGTGCGGTGGCGTACCGCGGCGCGTTCGTCGCCGCTCAGGCCGAGCTGGTCGCCTGCGGTCTGCGCCCACCGCCGGTAGAGGGCGGAGTCGGCGGGAACCGTGAGCGGATGGTCGCTGCCGAGCATCATGCGGTCAGGTCCGAACGCGTCGAGTGCGGCGAGCGCGAAGGCGAGTCCGCGCTGCTCGTCACCGGCCGCGCGGCCGGAGAGCTTGACCACGGCTCCTGGGCCGGTGGCGAAGGCCTGGATCCCGGCGAGCCACCGGCGGCCGGCCGCGGAGTCCAGGCCCGATTCGAGCGGTGGATTGCCGAGGTGGTCGAGTACCACGACGGCTTCCGGCACCACCCGGTGTGCCCGCGCGAGCTCGTCGAGCTGATCGGCGCGGATCGTGGCGTCGAACACGAGCCCGCGGCGCGCCACGGCCGCGAGCCCTTTGACGAAGCCCGCGGAGGAGATGAACCCGGCGGGCTCGTCTTGGAGCAGTCTCCTGATTCCGACGACGAGTGCGTGCTGCGCGAGCTCGTCCAGCATTGCCCCGACCGCGTCACCGTCTTCGAGTGCGGCGAAGGCGACGATTCCGGCGAGGGCGGGCCAGTCGAGGCCTTCGACGTAGCGCACCTCGGCGAGTGCCTGCCGCGCCACGCAGTCTGCCTGGACGAACACCGCCCGGGTGTCCGAGTCGATCGGATCCGCGGCGCGCGGCAGTTCGGGATTCGCCTCAAGCCACGGATAGTGCAGGCGTGCCGTGTCCCAGACGTGAACGTGCGTGTCGACCAAGGACATGGGTCTTACTCCTTGGTGGAGCCGGCGAGCATGCCCGAGACGAGCGCGCGCTGGGAGAACAGGAAAAGGACCAGGACGGGCAGGATCGCGATGATGATCGCCAGCGCCAGTTCGGGACTGGTGATATCAAGGCCCTTACCAGCGACGGGGTTGAAGGACGGGGTGGAGGAGAGCAGCTGGTTCAGGCCGACCTGGATCGGGAACTGCTGGCTGCTCGGCAGGACCAGGTAGGGCAGGAAGAAGTTGTTCCAGTTGCCCACGAAGCTGAAGAACGCCACAAGACCGATCACCGGGCGCGCCAGGGGGAGCGCGACGCGGGAGAAGACCTGCCATTCGTTCGCTCCGTCGATCCGCGCCGCGGCGAGCATGTCGCGCGGGAGGCTGGTGGCGAAGTAGATGTACACCAGGTACACGCCGAACGGGTAGAACGCGAACGGCAGGATGATCGACCACGCGGTGCCGATCAGATGGAACAGGTTGAGCTCCAGGAAGATCGGCAGTACCAGGGACGCGCTCGGCATGATCATGACGATGAGCGTCACCGTGAGCAGGAGCCTGCGTCCGCGGAACTTCGTCAGGGCCAGCGCGTAGCCGGCCGGGACGCTGGTGGCGAGCGTGAGGACGAGCGCGCCGCCGGAGTAGAGGGCGGAGTTGCGCAGCCACAGCCAGATCGCGCCGCCCTGGAAAGCGGTCAGGTGTTTCCATGCGGCACCGAGCTGGCTGAAGGAGCCGAAGGAGAGCGGAAAACTGCTCACCAACTGTCCCGCGGTCTTGGTCGGTGCCAGCAGCAGCCAGATCACCGGAACCACGAAGAACACCAGCAGCACCGCGACGATCAGCGTGACCGCGAGGCCCGAGGTCAGGCGCGAGAGCTGCCGCCTGGTGCCGGTTCGCGGCCGGTGCGCGGGGAGGATCGTCATTTCTCATCATCCAGTTTGAACAGGCCGGACCGGGAGACGAGCAGCCCGGCGCACAGCAGGCCGATGGCGAGCAGCACGATCGAGATCGCGGCGGCGCCGTTGAAGTCCCCGTTCTGGAACGCGAACACGTACGCCAGTTCGTTGGGCGACCACGTCGGGCTGACCCGGTTCAGGCTCGCGGTCTGCAGCAGTTGCGGTTCGACGAACAGCTGGGTCCCGGCGGCGAACGCGAGGATGGCCATGTACACGATCCACTTGCTGATCATCGGAATCTGGATGTACCAGGCGAGCTGCCACGGGCCGGCGCCGTCGATGCGCGCCGCCTCGAGGATCTCGTCCGGGATGTTGTTGAGCGCGCCGTACATCACCACGATCCAGCCGCCGGCCCCGGTCCAGAACGCGATCAGCACGAGGATGACCGGCAGGTTCCCGGGGGCGAGAGTCTGGTCGAAGTCGTCCATGCCCAAGGAGCGCAGCAGTCCCGCCGCGGGGCTGACTGCCGGGTCGAGCATGAACAGCCACACCAGCACACTGGCCACCCCCGCGAGGGCTCCGGGGATGTAGAACAGGAACCGCAGAACGCCGGAGACCTTGTTGCTGACCCGGCTGCGCAGGATGATCGCGACCACGACGGTGAGCACGACCACGAGCAGCAGCCACATCACCAGGTACACGCCGATGTTCTCGAACGCCGGGCCGAACCTGAAGTCCTGGAAGACCTTGGTGAACTGTCCGATCCCGGTGAACTGTCCGCGCGGGTTGGTCAGGGCGAGGTAGAGCGAGTAGCCGGTGGGGAACACGCCGAACGCGATCAGCAGGATCGTGTATCCGGCGACGAACAGGTACCCGGCCACCCCGGCCCGCCGCCGCGAGGGGCGGCGGGCCGTGCCGGTCGCGGATACCGCGAGCTGTTGTGCGCGGAGCGTCGTCATTGCGTGACGACCGTGTATCCGACCGACTTGGCCTCGTTGGCGATCGCGGTCTGCCAGGCGGGCAAGGCCGAGGTGAGCGACTTGCCCGCGGTCAGCGCCGGCAGCACCGCGTTCGACCACGGAGTGGCGTCCGAGAACTTGGTGTTCGACCAGCCGGTCCACACCTCGTTGGCCGCGGAGAGGAAGACGTTGGAGATGTCGTCGGCGAAGTAGTCCTTGTTGGCCGGGTTGGCCAGCCACGCCTTGGCGCCGGCGATATACGCCGGGTAGGTCGGGGCGTCCTGCAGGTTCTCGGTCGAGGTGGTCAGCCACGTCGCCAGAGCGGTCGCGGCCTTGAGGTTGGTGCTGTGCGAGGAGATCATCCACACGCCGCCGCCGACGTTGCCGGTCGCTGTCGTGGTCTCGCCGTCCCACTTGAGCGGCGCGGCGGCGGCGATCTCACCGGCCGGGGTCTTGAACGCGGAGTTGAACAGGTACTGGCCGTACCAGGAGGGCCCGACCGCCATCAGGACCTTGCTGCCGTCGAAGCCCTGGGTGAAAAAGCCCTGGGTGCTCACGGACTTGTCGGCGATCAGCGGGTCGAGCAGACTCGCCATCCGGGTGCAGTCCGGGGAGGACAGGTCCACCTTCAGCGTGTTCTTGCCGACCAGCTGCTGCGCGGGGCACTGACTCGACCAGAAATAAGACTCCTGCGAGTTCGTATCCCCGACCGCGCCGATGACGTACCCGGGGTGCTGGGCGGCGACCTTCTCACCGAGCGCCTGGTACTGCTGCCAGGTCGTCGGAACCTGATAGCCCCACTGGTCCATCAGCTTCTTGTTATACCAGAGCACGACCTGCGCGATGTCGTTGCGCAGGCAGTACGTGTGGCCGTCGACCTGGCACGGAGCGAGCGACCCGGTCGCGAAGCCCTGCAGCGTGGAGGCCGGCACCAACTGGTCCACGGGCGCGGCGTACGCCTGCGCGGACGGACTGGTCGGTACGCTCGCCCAGGTCACGTCGGTCGGCGAGGCGAACACGACGTCCGGCCAGCCGCTGCCGGTCCGGTCGAACAGCTGCACCTTGGTCTGCAGGTAGGTCGAGCCGTCCGCGCTGCCGTCGTACGTGACGATGTTCATCTTCACGCCCGGGTGTTCCTTCTGGTACTTCTGCACATCCGGCAGCCGTGTGGAGTCGGCCCACACCGTGATCGGGGCCGAGTCGTTCTGCGCGGCCTGCTTGAAAACCGACGGGCTACTCGTGTCAGTCGACCCGGCGCCGGTGCTTGCGCATCCGGCCAGCGCCACCGTCGCGGCAGCGGTCACAGCAGCGGCGGCAGCGAGTGTCCGCCCGCCCCTGCGGCCGATGGCTGTGCGTGGAGACGTCATTGTCTTGCCTTTCTTCAGAGGGAGGGTTGTTCCGCTGTGCCCCGCGCGGGCCCGTCCGGGCCCGCGCGGGGCGAAGGTCTCAGGCGGCC
>Ga0310811_10008851_pt1 | contig 12962 bp, 16 predicted proteins | sample YCmetagenome_FD_207642 | JGI IMG/M metagenome (GOLD analysis project Ga0310811, IMG submission 207642) | Soil microbial communities from experimental microcosm in Duke University, North Carolina, United States - YC | ecosystem: Engineered > Artificial ecosystem > Soil microcosm > Unclassified ...
TGGGTGGTCTGTTTCAGGGTATCGGTTATATCGGCGGGGCGATTTCGGCGCGGGTGGCGATGGCGGGCGCGTCGAGCATCAAGAAGTTTTTTATCAAGTGATAGGGGGCGGTTTGTGATCACGCTGATAACGGGGACGCCCGGGAGTGGGAAGACGCTGTACGCGATCTGGTCGTTGGTCAGGGAGGTGAAGGCCGGTCGTCGGGTCGTGGTTGACGGTATCCCGAATCTCGCGATTGACCATGAGTTGGTCGATGAGGTTTGGGTGCGTCGTTGGTTTGACCATGTACAGCCGAATGACATTGTGGTTGTGGATGAGGTTCAGCGGATCTGGCCGCCTGTGTCTGCGAGTGTGAAGGCAACTGAAGATATCGAGTGGTTGCACAAGCATCGTCACAAGGGGGTTGATTTTGTGGTGATTACCCAGCATCCGAATCGGATGAACAAGACGATTCGTGATCTGGTCGGGCGTCATGTGCATGTGAGGCGGTTGTTCGGTCTGAAGCAGGCGATGGTGTACGAGTGGGATCACTGTCATAACCCTAATTCGGGCTTTCGTGATGCGGTCAAAACGCGTTGGAGTTACCCGAAAAAGGTGTTTGATCTGTACACCAGTTCGGAGCTGCACACGAAACAGAAGGCGGTGATTCCGAAGGCGTTGTTTATCGCTCCGTTGGCGTTGGTCGTGGCGGTGTATCTCGGGTGGCGTGGGTTTAAGTCGGTGTCGGGTGCGTTCGGTGTCCAGGCGGTAAAGGTGGCGTCTGTCGCGGGGGCGGGCGGTGCTTCGGGGGTGGCTGCGTCCGGTTTGGCTGCGTCGGCTGGTGATGCGGGGAAGGAGAAGCCTTCGACACGTTGGCGGGTAGCGGGGCGGTATGCGGTCGATGGGCGTGGTTATGTGTTGCTGGCCGATTCGGAAGGGCATTTTCGTAGTGAGTTGGGTGAGGGGTTCAAGGGCGAAGAGTTGCGGCTAGCTGGTGTCGTCGAAGGTGAGCGGGTGGCGGTGTGGTCGGGTGCTGTGGCGGCGGATAACGATAAGACGGTCGGGGTAGCGAAATGAAACGGGCTTTCGGGGTGTGCGTGCTGCTGGTGGCACGGTTTGCGTGTGCTGCGGATCTGGTGCCGCCGTTGCCGACCTTGCCGGCTGGTGGGGCGGTGGCTTCGGTGTCGTCGCCGGTGGGGGCGCTTGGGCCGTTGCCGCGTGTGCGGGGCGGGGCGTTTGATCTGCGGTTCGTGAACGTGGGGCAGCTGGTGGACCTGTTGTATGGCGAGGCCATGCACGTTCCTCACGTGATCAGTTCGGAAGTGTTGCAGGACACGCGGTTGGTGTCGTTTCAATACGACGGGAAGGGCGAGGATCTGCACGCGTTCGTGAAGGTGTTTCTTGATTCGCAGGGGTTCAAGGTCGAGACACGCGACGGCGTTGATTTTGTGATGGTCAAGCCACCGGAAGAGAGGAAGGAGCCCGAGCTGGAGACGTTTGTGTATAGGCCGCGTTTCAGGACGGCGGGTTACTTGGCCAAGGTGGTGCAGCCGTTGTTTTCAGGCCGCCTGAGTGCTTCGGCGTCGCTGGGGGCTGGTGTGGTGCCGCCGGTGCCGGTGGCGGCTCCTGTGGGGGCTTCTGGTGTGGCGGTGAATGGTGTTGCGCCGATGGGGGCGGTTCAGCCTGTGAGGGCGTCGCAGTCGCATGTGTCGTCTGCGGACGATGAGCTGGTGTTCTCGGGTTCGGCTTCGGAGTTGCGCGATTTGGAGCGGTTGCTGCCGGAGCTGGATCGCGCGGCGGGTGAGGTGGTCGTGCGGGGCTGGGTGTATGAGGTCACGACGGACTCTGAGCAGAATTCCGCGTTCTCGATCGCGGCCAATATTCTCACGGGCATTGGCGGCAAGTTGTCGGCGTCGAACGGGCCAACGGATGCGGATGCAACGGCGTTGCGCTTTACGAGTAACTACCTGAGTTTTGCGATTTCTGCCATGAATGCCGATACGCGATTCAAGCAGGTGAGCGATCCGCATGTGCGCGTGCTGTCGGGGGAGAGTGTGAGGCTTAACGTAGGGTCGCAGGTGCCGACGTTGGGGAGTATCAGCTATCAGGGGGCGAGCGGAACGCCGGTGCAGTCGGTCGAGTATCAGGATGCTGGTTTGATATTTGATGTGCAGCCTACGGTGATGGCTGACGCGATTCAGGTGCAGCTGCAGGAGCAGATGTCGAGTTTTGTAGCGACGACGAACGGCGTGAATAATTCGCCGACGAAGAACACGCGCCAGATGCAGACGACGGTGAGCATGAAAGATGGCGAGGTGATCGTGCTCGGCGGGCTGAAGCAGGATACCGATTCATCGTCCGTGAACAGTCCAGGCTGGTTGCCGAAGTTTTTCGATGGACACGGGGCGTCGAAGCAGCACACGGACGTTCTGCTGGTGTTGCAGGTCGAGCGGGTCTAGGCGCGGTGTTTGTCAGGCGTCTAGCGTCGGGAGTGTCCGGGCGCTGCATGCAGCGATGGTAGAGCGGGGACGATTCCACGGGAGTTGTGGCGGTTGTCGCGCGGCTTAGCGCGGCCTCCCGGACCGAGCAGCGGGTATCGGCGCTGAGGTGGAACGTAGGCAGGGGCGGTGAGCGCGACCGCCCCTCACTGCAAAACCGGTTTGTTGGGCGTGTCGCCGCTATTGCGGCCTGTTTCGGGCGCGTGGTGGGGTGCGCGGTGGTGTCCTGGGTTTGGGTGGGGCGCGGGGGCTCGCCGGCTTCGGCGAGCCGCAGGCCGCAGAGGCCGGCGCGCGCAGCGCGCCCTAAACTTGAATCAGGGACACTTAACGTACAGCCAACGCTGACAAGGCTTTTCGGCAGTGACAGTTTGTTGTTCGGGTGGGTTCGGTGAAGGCGTCGAGCCAAAAAGAAAAGGCCCCGGTTGTTCGCAGCAACCGGGGCCCGTACAGCCAGCATTACAAGGGATATTTGCAATGCCTGATGACATTGTAGGGGATTTTTCGGCGTTCCGTCGCGAGTGGGTCGTACGCGGTCGCAACTTCGGCGATGGGCAGGTTGAGATTACGGCTACGCGTTTCGATCGCTACCTGGGCGCGCAGCGGCTTAGCCTGATGCCCAGGGCGAAGCGCGGCGAATCTGAAAACACTGAAGACAATTTGATGGACGCGGCGAAGCGCGCAAAGCAGCAGGTGCGTTTGCGATGCAAGGCAATCGGCTGTGACCGGATGATCACGCTCACTTACCGCGAAAACATGCTCGACAAGGCGCGGTTAAAACGTGACTTCGATGCGCTCAGACGTCGCCTGTCACGGCTTGGTGACTTCCATTACGTGGCGGTGGCTGAGCAGCAGCAACGCGGGGCGTGGCACCTTCACGTTGCCGTGCGTGGCCGCCAGAATTATCGGGTGTTGCGTTCGATCTGGCAGAGCATCGTCGGTGCGGATAACGGCAATATTCATGTGCGCAATCCGTTCCGCGAGAAAGGCCTGCGGCACAAGCTGGCGGGCTATTTGGCGAAGTACATAACGAAGGACTTCGCGGCGCACCAGCTGAACGAAAAACGCTATTGGACAAGTCGCGGCATCGTCGTGCCGGAGCGTATGCCGATTGATCATATTGAGAGTGATGACGCTGCCCAGGCGTTGAAGATCGCCTTTGACGCTGCGCGACGCGTCGGCGCGCCGCTCGACCGGTGTCAGGTGTTCTGGCGGCAGGAACTGGGCGTGTTCTGGTTATCGACTCGAGAGCTGGCGTAGCTGCGCGATGCTCATATTGGCTGTCGTTGGCGGCTGGCTGCTGGCGCGGGTCGATTGTCTCCAGCTGGTCGAATGGCCGCGTGACACCCATCTGGTCGAGTTTGAGCTCGTGCTCAAGCTGCTGTAGCCGCAGCACTGCGACGGCCCATGGCGGGATGGGCTTGTTGCCGGCGAGCCAGTCGCGGATAGTGCGTTCGGTGCGGTTGAGGGTCCGTTTCAGGTAGCGCATTGGATAGCTGGCGGCGTAGTACGCAAATTCACGCGGCGACGCGCAGTTGTGGCGGGTCAGGATTCTTTTGGTATGTGGAGTCATGGTCACCTCGAAAGGTCGCCATTCTGTTTGGCGGTCGTAAAAAAAAGCCGCGCGAAGGCGGCTTTTCGTTCCGTTTTGCGAAGTGAGGATTCGACTTACATATATCTTTCATCAGCCATCTGATATACGTCTGATGATTGATAATTTATCTTATGTCAAATTGATGGTCCGTATTCGCTCGTTCCTGCGTACAGCCAAAGCAGCGTTTTTCACGACACGCCTTCGACCGGCAGCAGGCTAGAAAATCCAGAATTTCGCGCTTTCCAACGCCTGCTTCCAGCAGGCGTTTTTTTTGAGCCTCGATCTTACGATAAACGCGCCGACGACGCGCGTCATGCATACCTCGCCGCGTATTACGGATGATCCAGTATAGATTGCGTATCTCGCCGACAATGACCATGAAGTCGCCAGCAGAAATCGCCTCACGTGGCCAAAGCTCCAATTGCTGCACACCGCTCCCGAGAGGTTGTAAATATATACTTACGTCAGTGCAGAGGAAAAACCTAAGCAGCGCACGCGAAGCAATCCCCTGGAATGCGAAGACAATAAAAAGGCGGCTTTGCAGTGAGGGGTTGACTCGATCACCAGCAACGCCTCACGGCCAGCCTCAACGCCGATACCCGCTACTCGGTCCGGCCAGCCGCGCTGAGCCGCGCGATAACCACCACAACTACCGCAGAACCGCCGCAGCCGTACCAGTGACGCTGATCACGTGCCGGACACTCCTGACGCTAGACTCCCGAGCTACAATCGCAAGCGCAATCGAAGCGGCCAAATCGGAGCAGCCATGCACAATAACAATCGCGATAGCGACGCACGCCCCACGCCCCACATGCACAAGCCCCGCCCGTGGCAACACCCTGTGTACCTCGCCGCGTGGGAACACTTACCATACGGACTACAGATCCGATTGATTGAACTCGAAGCACGGCTGGACAACACTTTCCGGCGGCGCTTGCGCGTTAAGCGACGAGCCGGCTTGAATGGCCTTCAGCAAGCCGTGCTGCTCGCGCTCATTGGTGCTGCTGTACGGGGGCTGATCTACCTTCTACACCAGACGCATTAGTACTTATAGCTTTTGCACCTGCAAGATCAGCACAACCTCTGTACGTCCCTTCGACTTCGAACGCCCATCCAGAAACGACGGCAACCAACGCTGACTGTCACCCGCAACCGTCGACTGGTCCTGCACCAACCCGCCAAGCACAATCACCTCGCCATCCTTCAGATCGGCCACGGTTTGCAACGACCGGGTGTTCTTCGTCGGAGACGAATTCACGCCCGTCGTCGTGTTCACAAAACTTGACAACTCCTCATCGACATTAAGCTCGATCGTGTCGCGCATCACGGTCGGCGTAACGTTGAAAATCACCCCCGCGTCCTGATACTCGACCGACTGAACCGGCGTCCCGCTAGTGCCCTGATAGCTCACACTGCCGACCGTTGGCACCTGCTGCCCGACATTGAGCCTCACCGCCTGCCCCGACACAACACGAACATGCGGCGACGAAACCTCATGAAACCGGCTGTTCGACTGAAGCGCCGATATCGCCAACGTCAGACTTGACGCACTCAACTGGAAGGCGTTCGGATCGGTCGAGGCCGACCCCGCGCCAAAACCAAGCGACCCGCCGAACGCCTTAACAGCCAGGCTGAAGCCCGAGTTTTCAGTATCCGTATCGTCAACCTCGTAGGCCCACCCGCGAACAACAACCTCACCTGCTGCAGTGTCCAGCTCCTGCAGCACCTTGCGCGCGCGCTCCAGCTCCTCCGACGAACCCTCTAACACGAGCTGGTCCGTTGACTGATCGATCCTCCCCGCGGCTGACGTAGCAGGCACAGCAGACGCCACCTTGTCACCCGGCGCGGCAGCAACCGCCCCATCGGACGCCACCTTGGCACTAATCAACGGCTGCACGAGGCGAGCCAGATAGTCCGCACGCCGGAACCGAGGCACATACACCAACACACGCTGATCGCGCTGCGCCTCCCCCTTACCCTTGCTGACAAACGACACACCACCGCGCTCAACCACCTGATACCCAAGCGACTCAAGAAACGCCGCAGCAAACCCCCGAACATCACCGTCCGAACGGTCATAACGGAACGACACCGGGCGATCATCCGCCAGCACATCCGGCGAAACCACATAAGGCGCATCCAGCATTTCCGCATAGATAAGGTCCACAACCTGAGCCACCGGCACAAACCGCAGATCAACATGCGCACCCTTCGGCTTAGGCAAAGCAGCCATACGCACTGGCAACGGCACCCCTCCGACCGACGACGGCACAGGCAACGGAGGCAGCGACGGCAACGGCGGCACCGACTCGGCCCGCGACACCAGCGACACCACCAGCAGCAACCACAGAGCGCGCCTCACTTCGCCCCCCCCGGCAGCGCACCACCAAGCGACGGCATCGCCGGCGCCGCCGACACAGCCGGATCGGCAGGACCAGACCACATCGTCACTCGCTTACCGTCAACCTCACCCACGCTCGCGATACCCGCGCCCACAAACACCGAAGGCGACTCCACCCGAAGCCGCCCCTTTTCACCGACAAGCACCACATACGACACGCCACGCACCGTATAACGACCGACCTCGCGCCACCCCTCAGAAAAGGCAGGCACGGACGCACCAGCGGCAGCAGCCGCCCCGACATGAACCGCACCACCGCCACCAGCCCGAGAAGCAGCAGCCGACGAAACGGCGACCCCACCGGCCTTACCCGCGCCATGATGAAAAAACCGCCAGGCGAACCACAACCCACCGACCCCGATCAGCAGCACAACACCACCGACCACCCAGAACAACTTACGCCCCAACACGTTCTGACGCTTGTCCACCACGGACTCCACACCACCCTCACCCGCATAGCTCTTGTACAGCGGAAAAATCTCAGGCCGATAGCGCCGGATAAACGTCCCCGTTCGGGTGCTGGACGTCTGCTTGCCCGTTTCGTACATCTCGACCCGATAGCGCGTAGGCTGGCCGATGCTTTTCAACTTGACCATCCGAAACGACAACTCAACCGCGTTCCGAACCGACCGGTTAAGGTCCGTGATGCTCTGGATCATCATCACCACGTCACAGCTAACACCGGTTCGCTCGTGCACGAAATGGCGGTGCATGCGGAAAAACGAAAAATGCTCCTTCCTGATCTTCTCGCCCTGCGCCCACAGCTTCCACGCCTCATCGACCACCAGCAGATCGCCCGGCATCACAAACCCCGGTATCACCTGCGCCCCGCCCGCTGATTCGACCTCCTGCGGAAAGAACGCATCGGCGTTCAGATCCTCCGTCCGCACATGCACAATCGCCCCCAGCCTGTCAGCCGGGACACCGCGAGTCGTCTCCAGATATTCGTGCACCCGCTCCTCATTCACGCCGTCGATATTGGTCACGACGCGCCGACCCATCGCCACCGCATCCAGCAGCGGCCCCGACACGACCTCATAGCTCTTGCCCGAACCCATCACCCCGCAATACACGCTGATTGCCATCCCCGACCCCTTCAGCCAATCACCGGTATCCGGCGAATAATGAAACGCATCACGTACGCCGACACAATGGCAGGCGCGCCCACACTGAACCCGCACAGATCGAGGAAGTACCAGAGACCGCTACTCACCCCGCCGAATGCACCACTCAACGCCGACGCCGTAGGAAACACCCCCGCCGACTGAAGCACCGCGACAAACTCCGTCGTGATGAAGTACAAAACGAAGTACGCGAACAGCCGACCAATCACCGACCGGACCACGAACGCCAAGCCAACGTTTAACGCCGATACGAGTATCCCGAACATGAGGACTCCTTACGCCGTAAGCACAATAAGAACCGCCGCCACCGCGAAACCAACCTCGAAAGCGACAGTTATCTGAGAGCCGTACTGATCCAGCAGATCGCATTGCGTCGTAAAAGCGTACGTCTGCCCCCAAAGCTCAAAACTCGGCTCAGGACACTCAGACGTATGTGCAGGGACCGCCCACGCCTTCAGATCGGCCATCAACCCGAGGATCGGCGCGAGAATCTGGGCGGCTGTCGGAACCGTCTCCAGCGAAGGCGAACCGATGCCCGGATCCGGACCAAGATTGACCTGCGCACCGCTGCCCGGATCGGTCGCAACCGGCACTGCCGACGCGCCACTAGTCGACGCCGGAGTCGTAACACCGAAAGGCATAGAACCCGCACCCGTCAACGTCCCAGCACCAGCCGTCAGACTGCCGACCGTCGGCGCACTCGTACCCAGCTGCCCCTCCACACCCGCCGCCTCACCCGACGTCACCGGCGCATTAACCGGATAGGGAAGCCCCGCGTAACCCTCCTCCGTCGCTGCCTGAGACCACAACGCATTCGCAGCATCCGCGAACAGATACGAACTCAGGTCATCCGCCAGATCGGACGAAGCAACACCCGCAGCAGCGGACGCCAACGACTCAGTCACCGGAGGCGGAGGCGGCGGTGGCGTATACGCAAGACACCCGGCAGACGCACTAAACTGGCCCGACGAGCAAGTCGAAGTGCTACCAGTCCAAGCTTGAGATAAATAGCCCGGACCAACATTAACACCGGTCGAAACACCATTCGACGCATAGACCGTGCAAGACTGACCAGTGCTAGTCGCGTTAGCACAAACCAAGGTGTCACCCTTAGCGTAGTACCCGCCTTGCGACATAAACGCCTCCTCAACCGCCGAAGCGCTCGACCCGTAATATCCCGCCGCATACCAAAAACCTGCCGCCCCCGGCACCAGCGCCGCATAAGGACTCGCAGAACCCCCACCACCCGAAGACGACGACCCCTGAGAAACAGTCACCGTGCCATTGCTGTTGAGTTGCCACGCAGTCAACGAATCATTACCGAGACTCGTCGGCACAGACATGGCAGTTGCAAACAACGCCAACGGCGCGAGAGCCGCCACCCACGGAACCGCCGCCAACGCCTCGCCCGACGCACTCGCCACCGCGCTTGCCGACGCAACAGCCGCCTGCCCCATTGCAGCTATCGTCGACGCTATCCGAGGATCGGCCGCACTGAACCCGCGCGCAACCGCTGCCGTCGTCACAAGAGCGCCAATCGCCTGACTCATCGACGGAGGCGACGTGGTAGTAGCTGCAAACGCAACCTCACCCGCTCCCGTGCAAACCGCGCCATAGAGCAGCACAGCGACCGCCGAACCAAACACAGAAAGCCGCATCATTAACCCTCCAGACCGCGACAAACCGCCCACGCCGACAGCAGCCCCCAAGCGAACATCACCAGATACCAGGCATCACTCGAACTCACAGACCACCCCGCACGTCCACGAACAAAAAAGGGCGAGCACAAGGCCCGCCCCACCAGCCACAACCCGAGCCGCTTACGCGCTGCGGATCATGCGAAGGACGGTTTTCGCGCCCTTGATCGCGACGTACAGCAGCACCAGCGAACCAGCCACCGCCAGCACCGCCGTGACCGTGGTGGAGAAATCCACCTGGCTGGTCAGCGCCGTATAGTCGACACTGCTGGTCGTGCCGCTCGTCTGAGCGCGCGCAACCACAGGAGCCACCACCGACACCACGCCCACCACGACTGCCGTACCCGCACGCAGCGCCGCACCCTTCACCGACTGAAACAAACCACGCATACACACTCCGAGTAGAAAAATCCGGGGAAAGCGCCCCGTAACGCATTCACGCACGCCGCACAAAATCCACGACCGCGCCAATCCCTCGCGACACCATGTAGAGCGCCACCACCGAGCAGAACGCCGCGCCCCACAACTCGCCGGCCTGCGCGTAATCGAACGCCGGCACGTTCGCCCCGCCCGACAGGTCCAGATGCATAACCGCCAGCGTCCCCGCCGTGCCATCGCTGCCCGTACACGGAACCGCAACGCCGCCGACCGACACCGACACCGACGCCGCCGACGACACACACTGAACAACATCCAGACCCACGCTCATCACCTAGTCCCCCAGCGCCGCCAGCACAACCCGCCGAACCAGACGGCAGAAACCGCAACCGACCGCACAACCAGCCGCCCCCACCGCGAACACCTCTGCATTCAGAAGAAACTCATGCGCGCCGTACAAACACACGCCCATATCAACCTCGTCTAGTCAATGAAACTGCCGCGCGATGAACATCACGGCGACCACGTCGAACGCCCCATCGCAATGGTCACACCCCGCGTGGACCGCCTCATCTGCGTCACCAAACCCACCAGCGTCGCGCAAGCGCGGCGTAAAGCTCACGTCGCCATCGCTCGGACACAGGAACTCACCACTCGATAGTTCCTGCACCACATACACCACGCCCCCGCTCACGATCAGCCCTTGCTGGCCGCGCGCTGAAGCGGTTTCAGCGAATGCATCAACGTTTTCTGAGTCTTGCCGTTCGTGACGATCTCGAATTCCGCTTCGCCCTCAAACGGAAACGGCAGATGCTTGTACTTGTCGAACTCGACCGAGGTGCCGAGCGTGAATTCACCGACCGCGAAGCCCTTCGCCGTACCCTTCGACTCGTCAAGTTGCGTTTCCGTATAGACCTTGGTCGAATCGAACGCTGTCCCGTTGTCCATTTCGCCCTTGCTCGCCTTCATACCCAAGACCTTTACCTGACTCACGAACTTCATAGCAATCCTCATCAAAATAAGTGGCTGGAGAAAAGACCGCTTCCCCCGTCCAGCCATCGTCGGAGGGGTCTAAATCGTTGAATGCTTGTGAAGACGGACGCATATGAACCGGTGTGTCGCAAAGCTCGTAGTCGGGAACCTTGAGCCGCTGCGGCCACTCACCTGATGGGTTCGTAATCGCTTCGAGAAATGCCTCGTCGCCCAGCAGTGGGCGAAGCACACCGGCATACTTGCCATATGACGCACGGATGTTTTTGAGACTTGCCTCGACGTTGATCTCAGCCGCCTTGCGCTTGACCTCAATCACCTGAGGCGTACGCGCCTGTTCGAAGAACCGCAGGCAGGGGTAGGCACCCACGAAATAGCCGGACGGATCGAGCAATACATCAAGCGGAATCACACGCTTGCTGTTACGCACTTCGACTTCGAACCGAACCCACGGAGAGGTCTCGTCTCCTTGCTCCATACCTTTTTCATAAACGCGACACAGCTTGCCGTTCCGGCGCAACCCCACGTATAGGCTACGGCCCTTGCCTACCGGGTTACGCCAGTCACCACGATGCTCATGGCTAGGCGCGCGACCCGAGCAGGAGAACAAGCCATCGTCATACCAGGCATCAGCCTGATCCACGGTGTACTCTCCGTGCATGCAATCATGCGCAAGGTCAACACGTGTGATCGTCGGGCGCTTCGCTACCGTTGTGAAGAAGTCATACAGGCGACCTTCCCAGCCGGGCTTCGCGGCGAGACACCCTTGCCCCGTCAGGTTGACAAGCATCGTCCCACGCTGACTCGAACCACCTATCGCTATATAGCCGTAGCCGTCGCCAAGCTCCCACGCGTTAAGGTAGAAATCGCGCCTACGTTGAAGGTTCGCGGTAACACCGAAACCGAAAATGTCCGTCAATTGCCTACTGGCCTCAAACACGAATGCTTCGTCATCCACCAACTGGATACCAGCCGTCGCAGACCACGTTTCCTCGCCAACCGTAAATCGCAACGTGTCCACCATTGCGACCTGACCTCCCGTGGGGACGCGAACCGCCACGGTCTTGATCTCGCCGGATTCGGTTATCACCATCTGCAACCGTTCCACTGTCGCGAGCGGCGCCCTGACCATTCCCCCCCTGTTAGTCGTGGGGGGGGCATCAACGGCCGCGGCGCCGCGTGCGTCCTCATCCTTGCGGGCGCGCGCGGCGGCGCTACCGTCAGTGATGCCATTAGCACTACTGATCGTGCCATTGAGAAGGGCGTCTTTCAGTTTGGACATGGCTTATGCGAGAACGGAAACCGGAACCAGCGTCAACCGATCCGGCTGACGGCCTTGACGAACCAAAACAGATCGCGCCTTACGGCGAGCTTGCGTAGCACGATGAGCCGCGACCTTCACTGTCGCGACGCGTGTGCCATGAATGGTGTATGCGTGAACCTCGAATGCAAACACAGTTACCCCGTTCGGTTGTTTTCTGTTACCGGCGACTCACCGGTTTACCTTTTTGCCGAAACTGCTAGACTGCGAGAATCCAAAATTACTGGAATCCAATGTTTGTGGATGCTAATCCAAGATTGTTGGATTTACAAGGAGAACAGGATGCGTGTCGCGAAATATTTAGACGAATTGCAACGAGCCTTGAGCGTCAAGACTGACAAGGACGTTGCCGCAAAGATGGGATGGACGCACAGCGTCCCGAGCAACTGGCGCAAAGGCCGGAGCTACATGACCAATCAAACGGCTGGACAAATATCCGCCGTTCTCAACGTGCCAGTGATGCACATCATCGCGGCAGTCGAGGCAGATCGTGAGGAAATGACCGGGCAACGGTCGTTCTGGACTGATTTTTTTCTGAGGACAACGGGAGTTAGCGCGGTCGTCGCGCTCGCCGTTGTCACAAATTTTGTGACGCCCTCTCCCGCACAGGCGCATCAACTCGACGCCTCGCCGGGAAGTTCTTTATCTTATGTCAAATTAAGTCCGCACAGCTCACGCCGGCCGCCGCCTCTTGACGGCTTATTTCGCCGGCGCTGTTCGCCCTCGGTAATTACGATCACCATCGCCGGGCAATCGTGAATGCGGCATCGTCCTGAACCCGACTTTCGTCAGCGTTCCACCAACCTTGCTCTGCGGTCGCCCACCTTTGAACAGAATTTGTGGGCCAAAAAAATGATTCCCGCCTTCGGCTGAACACTTTTCCCTACATTGGCGGGCAATTGAACAAGATTGCCATACCTCTGCAGTCATGTAGCCACAATTGCCCGGTTGTCGGTCCATAGTCGCCATCGGCTAACCACAAC
>Ga0310811_10008852_pt1 | contig 12961 bp, 11 predicted proteins | sample YCmetagenome_FD_207642 | JGI IMG/M metagenome (GOLD analysis project Ga0310811, IMG submission 207642) | Soil microbial communities from experimental microcosm in Duke University, North Carolina, United States - YC | ecosystem: Engineered > Artificial ecosystem > Soil microcosm > Unclassified ...
GGCGTCGAGGTGGTGGGCGAGTTCGGCGAGCAGGGCCGCGGCGTCCACGTCGGCCGTCGCCGCGTGCAGCGACAGAACGAAGGACTGGACCACCAGCAACACGGACCGGGCCTGGGCGGCCGGCTCACCGTCCCGGATGGAACCCTCCGCGCGGCCCGCCTCCAGCAGGGCGCGGATCTCCTGTTCTCCCAGCCGTTGTGTGCCGCCGAGCCGCTCGACCACGTAGGGCAGCAGGACCTCGGAATCCCGGTCCAGCACACTGCGCATCAACGGATCGGCATTGAGCAGCCGTACCGCCGTGACCGCGCTGCGAGTCAGCCGCTCGCGCGCGGTGAGCGCGGTGGCACCTTCGGCGCCGGCCTTTTCGAGGACCAGGCCGAACTGACGGGTCATCAGCGCGGCCAGAATGCTCCGGACGTCGGGGAACCGCCGGTACAGCGTCATCCGGCTGACCCGGGCGGTGCGGGCGATCTCGGCGAGGGTCACCCGCCGTAGGCCCACCGCGAGCACGCATTGCCGGGCGGCATCGAGCAGCGCGTCGTCGCCGACGCGCGTGGTGGACTGCTTCGCCCGGACACTGGCCAGGGCGGATGATCGTGCGGCCGGCGAAGGGGACTGAGATGATGAGGACCGGTGCGCCGGGAAGGCGGCGTGGTTTTCATCAACCATTTGTCATACTGTAGTTGCCTGCCGAAAATTCTAAACCGCGTGTCCGTTCCGTCCGGGAGTGTCGCGGTACTGGACGACCGAGGCGTCGAGCCCGTGCGCCGGCGCGGCCACGCCGAGTAGCGCCACGGCCTCCCGTTGCGGCACTTCGGCCGTGCGCACCGGACGGCCGTCGACGAGCAGGGGCATCCGGTGCGGACTCGCGCCCACGTAGGCGAAAACCTCGGGCAGGCGGGTACCGCCGTCCACGGCGATGCCGGCGCTGCCGTCTTCCCCGGTCCCCGGTTCCGTGAGGTTCAGCCTGGCCAGGTGGTAGCGCTCCCCGCGGCCCTCGCAGACATCGAGGACGGCGAGTTGTTCTTGCGTGGCAAGCCACACGGCGTGCGTTTCCGCCACGCCGGGCATGGCGGTGAGGGTGGCCGGGCGTTGGCCGTCCCGCAAGCGCAGGCCCGCCGCCCACACCGCGGCGAGCCCGGTGCACCGCACGCGCAGCACGACGACGGCTCCGCTCAGTCCCAGGTTCTCCCGCAGCCAGGTGATCTTCGAGGGACAGGCATTGGATCCGTAGGCGAGGATCGGGATCCGGCCGTCGAGCTCGATCCGGTCGGGCAGTGCGTAGCCGCGGCCGTCCCGGTGCAGGAAGGACCGATCCGGCCGAGCCCCGGGATAGGGATCGGCCGGAAAGTCCTCGTCGGTGAAGAAGGCCGTCATGCGCGGCGCGCGTGGGCGTGACCCCGGCGCGACGGGCACCCCGGTGACGTCACCGACCTCACTGCCATCAGGCGAACTCGACGACGCTGCGCAGCACGTCCCCCTTGTGCATCCGCTCGAAGGCCTGCTCGACGCCGTCCACGGTGATCCGCTCGGTCACGAACTTGTCCAGCGGCAACCGGCCCTGCAGGTACAGGTCGACCAGCGCCGGGAAGTCCCGCGAGGGCAGGCAGTCGCCGTACCACGACGACTTCAGCGAGCCACCGCGCCCGAAGACGTCGATGAGCGGAAGGTCGTTCAGGCGCATCTCCGGCGTCGGCACGCCGACCAGCACCACGGTGCCGGCCAGGTCCCGGCCGTAGAACGCCTGCTTCCAGGTCTCCGGGCGGCCGACCGCGTCGATCACGACGTCCGCGCCGAAGGAATCGGTGAGATCCCCAATGGCCTGGACCACCTCGTCCTGGCTGCGGCCGCGCGAGTTGAACGTGTGCGTGGCGCCGAAGTCCTTGGCCCACTCCAGTTTCCTGTCGTCGGTGTCGATCGCGATGATCGTGCCCGCGCCGGCCAGCCGCGCGCCCGCGATGGCCGCGTCGCCCACCCCGCCGCAGCCGATCACCGCGACCGAGTCGCCACGGCCGACCGCGCCGGTGTTGATCGCCGCGCCGATCCCGGCCATCACACCGCAGCCGAGCAGTCCCGCCACCGCGGGCTCGGCCGCCGGGTTGACCTTGGTGCACTGCCCGGCGTGCACGAGCGTCTTCTCCAGGAACGCGCCGATGCCCAACGCCGGAGTCAGCTTCGTGCCGTCGGCCAGCGTCATCGACTGCGACGCGTTGAAGGTCGAGAAGCAGTACTGCGGACGGCCGCGCTTGCAGGCGCGGCAGGTGCCGCACACCGCGCGCCAGTTGAGAATCACGTAGTCGCCCGGCTGGAGGTCGGTGACGCCCTCGCCGACCTGCTCGACGAAGCCCGCGGCCTCGTGCCCGAGCAGGAACGGGAACTCGTCGTTGATGCCGCCGTCGCGATAGTGCATGTCGGTGTGGCAGACGCCGCACGCCTTCACCGAGACCACGGCCTCACCGGGCCCCGGATCGGGCACGAGCACGGTTTCGAGCGAGACCGGCTCGCCCTTCGCGCGGGACACGATCCCCTGCACCTCATGCGGCATCTGTGATCACCTTTCCTCCGTCTTTCCCCTAGGAAAGCTTGCCACGGATGCTGCCGGGCCCGCGACAGGGCGTGGATCTCAGTCGGGCGTTCCCGCCGCGCGTGGTCACGGGGTGATGATGTAGGCGATTCCGCCGGAGCCGCCGGCCACCGAGCCCGTGTCGGTGTAGCGCTTGGTGCGCAGCCAGATTTGTTCGAATTGGGCGCGCCGGTACACCGTCCGCACGGTGCCGTCGCTGCTGGTGGCCGGATCGTTCACGATCACGTCTCCGTCCCGAGTGAACCCGATGACCACCATGAGGTGACCGGCGGTGCCGTACCCGGCGCCGTCGAGTTCGCTCGCGAGGAACGACTGGGACGTGATCACCGGGATGCCCCGCGCGATGTAGTCCTCGATGTCGGTGAGCGAATGCAGCCGCGTGACGTGCCCGCGCAGCCCGAACTCCGCCGCGTAGGCCGTGTTGAACGGCCAGTTCCCGGTTCCTTCGTAGGAGTAGTCGTAGGTGTAGCGGGCCGCGTAGTCGACGGTGGGGTCCGGATGGTCCGCGGGAATCCACGAAAGGTCCGCTTCGCGCGGGCGGCGGCCCCAGTACTCGACCACCATCTCGGTCGAGGTCGGGCTGCACCAGCTTTCCCCACCGCCGCCGTACTCCGGGAAGTCTCCCTTGTGGATGTTCTGGGCATAGGCCGGGACCGGCAGTTCGATGCCGGAAGCCTTGCCCGGCCGGGAGGCCGGCACCCCGAAGCGGTCCGGGATGGCCGAGGTCATCGCGCCGATCCGGGTGACGACCGGGGTGACGCCGCTGCCTGCCTCCCGGTAGAGGGTGACCCGCAGCCGGTAGGCGCGCAGGGTCACCCCGGGTTTCATCGCCAGCGTGTCGACGTCCACCCGCGCGTTCGCGTCGTCCTGGCCGTCGACGCTGGTCCGCTGGATGTCGGAGTCTCCGCTGGCCCAGCGGCCCAGCACGTACCACGCCGTCCGGGCACCCGTGCCGGTCCAGCCCTGTGCCTCGACCTGGAGCCAGGTCTTCTCCGGAGTCCGCGCGTTCCACGACGCGATCAACTGGGTCGCGTCGAAGCCCGGGCGCCGCACCGGTGACGTCCACTGGACGTAGTCATAGGTCCGGCCCTGGTAGGCCAGGCTCCCGGCGGGCCGGCCGAGCCAGAGCCCGACCGGCGTGGCGAAGTCGTGGTAGTCGACGGGCGCGGCTTGCCCCGTCTGTGCCTGGGCGGGCAGAGCGGTCACCATCGCCATCATCGTGATGGCGAAGAGGGTGAGCAAGCGTCGGGTCATTCCGGAATTTTCGGGCACCGCCGCCAGTGGTGTAAACCAGCTCGCGAAAGCCCCTACTAAAGGACCGCCTGGGTCTGCGTCACCTTGGCGCTCAGGCGGCCCGTGTCGTCGGTGATCTCGGTTTCGACGACGATGACGCGGCGCCCGGTCTGCAACGGCCGGGCGGTGGCCACCGCGTGGCCCGCCCGGATCGGGCGCAGGAAATTGGTCTTGGACTCGATCGTCGTGGTGCCCTGTGCGCCTTCGGGCAGGTTGAGAAAGGCGCACACCGCGGCGGTCGCGTCGGCGAGCGACACGAGCACCCCGCCGTGCAGCGCCCCACCGAGCGTGCACAGCGATTCCTCCCAGGCGATGCGCGAACGCACCGCCTGCTTTCCGTGTTCCAGTACCTCGACGCCCAGCCGTTTGGTGAACGGCATGGTCCGGTGGAACAGCGCGGTGCCCTCTTCGTCGAGTTCGCTCATGCGCCCTTTCTAGCAGGCTCCCGACGCCGGTGAACGTGACCGGCGTCAAAAGCTGATGATCTTCAGTTCCCCCTGCAGATGTGCGGAGCGCAGGCACTTCTTGTCGAACTTGCCCACGCTCGTCTTCGGCACTTCGTCGATGAAGGTCCAGTGTTCCGGCAACTGCCATTTGGCGACCTTGTCGGCGAGGAATTCGCGCAACTGCGCCGCGGTCGCGGTCTTGCCCTCGCGCAGCACCACCGCGACGAGCGGGCGTTCGTCCCACTTCTCGTCGGGCACCCCGACCACCGCCGCCTCGGCCACCGCCGGATGACCCATCACGGCGTTTTCCAGATCCACCGTGGAAATCCACTCACCGCCGGACTTGATCACGTCCTTGGCCCGGTCGGTGAGCGTGAGGTAGCCGTCGGGACTGATCCGACCCACGTCGCCGGTGCGCAGCCAGCCGTCGTGGAACTTCTCGGGATCGACGTCGCCGCCGTAGTAGGCCGCGGCGACCCAGGGGCCTTGAACCTCCAGCTCGCCGACCGCGTCGTTGTCCCACGGCAGTTCCTCGCCCGCGGCGCCGATCAGCCGGGCGCTCACCGAGGCCGGGAACCGGCCCTGCGTGTAGCGGTACGCCCAGGCCTGTTCGCCGGTCGCCGACGCGGGCGGGCGGGCGACGCTGCCCAACGGGGAGGTCTCGGTCATGCCCCAGGCGTGCAGGATGCGCACACCGCGCTCGGCGAAGGCGCGCATCAGCGCGGGCGGGCAGGCCGAGCCGCCGACGACGACCTCGCGCAGATGGGAGACGTCCTGGGGGTTGGCGTCCAGGTGCTGGAGCAGGCCCTGCCAGATGGTCGGGACCGCCGCGGCGAAGGCCGGCTTCTCCGCGGCGAGGATCCGCGCGACCGGCTCCGGCTGGAGGAACCGGTCCGGCATCACCAGCGAGGCGCCGACCATCATCGCGGCGTAGGGCAGCCCCCAGGCCATGGCGTGGAACATCGGCACGATCGAGAGCGCCTTGTCACCCTGGGTCAGCCGCATGCTGTCGGTCATGCAGACCTGCATCGAATGCAGCCAGATCGACCGGTGCGAGTACGCGACGCCCTTGGGGTCGCCCGTGGTCCCGGAGGTGTAGCACATGGCGGCGGCCGACCGCTCGTCCACCTGCGGCCAGGGGAAGGTGTCGGGCTGCGCGGCCAGCAGTTCGTCGTAGGAGTGCACGGTGATGCCGGCGGGTGCCGCCAGCGCCGCGGGGTTCCCGTTGGCCACGATCACGTGCTTGACCGTCTTCATCGCGGGCAGTTGCCGGGCCAGCAGCGGCGCGAGCGAGCCGTCGACCAGCACGATCTGGTCCTCGGCGTGGTTGGCGATGAACACCAGCTGTTCCGGGAAGAGCCGGATGTTGAGCGTGTGCAGCACCGCGCCCATCGCGGGGACGGCGTAGTACGCGGCGAGGTGTTCGGCGTTGTTCCACATGAACGTGCCGACCCGCTGGTCTCCGGTGATGCCGAGGCCGCGCAGCGCGTTCGCCAGTCTCGCGGCGTTCCGGCCCAGCTCGGCGTAGCTTTCGCGGCGCGGGCCTGAATCGGTCCAGGTCACGACCTCGGCCGTCGCGTGGACCCGGCTGCCGTGACGGAGCAGGTTGGCGATGGAGAGCTGACCGTCCTGCATCGTGCTCAACATGTGGCACCCCCGGGGTTGTCACCGATGACGTTCCGTCAAAGCCGACTCTAGATCAGAGACCCCTCTACCGGGCGAGTGCGCGCGTGTCGATTTCGCGGCATTGGCCCAGGTGGCGTTTACTGGGGCCGTGGACCAGAACGGCCTGGCCAGCGCTTGCTCACGCAAGCACCCGCTGGGCGCCGGGCCGGTAGCCGCGAAAGCGGGACAGCTAATACAGGAAGGACTAGTACGGTGGCTCTGCCTACGTTGACTCCGGAACAGCGTGCGGAAGCCCTGGCCAAGGCGGCCGAGGCTCGTAAGGCGCGTTCCGAGTTGCTCGCGTCGATCAAGTCCGGCAAGCAGAGCATCGACCAGGTGCTTCTGAAGGCCAAGGAAGACAAGACGATCGGCAAGACGAAGGTCACGCAGCTGCTCAAGGCCGTGCCGGGCCTGGGCGCGGTCAAGGTCGCGGCACTGCTGGAGCAGACCGGCATCGATCCCGACCGGCGGGCCGCCGGTCTCGGCGAGCGCCAGCGCGAGGCGCTCATCGACGCGCTCAAATAATCGCGTTTCCCTGGTTTCGGGGCTTCTGGGTGGAAAGTGTTGCCCAGGCAACACTTTCCACTCCGCGGTCGGACACCCGCTCGCGATCGGGGGCAGAATGGCCCTATGGATTCCGGACGACTGCTTGCGGAATACGCCCCCGGAGACTTCTTCTTCACCACCGACCGGCACACGATTTCCGGTTCCGGTGTGCGCCGGTCCTTCACCGGCACCGACGTCGTCGCCCTCAGCGAGCAGGTCTCGACGGCCCTGGCCGGCCGGCCGGGCGGGCTCGCGGTCGGGGTCCTTCCCTTCGACACCGACGGGGTGCCGGGGCACATCGTGCTTCCGGAAACGACGCGCACGGCCGGTCCCGTGCGGGTTTCCTCGCGCCTGGCCGTTCCGGCGCCGGTGGGGGTGCGCGCGATTCCCGAGCCGGTGCGGCACGCGGAGGCCGTCGCGAAGGCGGTCAAGGCCCTTGCCGACCGGGGAATGCGCAAGGTCGTCCTCGCGCGGGCCCTGGATCTCGACTTCGACGAGGACATCTCACCGCGGGCCATCCTGCACAACCTGGTCAAGGACGGTGCCGGTGGCTACATCTTCGCCGCGGGCCTGCCCAACGACCGGACGTTCTTCGGCGCCAGCCCCGAGCTGCTGGTCTCCCGCCGCGGCGGGCAGGTGCTTTCCCACCCGCACGCGGGTTCCGCACCCCGCTCGGCGGATCCGGTCAGTGACCGCGAGAACGCGGAGAGTCTCGTATCTTCCCGCAAGGATCATCTCGAGCACGCGGTGCTGACCGAAGCCGTCGTGGAGACGTTGCGGCCGTTCTGCCGGCGCCTCGACGTGCCCAGCGCGCCGTCGCTGGTTTCGACGCCCACGATGTGGCACCTCAGCACGGTCGTCACCGGTGAGCTGGCCGACCGCGACATCACCGCGTTGCGCCTGGCCGCCGCCCTGCATCCGACCCCGGCGATCTGCGGGTCGCCGACCGAGCAGGCGCGCCGGCTGGTGGGCGAGCTGGAACCGTTCGAGCGCGGTTACTACGCGGGCACTGTCGGCTGGATGGACGACCAGGGCGACGGCGAGTGGGCGGTGTCGATCCGGTGCGCCGAGGCCGGGCAGCGGTCGCTGCGGCTGTACGCGGGCGGGGGCATCGTGCCGGCCTCCGATCCCAAGGCCGAACTCGACGAGACCTCCGCCAAGTTCCAGACCCTGCTCAGCGCGATGGGCCTGGAACTCTAGCCCGCGTGTCCCCCCTTCCGGTCGCCGAGTTCTCCCCTCCGGTCGCCGTGTCCCCTGTTCCCGTCGCCGTGTCCCCTGTTCCTGTCGTCGTGTCCCCTGTTCCCGCGCCCGAGTCCTCTCGTGGCACGCGAATCCCGGGCGGCCCACTGCCGTCAGCAAGCACCCGGCGACGGGAAGGGAGAACTCGGTGACCGGACGGGGGGACACGGCGACGGGAAGGGAGAACTCGGTGACCGGACGGGGGGACACGGCGACGGGAGGGGAGGACTCGGTGACCGGACGGGGGGACACGGCGAACGGGTGGTCAGGACCAGGGGTGTTCGGTCACCTTGAGTTCGTCGGCGGTCAGCACGGCCACGGCGGCGCGGTATCCCTCGCCGGGGTCGAGGTCGGCCAGCCGGGTGGTCGCGGGGGCCAGCGCGGGATCGGCCGAGGCGACGAGCCGCGCGGGTTCCGCCGGGCCGGACAGCGTGATGCTCTGCAACGGAATCTTCAGTCCTCGGCCCGTCGCCTTCATCAGTGCTTCTTTGCGCGTCCAGTACCGGAAGAAGGCCCGGGTGCGTTCCTCTTCGCCGAGGAGCGATATGTCCCGCTGTTCGGTTTCGTTGAGGGCGTAGGAAATCAGCGAATCGACGGCCCGCCGGGTCGCCGATTCGACGTCGAGGCCGACCGGCGTCGCGTCGGTGACCGCGAGCCCGATCCGCTCGCCGGAGTGGGAGATCGAAAAGCGCACTCCGTCGATCGTCGGCCTGCCATGGGGTTTTCCGCAGTCGTCACAGGTGGCGTCGAACTCCACCGCCTCCGGCGTGCGGCCGAGCAGCTCGCCGACGACGGTCTTGGCGAGCACTCGCCCGGTCAGGAACCGGCGCTGGTCGATCTCCTGGCGGTATGCCGCGTATCGGCCCTGTTCGGCCTGGTCCAGCAGCTTCAGATACCTCGGTTGCGCCGTCAGCGGAAGCGCCCACCACACCCGGCATTCGATCACCTCTTCACCTTAACCTCCCGGCGGGCCGGGATCCTGGTGAACGCGACGAGTCGGCTGGCGGACCGGTGTCCTTGTGTGGTTCCTGACCGGTCAGTAGCGTTGGACTAAGCAAGCGCTTAGCCCACCGGGGCGCGACGGTGCGCGAGGCGGTCACCCCGCACCGGTCGCGGGGGCGCGCGTATCGACGGCGGAACGGGAGATCCCATGGTCGACTTCAGCTTGAGCACCGAAGAACGCGAGGTTCGCGACTGGGTGCGCACCTTCGTCCAGCGCGAGCTGATCCCGCTCGAACCGGAGGTCCTGCGGCGCGAGCGGCGGGGTGCGCCGGGCCTGGCCGAGGGCGAACTGGCCGATCTTCAGCACAAGGCCAAGGAATCCGGTTTCTGGGGCGTGCAGACACCCGAGGAGTACGGCGGCATGGGCCTGTCCGCGGTGATGACCGCGTTGCTGGAGGCCGAGCTGGGCAAGACGTTCGTGCCGTTCCGGTTCGGCGGCAGCGCCGACAACATCCTCTTCCATGCCAACGACGAGCAGAAGGCCCGCTATCTCCTGCCGACCATCGCGGGTGAGCGCAAGTCCTGCTTCGCGATCACCGAGCCCGGCGCGGGATCGGACGCCAAGGCCATCCGCACGGCCGCCCGCAAGGACGGCTCCGACTGGGTCATCAACGGCGAGAAGACCTTCATCACCGGCGGAAACGAGGCCGACTTCGCGATGGTGTTCGCGGTGACCGATCCGGCCAGGGGCGCCGCCGGCGGGGTGACCTGCTTCCTGGTCGACCGGGACATGGGCTGGAAGTCCGAGTACATCGACACGATGGGCGAATGGGGCCCCGCCTCGCTGGTCTTCCAGGACGTCCGGGTGCCCGAAGAGCAGATCCTCGGCGAGGTGGGACAGGGCTTCGCCCTGGCCATGCAGTGGATCGGCCGCGGCCGGTACCTCTTGCCCGCGCGGGCGATCGGTTCGTGCGAGCGGCTGATCTCGATGGCCATCGAGCACGCGAACACCCGCCAGACCTTCGGCGCGCCGATCGCCGAGCGGCAGGCGATCCAGTGGATGATCGCCGACTCCGGGGTCGAGCTGGAGGCGCTGCGCTGGCTGGTGCTGCACGCGGCCTGGCAGGTGGACGCGGGGCTGGATTCGCGGCACGCGCAGTCGGTCGCCAAGCTGTACGGCGGGCAGAAGGCGAACGACATCGTCGACCGTGTACTCCAGATCCACGGTGGTATGGGCTACACCCGTGAACTGCCGGTCGAGCGCTGGTATCGGGAGTTGCGGCTGCTGAGGATCTACGAGGGCACCGACGAGATCCAGCGCCGCACCATCGCGCGCAACCTCCTCAAGGGGCACATCAAGGTCACCGGCGCGCTCGGCTGACCCGGCCGGCGTGGCGGCACTGATACCAAGGCGTGATGAATGACCCTACTTTGGTAGGGGTTGGGCATCCACCAACTTGATCTAGCCTGCTCCGATGCGGCCGGCAAAGGCCGCATGGGAAAGGGCTTACTCATACGTGACCGGATTCCTGGCGCGACGCCTGGCCAACTACGTCGTGCTGTGCCTGATCGCCACATTCTTGGCATACACGCTGGCATCGCTGACGTTTCACCCGCTGGACGTCCTGCTGTCCCGCAACCCGCCCCCGTCGCCGGCCACCATCGCCGCCAAGGCGCGCGACCTGCACCTGGACGAACCGCTGCTGGAGCGGTACTTCAGCTGGCTCGGCGGGGTGCTGCACGGCGACTTCGGGCAGACCATCGACGGCACACCGATCACCGGCGAACTCGGCAGACGGGTCGGCGTCAGCCTCCGGCTGTTCCTGCTCGGCACGGTGATCGGTGTCGTGGTCGGGGTGCTCGCCGGGGTGATCAGCGCGGTTCGCCACTACCGCGTCACCGACTACCTGATCACGGTCGGTTCCTTCGTCGTCCTGTCCACCCCGGTGTTCCTGCTCGGCCTGCTGCTCAAACAGGGCGCGCTGCAGATCAATTTCGCCGTGGGCAGCAACATTCTCCAGTTCACCGGTGAGAAGACCCCGGACTTCCAAGGCGGCTTCTGGGCATCGGTGGGCGACCGGATCCAACACCTCATCGTGCCGACGCTGACCATCGCGCTCGGCCAGATCGCGCTGTACTCCCGCTATCAGCGCAGCGCGATGCTGGACGTGCTGGGCTCCGATTTCCTGCGCACCGCGCGCGCCAAGGGACTGACCCGGCGCCGGGCGCTGGTCAAGCACGGCATGCGCACCGCGCTGATCCCGATGGCCACGCTGTTCGCGTTCGGCTTCGGCACGTTGATCACCGGCGGGGTGTTCACCGAGAACCTGTTCAGCTGGTATGGCATGGGAGATTGGCTGGTGTACGGGATCGGTCAGCAGGACACCAACATCACCGCGACGGTCACGCTTTTCGTGGCCGTCTGCGTCCTGGTTTCCGGATGGCTTTCCGATGTGCTCTATTCGGTGCTCGACCCCCGGGTGCGGGTGTAGCCGATGGTGCTGACGGGAAGCGCTCCCGGGCGGGTGGCACGGGCTCCGGTCAGCCGGGGCAGGCTGGTGCTCCGGCGGTTTCTGCGGAAGAGGCTCGCCGTCGCGGGCCTCGTGGTGATCGTGGTGATGTACGCGGTCGCGTTCCTGGCGCCGCTGTTTTCGCCATGGACCTACGCCAGCCAGGACCCGAGCGCGTACCTTTCGCCGCCGGGTCCACGGCATTGGTTCGGCACCACGCAGATCGGCGGCGACGTCTTCGTGCAGACCATGCACGGCCTGCAGCGGTCGTTGACCATCGGGTTGCTGGTCGCGCTGGTCTCGACCGGGCTGGCCGCGCTCGTCGGCGCCGCGGCGGGATATTTCGGCGGCTGGACGGACCGGGCGCTGATGTGGCTGGTGGATCTGCTGCTGGTGCTGCCCTCGTTCCTGATCCTGGCCATCCTGAGTCAGTGGCTGCGCCACCAGGGCTGGCTGATGTTCGTGCTGATGCTCGCCGCGTTCCTGTGGATGATCACCGCCCGGATGGTGCGCGGACTGACTTTTTCGCTCAGGGAACGGGAGTTCGTGAAGGCGGCGAGGTATGCGGGTGAGGGGCCGTGGCGGATCATCGGCAGGCACATCCTGCCGAACATGGCTTCCTTGTTGATCGTGGACGCGACGGTGAACGTCGGTACGGCGGTGCTCGCCGAGACCGGCCTGAGCTACTTCGGTTTCGGTGTGCAGGCTCCCGACGTGTCGCTGGGCACGCTCATCCGCGACGGCGCGCCTTTCGCGCTCACGTCGCCGTGGTTGTTCCTGCCCGCCGGACTGCTGCTGATCCTCGGTGTCCTCGCGGTGAGCTTCGCCGGTGACGGCCTGCGTGACGCGTTCGACCCGGCGGGAGGCCGCTCGTGACATCCGTGTTGGAGGTGACCGGCCTCGAAGTCGATTTTCCCGGTGACAGCGGGGAAGTGCACGCGGTTCGGGGCCTGAGCTACCGGATCGGCGGCGGTGAGGTGCTGGCGATCGTGGGGGAATCCGGCTCGGGCAAGTCGGTGTCGTCCCTGGCCGTGCTGGGCCTGCTGCCGGGCAATGCCAGGGTGTCCGGCTCGATCCGGTTCCGGGGGCGCGAGCTGATCGGGTTGTCCGACCGGGAGCTCTCGGGGATCCGCGGCAAGCGGATCTCGATGGTCTTCCAGGATCCGCTCTCGGCGCTGACGCCGGTCTACACCGTCGGCGACCAGGTGACCGAGGCCCTCCTCGTGCACGGCAAACTGTCCAAACAGGACGCCCGGAACCGGGCGGTCGAACTGCTGGACCTGGTCGGTATCCCGAATGCCGCCGAACGCGCGAAGGCCTATCCGCACGAGTTCTCCGGAGGCATGCGCCAGCGCGCGGTGATCGCCATCGCGATCGCCAACGATCCCGACCTCATCATCGCCGACGAGCCGACCACCGCGTTGGACGTGACGGTGCAGGCCCAGGTGCTGGACGTGCTCCGCACCGCACGCGAGGTCACCGGCGCGGCCATCGCGATCATCACCCACGACCTCGGCGTCGTCGCGGGCTTCGCGGACCGCGTGCTGGTCATGTACGCGGGGCGCGCGGTGGAAACCGGGCCGGTGGAAGAGCTCTACGCCCATCCCCGTATGCCCTACACGCTGGGGCTGCTCGGTTCGGTTCCCCGGCTCGACGCCGAGGAGAAGCGGCCCCTGGTCCCGATCGAAGGCAGCCCGCCCTCGCTGTCCGACCTGCCGCCCGGCTGTCCGTTCCAG
>Ga0310811_10008853_pt1 | contig 12961 bp, 14 predicted proteins | sample YCmetagenome_FD_207642 | JGI IMG/M metagenome (GOLD analysis project Ga0310811, IMG submission 207642) | Soil microbial communities from experimental microcosm in Duke University, North Carolina, United States - YC | ecosystem: Engineered > Artificial ecosystem > Soil microcosm > Unclassified ...
AGCGCGGTGGCGAGCAGAATCACGAGCGCAGCACTGCAACGGTATCGCCATGGCACCTGCCTCCTCCCTCGCGATCCCGTCGTATGCGGAACCTTCAAGGGACAAGACGCAAGGCCTTCCAAAAGCCGAACCCCCCACCGAAACTTTTTTGTCACCTCAGCGTGAGGCGATGACGACAGCCTCGCTGCTATCCTGCTTCACGCGCAGGGGGAAGCCCGTGGTGAGGGCGTCGACGAAGGCGGGGGTCTCCGCCGTGTGGAAGGCACCCGAGACGCGCAGGCTCGCCGCGCGGTTGTCCGCGATGCGGATCGGCCGGCGGCGGTAGCGGTTGAGCTCGTTCGCCGCATCCGCCAGCGTCAGGTTGTCGAACTGCAGCAGGCCGCCTCGCCAGCCGGTGATGCTCGCCGGATTGTCGAGCGGGCGGATCAGCACGTCGCTGCCCTGTGCGGAAAGCAGGTGGCCCGGCTCCACCGTCACCGAGGAATCGCCGCCCGCGAGCGTGAGCTGCCCCTGCGCGGCGAAGGCGCGGACCTGCCCCGGATCGGTGCGAAGATCGAACTGGCCCTGCCCGGCGGAGAAATCATGCCCGCCGGCGCTGATCACGTACGGCGCGCCCGAAGGCTTGAGCCTGAACCAGCCCTGCCCGTCGAGCCGCAGATGCCGCGTGCCGCCATCATAGGATACGGCCAGCCGGCTGGCCGTATCGAGCGTGATGACGGAGCCGTCGGGCAGGGTCACGTCGGTCTGCTGGCCGATGCCGGTGCGGAACGTCTGGCTGCCGGCCCGCTCCGCGGCTTGCGGAACCCAGGCATGGATCCCGAGCGCGGCGAGCGGCGCACCGGCCAGCAGCAGGGCGGCGGCGGCCACCGCACGCGGCGGGATACGCCTCGGCCGGCGGCCCAGCATCGTGCGGGCGAGCGTCTGCTGGCGGAGCGAGAGCAGGGCCGGTTGTTCGCCGAGCGCGCTTGCAGTCTCTCGCGCCGCATCGACCCGCGCATAGGCCTCGGCATGATCCGCGCTCATCAAGCGCCATGCCGCGAAAGCGGCGCGCGTCGCGTCGCTCGGGTCCAGCATCCGCTCGTGCCAGAGCGCCGCTTCGACGAGGAGAGCGTCACCCATGGCGCCAATCCTCCAAAGCCGCAGTGACGCGGGCGAGCGCCTTGGCCTGATGCTTCTCGGCGGCGCGCGTCGAGATACCGAGGGCGCGGGCGACGTCAGCCATCTTCACTCCCTCCAGCACGCGCAGCACGAAGACGTCGCGGGTCCGTTCGGGAAGCTCGAGCAGCACCGCCTGCAGGCGTTCCGCCGCCTCCCTGCTTTCCAAGACGCGGTCCGGCGGAATCTCCGAACCGATCAGACCATCGTCGAGCAATTCGTCGTGCAGGCCCGCCCCACGCACCGCCTCGCGACGCGCGCGGTCCTTCAGCACGTTGGCGGCGGTGACGAACAGGAAATGCTCGGGCTTCTCGATCGCCGCCGGATCCGGCATCCTGCTGAGCCGCAGGAACACGTCCTGCACCAGATCGGGAACATCGGCCTTCACCGCCACGCGCCGCTCGAAGAAGCGGCCCAAGGCCTGGCCATAGCGATGCGCCAGCCGAGAGAGGATCGTCTCCCTCGCCGTCTGCTCGCCAAGCCTGTCGCGCTGCGGTTCCGTCTTGTCCCCTCCGTCTATCGGTCATGGATCGGAAACCACGCCCACGCAAGCGGCCTGCGGGCCGTCTGACACCCATGGGCATGCGCCCGAACTTGAGCTAGGCTCACGCGTCATGAAGCGCAGTGCGGATTTGCCGCTGACGATCGGGCCGGTGGTCGGGGTGACCGATCATTATCCGGCGGGCCATGTCGATGCTTTTGGCAGCCGCGATCGCGCGCTCGTTGTCTATGTGCTCACGGGCGTGATGTCGGTAGTGACCGAGGTCGCGAGCTACGTGCTGCCCCCGCACCGCGCGATCTGGCTGCCGGCCGGAACCGTGCACGAGATTTCGTGCCGGGGGCCGGTGACCTTCAATCTCGTCCAGATCGATCCCGATATGCCGGGCCAGCTGAACGAGGCCCGCGTGTTCGACGTGTCGCTGCTGGTCCGCGCGCTGATCCAGGAGGTGCTGGGTTTCGGCGATGGCTATGAGGCGGACGGGCGCGAGGGACAGATCGTCCGGCTGCTGCTCGACGAGGTGGCACGCGCGCCGGCCATCCCGCTCTCCGCACCGATCCCGCACGACCGGCGGCTGAAGCGGGTGTGCGACATCATCATCGCCGATCCGGCCGACCAGCGCGACCTCGACGCGCTCGCCCGCGAGGCCGGCATGGGGCGGCGCACCTTCACGCGCGCCTTCCGGGCGGAAACCGACATGGCGTTCGCGATGTGGCGCCAGCAGATCCGATTGATGGCGGCGCTCTCGATGCTCGGCGAGGGCCGGCCGATCACCAACATCGCCTACGATGTCGGCTATGAAAGCCCGAGTTCGTTCACCGCGATGTTCCATCGCGTGCTCGGCGTGCCGCCCAGCCATTACGGGCGTGGCCGCGGCTGACCGCCGCGGCGCACGGATAGAAACAGTCTTCAGTGCCCGTTGGCTGCCAGACGATCGAGCGCCTGGTTGAGCGCCAGCACGTTGACGTGGCGATCGCCTAGAAACGGGATAAGCGGCGTATCGATCGAGCGGCGCACCAGCGCCTCGACCTGCGCCGCCGGGAGGTGGCGCGCGGCGGCCACCCGGTCCACCTGATACAAAGCCGCCTCGAGGCTGAGATCGGGGTCGAGCCCCGAGGCGGAGGCCGTGACCAGGTCGGGTGGAATGATTTTCCCTGGTACGGAAACCTTGGCGACGTCGCCCTTCACCCGGTCGACAAGCGCCTGCGAGGTCGGCCCGAAATTGGAGCCTGACGAGGCGGTCGCGTCGTAGCCCTTGCCGGCGGCCGAAGGGCGCGGGTGGAAGTAGCGGTCTTCGGCGAAATTCTGGCCGATCAGCTCCGATCCGATCGCCTTGCCGCCTTGCTCGACGAGGCTGCCGTTCGCCTGATGGGGGAAGGCGACCTGGGCGACGCCGGTGATGGCGAGCGGGTAGGCGATGCCGAGCGTCAGCGCGAACAGCCCGGTCATGACGAGCGCGGGGCGCAGCGAGGTGGTGAGGTCTTTGCTCATGATGATGTCCTCAGGCGAGGTGCAGGCCGCCGACCAGCAGGTCGATCAGCTTGATGCCGATGAAGGGCGCGATCAGGCCGCCGAGGCCGTAGATGGCGAGGTTGCGGCGCAGCAGCGGGCCGGCGCCGATCGGGCGGTACTTCACGCCCTTGAGCGCGAGCGGCACGAGCAGCGGGATGATCAGCGCGTTGAAGATGATCGCCGACAGGATCGCCGATTGCGGCGTGGCGAGGCCCATGACGTTGAGCACCTTCAGCCCCGGATAGATCGCCACGAACATGGCCGGGATGATCGCGAAATATTTGGCGACGTCGTTGGCGACCGAGAAGGTGGTGAGCGCGCCGCGCGTCATCAGCAGCTGCTTGCCGAGGCCGACGACCTCGATCAGCTTGGTCGGGTCGCTGTCGAGATCGACCATGTTGCCCGCCTCGCGCGCCGCCTGCGTGCCGGTGTTCATCGCCACGCCGACATCGGCCTGGGCGAGCGCGGGGGCGTCGTTGGTGCCGTCGCCGCACATCGCCACCAGCTTGCCGCCGGCCTGCTCCTTGCGGATGAGGTCCAATTTATCCTCGGGCGTGGCCTGGGCGAGGAAATCGTCCACGCCGGCCTCGGCGGCGATCGCGGCGGCGGTCAGCGGGTTGTCGCCGGTGATCATCACCGTGCGGATGCCCATCTTGCGCAGCTCGCCGAACCGCTCCTTGATGCCGGCCTTGACGATATCCTTGAGCGCGATCGAGCCGAGCAGGCGGCCGTCTCTGGCGACGGCTAGAGGGGTCATGCCGGCGCGCGCGATCTCCTCGGTGGAACGGCGCAGGTCGGCGGCGGCGGTGGAGTCGCCGAGACCGGCATGGGCCTTGAGGATCGAATCCACCGCACCCTTCTCGATCAGCGTATCGCCGAACTTCACGCCCGAAATGCGAGTCTGTGCGGTGAAGGGGATGATCTCGGCGTCGGCGGGGAGCGTCTCGGTCGTCACGCCGAACTGTTCGCGGGCGAGGACGACGATCGAACGGCCCTCGGGCGTCTCATCAGCGAGGCTCGCCAGTAGCGCCGCCTCGGCCAGCTCGTTGCGGGTGACGCCGCTGACAGGACGGAATTCGGTCGCGGCACGGTCGCCGATGGTGATGGTGCCGGTCTTGTCGAGCAGCAAAGTGTCGACGTCGCCAGCGGCTTCCACCGCGCGGCCCGACTTGGCGAGCACGTTGAAACGCACCAGCCGGTCCATGCCGGCGATGCCGATCGCCGAAAGGAGGGCGGCGATCGTCGTCGGGATCAAAGTGATCAGCAGGGCGGCGAGGATCGCCACCGGCACCGCGCCGCCCGCATAAGCGGTGAAGCCGGGGATCGTGCCCACCGCGATCAGGAAGATGATCGTCAGCCCGACGAGCAGGATGGTCAGCGCGATCTCGTTGGGCGTCTTCTGCCGTTCCGCGCCTTCTACCAGCGCGATCATGCGATCGAGGAAGCCCTGGCCGGGATCGACGGTGACGCGCACCTTGATCTGGTCCGAGATCACCCGCGTGCCGGCGGTGACGGCGGAACGGTCGCCGCCCGCCTCACGGATCACGGGTGCGCTCTCGCCGGTGATCGCGGCCTCGTTGACCGAGGCAACGCCGTCCACCACCTCGCCGTCGGCGGGGATCAGGTCACCGGTCTCGACCAGCACGATGTCCCCCTTGCGCAGCGCACTGGCGGGGACCGGCTCGATACCGCTGCCCCTGATGCGCTTGGCGGTGAGCTCCGCCTTGGTGGCGCGCAGCGAGGCGGCCTGCGCCTTGCCGCGCCCTTCGGCCAAGGCTTCGGCGAAGGTGCCGAACAGCACGGTCAGCCAGAGCCACACGACCAGCTGCAGCTTGAAGCCGGTGCCGAGGCTGTCATGCCCGACGATCAGCAGGACGGTGAGCAGGGCGGCGACGCAGGCGGTGACGAACATCACCGGGTTGCGCACCAGCTCCTTCGGATTGAGCTTGCGGAACGAATCGCCCACCGCAGGCAGGATCAGCTCGGGCGTGAACAGGGTGGCGGAACGGGCCATGGTTGTGACCTTCAGAAGAGCTGGCCGTTGATCATCGCGAGATGATCGGCGATCGGGCCGAGCGCGAGGCTGGGCAGGAAGGTGAGGCCGCCGAGGATCAGCACGATGCCGACCAGCAGGCCCACCCACAGCGGGCCGGTCGTCGGGAAGGATCCCGCGCTTTCCGGCGTGTATTTCTTGGCGGCGAGCGATCCCGCGACCGCCAGCATCGGCACGATGATGAAGAAGCGGCCGATCCACATCGCCACCGCCAGCATCCCGTCATAATAGGGTGTCGAGGCGGTCAGGCCGGCGAAGGCGGAGCCGTTGTTCCCGACAGCGCTGGTGAAGGCGTAGAGGATCTCCGAGAAGCCGTGCGGCCCCTTGTTGAGCGGCCCGGCGAGACCGGGCGCGACGACGCTGGAGATCGCCGTCATGCCGAGGATCACGAGCGGCAGCACCGCGATCGCCAGCACCGACAGCTTCACCTCACGGCTTTCGATCTTCTTGCCGACATATTCGGGCGTGCGGCCCACCATCAGCCCGGCGACGAACACCGCGAGGATGGCGAACAGCAGGAAGCCGTAGATGCCCGCGCCGACGCCGCCGACCACGACTTCGCCGAGCTGGATGTTGAACAGCGGAACGAGCCCGCCGAGCGCGGTGAAGCTGTCGTGCATGGCGTTGACCGCGCCGCACGATGCCGCCGTCGTCACCACCGCGAACAAGGCTGAGGCCGCCGCGCCGAAGCGCACCTCCTTGCCCTCCATGTTGGCGCCGGGGACGCCGAGATGGTGGAGTACCGGATTACCCGCCGCTTCCTGCGAATAGCAGACCGCGACGCCGGCCAGGAAGATGAGCACCATGGCGGAAAGGATCGCCCAGCCCTGCCGGGTGTTGCCCACCGCCTTGCCGAAGCACCAGGTAAGGCCGAAGCCGATCAGGAAGATCGACAGCATCTGCACGAAGTTGGTCATCGCGCTCGGATTCTCGAACGGATGCGCGCTGTTGGCGTTGAAGAAGCCGCCGCCGTTTGTGCCGAGCATCTTGATCGCTTCCTGCGAAGCGACCGGCCCGAGCATCAAGGTCTGCTTGGCGCCCTCCAGCGTGGTGACGTCCACCGAGGCGGCGAGCGTCTGCGGCACGCCGCTGGCGACGAGATACAGCGCATAGACGATCGAGATCGGCAGCAGCAGATAGAGCGTGATCCGCGTGCAATCCGCCCAGAAGTTGCCGATCGTCTTCATCTCGCGCCGGGCAAAGCCGCGGAACAGCGCGAAGGCGAGCGCGATGCCGGTCGCGGCGCTCAGGAAGTTATGGATGGTGAGGCCGAGCATCTGGCTGAGGTTCGACATCGTCGATTCGCCCGAATAGCTCTGCCAGTTGGTGTTGGTGGTGAAGCTCACCGCCGTGTTCGCCGCGAGATGCTGCGGCAGGCCGGCGAGCCCGCCCGCGTTGAGCGGCAACACCGCCTGCAGCCGCAGCACCGCGTAGGTGAACAGCATCAGCACCGCGTTGAACACCAGCATGTGCACCGCGTAGCGGCGCCAGCTCTGCTCCTCGTTCGGGTCGATGCCGGAAAGGCGGTAGAAGCCGCGCTCCACCGGGCCGAGCACGGTGTGGAGCGGGGTACGACGGCCTTCGTAGAGGGCGAACAGCCAGACACCGACCGGCTTGGTCAGCGCCAGCAGCACGGCCACGAAGGCGAGTATCAGGATCCAGCCTGAAGCGGTCATCATGGGGTCTCCAGGCTCAGAATTTCTCGGGCCGCAGCAGGACCGCGACGAGATAGAGGAGCAGGCCGATCGCCGTGATCGCGGCGAGCCAGAGGTCGAGGGTCATGGCCGGTCCTCACGCATGATCGCAGAGGCGGACATAAGCGAGCGTCAGGGCGAGCAGCCCCAGCATCGCGGCGATCCATAGGAAATCCTGCATGGCGACGAGATCCTCGAACGACAGGCGCGCGACAGGGCGCCGCGCGGCACTACACGGCGTCCGATAGGCCTGCCCTGCATCAGCGTTCGAGGAGCGGTTCGCACAGGCTCCATAAGGATCGCATAAGCAAAAAGGCCCGGCCGATCGCTCGGCCGGGCCTTCGCCCTCAGGATGCTGTCACGCGCCCCTCAGTAGGTGCCGGAAAAACTCCGGTTGAGGTTGGTCGCACCGCGATCCTCATCATCGCGGTCCCGCCCGAACAGGCCGCGATTGCTGTCCTCGTCGCGCCACGCCTGCTGCGCCTCGACCGCCGTCTTGGCGAGGTGGACCTTGTCGTCGACTGACTGGATCCACGAGGACGGGATCGAATGGTGGTGGCCGCCGGCGTCGCGATCGGTCTTGGTCAGCAGGATGCGGTCGCCACGCACATGATCGACCTTGCCGACATGCGTGCCGTCCGAGCCGACCACCTCCATATGTTCGGCCACCGAGCCGAGCGAATCGCGCTGGGTCTGGCGGTTCTGCCGCCAGCTCGCGAACTCGTTCTCGAAGCGGCTCTGATGTTCGCGGCGATATTCGTCATAGTCGCGGTCGAACTGGCTGAGCTGACGGTTGCGCCAGTTGCCGTAGCCATGGACGTCGTTGTCGCGAGCGCCGCCATAATAAGCGCGATATTCGTCGTCGCGCGTGTCGCGGTCGCTACCGTAACGGTAGCCGGTATCGGCATAGCTGCTGCGCGAGCGATAGCCGTCCGGATAGCCGGTCTCGAACTGACGATCCTCGCCCGTCGCCGGATAGTGATAGGAACTCGGCGCATAGCCGCGCGAGTAACCGGAAGCGCGATACCCCTCGTCCCGGTTCGAGCGATTCCAATTCGGGTAGCGATCGGGGCTACGATAGCCGCCCGGTGCGTAATCGGCATAACGGCCGCCGGTCTCGTAGCGGTTGCGACTGCCATATTCGCGGTCGTAGCGCTCGTCGAAACGCTCATCCATGCGGCGGCGACGCTCGGCGTCCTCGTCGCCGAACCAGGAACGGATCTCGTCGCCCGCGCGATCGAAGAATCCGCGATCGTTGGGGTTGTCGTAGCGCGGATCGCGGAACTCGCTGCGATAATTGCGGTCGGCGCCGTAGCGGTCGTTGCGTTCATAGCCCATGGGGACGTCCTTTCTGCGAATGGGGACAAGCCTGTCACACGGTATCGGCCGCCGTCGCGGTGCCCGTGCGATCGTCGTCGTAAAACGGGAGAAAAGCCTTGCCGTTCCGATCGTTACGGGTACGGCGAAACGCCGGAGCGGCCAGCGGAGGGCGGTTCGCGACCAACGGCCCGGCGGCCGATGACGTTCATTTTCGGAGACGCCGCTTTTGCGCGTTGCAAGGCCCGAAAAGCGTCGCTAAAGGGAGCGCCCACCGGCGGTGCGGGGCTGTAGCTCAGATGGGAGAGCGCTGCAATCGCACTGCAGAGGTCAGGGGTTCGATTCCCCTCAGCTCCACCACGCCCGCCGGTTCGTTCTCTCAGTGGTCCACATCGTCGATCAGGTGATCGAGCGCCTTGCGCGCGCCGTTGGCGTATCCGGTGAAGGTCGCGGCCGCGACGCAGGCCTTGCGGGCCTGCCCGTCGATCGGGTGATCCCAGCCGCAGCGCGCCGTCGGCGCGAGCCCCAGATAATGAACGTGGAACAGCACAGCCCCCGCGACGAGGCCGAGAAGCAGGAGGATCAGCGATCGCATGATCGCTTCCTAACAGCCGCTGCGACGCGCCGCCACTCGACATACGCGGCGGATCGCGGCACGGGGCGGGCATGACAGGAACCGAATTGCGCGACCTGCTGGTCCGCGAAATCGCGCGCACCCATGGCGGCGGCGCGCAGCGCTGGCGCAAGGTAGCCGGCACGATCAAGGTCTATTCGCGCGACACGCATGCGCACTGCAACTGGGAAGCCCGGCCGACCGGCACCGCCTTCGAGATCGCGGTGGTCGAGCGAGCCAGCGACGGCCTGCGCGCACGCCATCCGTTCGTCGAAGCGGGCTGACGGTTTCAGCGTTATTGGAAAATGGTGCCCGGGGACGGAATCGAACCGCCGACACCGTGATTTTCAGTCACGTGCTCTACCAACTGAGCTACCCGGGCGTCGCGTCTGAAGCGAAGCGAGCGGCGCCTATAGGGACATGGAACCGTGCCTGTCCAGCCCTATTCCTGCTCGTCCGTCTCGGCGCTCGGGCCGGGCACGCGATAGCCCCCGCCCAGCCACTGTAGCAGATCGCGATCGCGGCAGCCTTGGCTGCAAAAGGGCGCGTGCGCAATGGCAACGGGCTTGCCACAGACCGGGCAGCGCTCCGCGCGACGGATGGGATCAGGGCTCGACATGCCCGGCCGATATGGCGAGCGCCGGTTCGCCCCGCAAGGCGACGGCGCCGCCGATCCGCCGGGCGAGCTGATCGATCCACTCGGGCCGGATGCGATCGATCACGGCAGGCGTGGCGACAAGCGTGCGCGCACCATGGCCGTGGCTCGCGCGGCGGATCAGCGCCAGCGCGGCGGTCAGCGCCGGATCGGTGCGGATCAGTTCGGGGATCGAGGCGCGGGGGCGGGGGCGAACGATCTGGACGAAGCCGAAGCCGTTGACCGCCGTGCGTTCGAACGGCTGCGGCAAGGCGGCATCGATCGCCTCAGCGGCAGCGACGCGCTCCGCCTTGGAACCGAGCGTCGGGAGATCGATGCCGATCGAGCCACCGATCGCCAGCCGGCGAACGGCCTGCGCTGACGCGCGCGCGCCAAGCACCGCCAGTTCGGCCGGGGGCAGCGGGCCATCCACGTCGAACAGCGTCATGGCAGGCGTGGGGGAGAGGCGGAGCGCGCCGCCGGGAAAGTCGATCTCACCGGTATCGGCCTGCTCGATCAGTTCGGACCAGCCGGCGCGTTCCAGCAGGTCCGGATCGTGCGCGGAGAGGCGACGGGCATCGGGAAAGCGCTCGGCCAGCCTCTGCGCGGCGCGCTCCCCGGTCGCGTCGCTGGCACGGGCACGCGGCGGCTTGAGGCGGCCCGGTTCGGGGATCGCCTCCCGCACGATCTCGACCAGCAGGGTGCGGCCCTGGGATAATCCACGCGGCACCGATTCGAGCACGGCATCGCCCTGCGCGGTGGCGAGCCATGCCCCCTGCCCCACCCGCTCGCCGATCTTGCCGAAAACGATCGCGCCGTCGAGCCGGTCGATCGCCGCTTCGAGAATGATGTCGCCTTCGATCAGGGCGGCGCGATGTTCGCCTATCCCCTCATCGATGACCCATTCAGCCAAGGGAGAGCCCTGCGGCCACGAGCAGCGCGCGTGTTTCGAACAGGGGCAAGCCCATCACGCCCGAATGGCTGCCGGCAAGCCCTTTCACGAAGCTCTCGGCGAAACCCTGGATCGCGTAGCCGCCGGCCTTGCCATGCCATTCGCCGCCCGCGACATAAGCGTCGATCTCCTGCGGGGAGAGGCGTTTGAAGGCCAACACGCTGGTCGATTCGCGATGACGCGCCCGTCCTTCGGTATCGATCAGCGTCACGGTCGAGTGTACGCGATGGCGACGGCCAGAGAGCAGGTCCAGGCACTGGCGCGCGGTGCGCTCGTCCTCGGCCTTGGGGAGGATGCGCCGTCCACAAGCGACCACCGTATCGGAAGCGAGCACCAGCGCACCGGGGTGACGCGCGGCCACAACGGCCGCCTTCTCGGCAGCGAGGCGGCGGGCATGGGGCAGAGGCAGCTCCAGCCGGCGCGGGTTCTCGTCCACGTCGGCGGGGTCTATGGCGTCGGGCGTGATGCCGAGCCGCGCCAGCAGTTCCAGCCGGCGCGGGCTGGCGGACGCCAGAACGAAGCGCATGTCGGAACCCCCGTTCGGCGAAGCGCGGGTGAACCGCGCCTCCGTCACTTGAACCGGTACGTGATGCGGCCCTTGGTGAGATCGTAGGGCGTCAGCTCGACGAGCACCTCGTCGCCGACCAGCACGCGGATGCGGTTCTTGCGCATCTTGCCGGCGGTGTGGCCCAGAATCTCGTGATCGTTTTCGAGGCGCACGCGGAACATGGCGTTGGGCAGAAGCTCCACCACCTGGCCGCGCATCTCGAGAAGTTCTTCTTTCGCCATCAATCCTCGTATGTTCGAAGCGTCTTGTAATCGGCGCGCGCCATAGCCGCTGGCGCGGAATAAGGAAAGCGCCGCGCGGTGAGACCATTTCGCCGCGTCAAGGCGAAATCGGCTTTTCGACGAAACGCTTCATTGCCGAGCAAGGTGCTGGGGAATAAGGCGGTCCCGTCATGCTCGCCCAGAAGACCCGCTATGCGCTGCGTGCGCTGCTCTACCTCGCCGAAGCCGATCACGGCCGATCGGTGCAGGTCGCCGACATCGCCGCGACCCAGCAGGTCCCGCGCAAATATCTGGAGCTGATCCTGCTCGATCTCAAGAAGGCGGGCATGGTGACGAGCCGGCGCGGGCCCGGCGGCGGCTACGTGCTGGCGCGCAAGCCCGCGGAGATCAGCTTCGCCGAGGTGATCCGCCTGATGGACGGGCCGCTGGCACTGGTGCCCTGCGCCAGCCTCAACTTCTATGCGCGCTGCGGCGATTGCCATGACGAGGCGACCTGCGCGATCCGCAGGGTGATGGCGCAGGTGCGGACGGAGGCCGATCGCATCCTGTCGGGCACGACTCTCGCCGATGCCGCCGCGATCGAGACGCTCGCCGCCTGAACCTGTCATATGACGGGCGTAGAAATGACAGGCGTAGAAAGCGCTTCTTGGGGTTCGTGAAGTTTTCTCCATTTCTCGACTGTAGAAATAGGAAATAGCCTTCCCGCAACCTTATAGGGGAAGGAACCGTCATGCATCGCCGCTCCATTCTTGCCGGCATCGCCATTTCGCTGGTCGCCGGCCCGGTCGCGCTGTCCGCCGCCACGGCCGCGCCGGCGCCCGTCGAGATCCTCAACGTCTCCTACGATCCGACGCGCGAACTCTATCAGGATATCGACGCCGCCTTCGCCAAGGACTGGAAGGCCAAGACCGGACAGGACGTCACCATCCGCCAGAGCCATGGCGGATCGGGCGCGCAGGCGCGTTCGGTGATCGAGGGGTCGCCCGCCGACGTGGTGACGCTGGCGCTCGGCTACGACATCGATTCGATCGCGCAGAAGGCGAAGCTGCTGCCGGCCAACTGGCAGAGCCGCCTGCCGCACAATTCGACGCCTTATTATTCAACGATCGTGTTCCTCGTCCGGAAGGGCAATCCCAAGGGGATCAAGGACTGGGGCGACCTGATCAAGCCGGGCGTACAGGTGATCACCCCCAACCCGAAGACATCGGGCGGCGCGCGCTGGAACTATCTGGCGGCGTGGGGCTACGCGCAGAAGACCTATGGCGCCAAGGCCAAGGATTACATGATCAAGCTGTTCAAAAACGTGCCGGTGCTCGATTCGGGCGCGCGCGGAGCGACCACCACCTTCGTCGAGCGCGGGCAGGGCGACGTGCTGCTGGCGTGGGAGAATGAGGCGTTCCTCGCGGTCAACCAGCTTGGCCAGGGCAAGTTCGACATCGTCGTGCCCTCCGTCTCGATTCGCGCCGAGCCGCCGGTCTCGCTGGTCGACAAGAATGTCGACCAGAAAGGCACGCGCAAGGTGGCGACAGCCTATCTGAACTATCTCTACACGCGGCCGGCGCAGCAGATCATCGCCAAGGATTATTACCGGCCGATCGATCCGGTGGTGGCGAAACAATATGCCGCCAAATTCCCGCGCCTCCAGCTTTTCACCATCGACCGCAATTTCGGTGGCTGGGCCAAGGCACAGGCGGCGCATTTCGCCGATGGCGCGGCGTTCGACCAGATCTTCGCCGCGGCGAA
>Ga0310811_10008854_pt1 | contig 12958 bp, 16 predicted proteins | sample YCmetagenome_FD_207642 | JGI IMG/M metagenome (GOLD analysis project Ga0310811, IMG submission 207642) | Soil microbial communities from experimental microcosm in Duke University, North Carolina, United States - YC | ecosystem: Engineered > Artificial ecosystem > Soil microcosm > Unclassified ...
CCCTGTATCTCGACGACCGCTCACGCAACCACAAGGAGTCTGTCGCTATCATGCAAGAGTTGGAGCGTTCGACTGGCATAAATACGCGAACGCTCGTCACCTTCCGCCCGGGAATGAGAGATGCCCGAGAGAAACTTCGATGGGCATCAACGCGTGTCACTACGTTGCAGGAAGATATCGCGTATTCGCTGTTCGGGGTCTTTGGCGTCCACCTTCCTGTAATCTACGGAGAAAAAAGACAGAACGCGCTCGGACGTCTCTTGCAGGAGATCATTGCTCATTCGGGCGACATAACAGCCCTAGACTGGGTGGGACAATCGTCCAACTTCAACAGCTGTCTCCCAGCCGAGATTTCCTCATACAAGGCTCCGCCATACACACCACCATCTCTATCTGAACACGACATGCAGGATCTGAATTCCACCCTGCGAAACAAAGTAACTGTGCAGTTGGCTTCAAAACTGTATACCACTCTTGAGAACCTCAGCGTCCCTCGTTTCGCAAATGCTAGACTGCAATTGCCTTGCATCGCATTTCCTCTTATTGAAGTCAGGTGGAGGCCTAGCCAAGATGGGGCCAGATGTTCCACTTATAGCATCAGGGCAGACGGGCTACAAGACTTGCTCGTCACAACGGATGACAAGCTTGTCCAATTTTCACCTGCAAGGCGTATTAGGCAGACATTCCTGCTCATACGTCCATGGACTCGGTACGATCTTGATCCTGACTTGGTCGACTTCACAGATGAGTCGCAGAATTACGATCCTGATCTTGATTTGGTCGACTTCACAGATGAGTCGCAGAGCGTAGAAGATTGGGCAGATGAGCCTGGAGATGATGAGCTGGTGACCAGAGGATTGAGGTTGCTCGTTCGCCTTGCTCGTCCTTTTGGCGCACTTTTGCTAGCGCAACAGCGTGGTGGGGAGTATAAGAGAATCGCTTCGGATAGCAATATCATCGCGCAAGTTACGGACATAACCACCGTTGATAACTTGATGAACACCCGGACACTGGAGATATTGTAGCTGCGACGCACGGGATATATTTTTCTCGTACCTTCACAACACCTCCACGTGAACAGTATCCCTAGAATTTTGTTGGTATCGGTCTCGATGTCGTATCATTTAATAGGACATCCCAGGAAAGAGCAGAAAGCTCCAGTGCAAGTGCTTTCAAGAACTGCGTTGTTTGCCATCTAGACGCTCTCCCTGTGAAGTTGCAGAAGTTCTGCAAAGTCGCTCGCAGTGCAGGGTATCGCTGGGCATGGAGTGTTACATGCTGCATTGACCAGAACAACAATGTTGAGCTCCAGCAATCAGTCAACTCCATGTTCGTCTGGTATCGCTACTCAGCGCTCACCATCGTCTACCTATCGGATGCTCCTCCTTCGTCAGAATATGGTGCACTCGCAAACAGCACCTGGAACACGCGTGGATGGACCGTTCAGGAGTTCCTCGCTCCTAAAATTGTTCTTTTCTACCAAGCAGATTGGACCCTATATCTGAACATATGCTCACGCAACCACAAACGGTCTCTCAGTATCATGAGTGAGTTTGAGGATTCAACTGGCATAAATGCGCGGGCGCTCGTCGACTTTCGTCCAGGGACAAGAGATGCCCGAGAGAAACTCCGATGGGCGTCAAATCGTGACACCACGAGGGAGGAGGACATCGCCTACTCCTTGTTTGGCATTTTTAATGTCAACCTTCCTGTTATCTACGGAGAGAAAAGACAGAAAGCGCTCGGACGACTCTTACAGGAGATCATAGCACATTCGAGTGACGTCACAGTCCTTGATTGGGTGGGACAATCAACTTTAACAGTTGTCTCCCAGCCGAAATTTCCTCATACAATACTCTGACATGCACGCTACCATCTCTATCCGAAGACGAGATGCAGAATTCGGTCTCCACACTGCGAAGCATTGTGGCTTGGGAGTTGGCTTTGAAATTGTATACCACTCTTGAGAACCTCAGCGTTCGTCGTTTTTCCAATGCCAGACTGCAATTACCTTGCATCGCATTTCCTCACAGAAGTTAGGAGGAGGCCTGGTGAAGACGGGGTCAGATGTTTCACTTATGACGTGAAAGCAGACGGGCTACAAGACCTGCTGGTCACAACGGAAGACAAGCTAGTTCAATTCTCGCCTGCCAGACGTACTCGGTAGACACTCTTGCTCATCCGTCCGTGGAATCGGTATGATCTTGGACTAATCAACTTTGCAGACGAGATGCAGAGCGTAGACGATTGGCCCGAGCTTGGGTCTCCGTCAGATGATACGGTCGTCAGCTATCCTAGACGAGCCAGCCACGCGGGAGTTGAGGTTGATCGTTCGCCTCGGACAGCCTTTTGGCGCACTTTTGCTAGCGCAGCAGTGGGGTGGGGAGTATAAAAGAATCGCTTCGGATAACAATATCATCACACAAGTCAGGGACATGACTTCTGTTGATGACATAATGGACGTCAGAACGGTGGAGACATTGTAGCTGCAAAGCATGGGACATTTTCATCTCATACATTGACAACATTTCTACATGAATTATTTACCTAGAATTTTGTATGGTATCGGTCTCGATACCATATCATCTATTGTCTCCAAATCAGACATCATAAGAGGAGATAGCTCCGGTGCAAGCGCTTTCTAGGCCTGTGCTATTTGCCCGTCTAAAAGCTCATCCTCTCTTCCAGTTTGTTAAGGAGCAAAAACTAAGGAAAGAGGGCAAGGGTCCCATCTTGCATACAGCATATGGTGCAACGGGAGAAGGAAAAAGGTCGAACGCAATGCTGGTTAGAAATGGCTCGCACTGATGTTTCAGACGCATCGATCGATGTCAACAGAAGGAATAGTGTTTAAGATACAAGATAACCAAAACGTACAATTGTTATGTGAGATGAAACAGGTTCTTCTTGACGTCTCTCGATGATGGTGCGTTCAGTTTACTCCATCGCACCATAGCCCACCCACCCATTCATCTTCAGTCTTCTCGCATTGAGCTCCTCGATTCGGGTCTCCTTCGCAGCGATAGTCGCAGACCTTATGAAGTATGAACAACGTCCATCGTGGGATGTGCTTGGAATGAATTGATTGCGTCTGGCAGAACCCTCTGAGTAGTCTACCGAGGGACGAAGTGGTGCTACTTGACAAAAATTAAGATGTCAGGGTGTATGGCAAGTATATTTCTTCCATCATAATTGTTGGGGAATTATAAGGTATTTGCTGAGGACAAATTAGAGGAATTGAATATGACAGGCGGTCATGGACAGAGGGCTGACTCGGATAGACGGAGCGAAATGAGATCCACGCTGCAGCATCGTGGTATGGAGTAAATGATATAAAAAGAGCCTACATGTTTTGGGTTATGGGCAGAAATCCAGCTCCACCCACGACCTCTCACGACACATAGATGATCGAGGGCTTAAACTTACCCATAGAGTATGTTCCGTGTCAACTTCAAACGCCACTAACCGTCCATCTTCCTGTTTAGCGATATGTCAGGATTGCATGATATACGTGATCTTACTGTAGGAACGCTCCCGGCGCCGGCGCAAACAACCCAGCTGGCGCCAACACAGACGATGCGAGTGCACACAAAGGCAGTGTCAGCAGTCACGTTCTTCAGAGATGGTCGGCGGATCGTCACCGCTTCAATGGATAAAACCCTGCGAATCTGGGACGTGGAGAAAAGAGCATCGGTGGAAGGATCATTCGAGGGACACAGTGACTCTGTATATTCAGTTTCTATATCGCCAGACGATAGACAAATCGCGAGTGGTGGAGAAGATAAAGCCATGATCATCTGGGATGTTGACAGCAAGCAGATGATATTCAAACCACTGGAGAAGCGTAGAGGATGGGTAAGGTCGGTGTGTTTCTCTCCCGATGGAAAGAAACTCGCAAGCGGGTCACATGATGAAAGGGTTATTATATGGGATTTGGAAACTGGTGCTGTACTTTCAAGACTCGGCAACGATCATTGGGTGTGTTGTATCGCCTTCAGCCCAGACGGGCTGAAATTAGCAGCCGGATCATTGCGTTGCATCCGGGTTTGGCACGCCGATAACGCCGAGCTTCTGTTGGACATCAACATCGATGCTCACTATTTGGTTAACGCTGTTGTGTGGACGCCCGACAGCCAGCAGCTTGTCTCTGCATCAGACAACACAACAATCGAGTTTTGGGACTCGTCGAATGGGACTCAGATCGGACAACCTTGCACCGGTCACACTGACAAAATCTGCTCCCTGACCATCTCTTCTGATGGCTCCTTCATTGCCACTGCCTCGTTCGATAAGACTGTGCGCCTTTGGAGCACAAAGTCACACCAGCAAATAGGACAGGCACTCGAACACATCACACGGGTTCTCTGCGTCGCAATTTCTCCCAATGGAGAACTGCTCGCAAGTGGAGATAATGCTGGGAATCTTCATATCTGGTCAATCGAGAGCACACTTTCTGGAGTATTCGGGATGGATTCCTCATACTTTGCTCATCGCAGTAAGGTGGAGTTGAGCCAAAAGCTCTATGCGGAGACCCTCTCGGGCGCGGACAAGGTGCGAACGATATCCGTCAGTTTTTTAACATTTGTGATGATGTTCGTAGGTCATTGAGCTCAACCCTTCGTCTCATCTCGGATGCGAATTGAAACATGAAGGGCTTCATGGAGTACAGTGTTATGGTGATGCATTCGAGGCCTGCACTATTGTGCTCTCCAACTTGAATGATGCACCCGATTCGCAGATACGACGTAAGCCCCAAACAATCCAAGCGCCGACTTGGAGATAACTTACATTTTTTGCAGAGCTCCACCAGCAATATATCAGTCTTTCTGAAGTAGAAGATGCTATTCGACAAGCCATTCACGCCCGACTGGAAAACGCTCCACTTCGTCTAATCAACACCTCCACTGGACGTTTGTGTAATCGAGATGCGCAGATCAATGCATTCATAGAGAGTACAGAGTGCAAAGAGCTCCTGAATTCATCGAACATGCATGGGCCCCTTCAAACGGAACTCATCAAAGAGGCAGCCACAAAGTATTTTAGTTGGATCATGTTGTCCCATAGGTGGGAAAGCAAGAAGTCGAGATTGAGGGCAGGGATATATACGAATTGGATCCGGTCGGAACCGTGGTGAAGTCGCAGAAATTCTGCAAAGTCGCTCGCGAGGCAGGGTATTGCTGGGCGTGGGTCGATACATGCTGCATTGACCAGAACAACAACGTCGAGCTACAAAAATCAGTCAATTTCATGTTCATCTAGTATCACTACTCAGTGCTCACATCGTCTACTGATCGGATGTTCCTCCTTCGTTGGAGTTGGGTGCGCTCGCAAAGATCATTTGGAACACACGAGGATGGACCGCTCAGGAGTTCCTCGCTCCTAAAATTGTCCTCTTCTACTAAGCAGATTGGACCATATGACTCGACGACCGTTCACGCAACCACAAAGAGTCTATCGCTATCACGCAGGAGTTAGAGCGTTCGACTGGCGTAAATGCGCAGGCGCTTGTCGCCTTCCACCCTGCCAATGGGACGAGAGATGCCCGAGACACACTTCAATCAACATCAACGCGTGTCACTACGTAGCAGGAAGACATCGCGCATTCATTGTTTGGAATATTCAGCGTCCACCTTTCTGTGATTTTGTCAGTGTCACGATGGAGTTGGAGCGTTCAACTGGCATAAATACGCGGGCGCTCGTCGCCTTCCGCCCGGGGCTGAGAAAACTTCAATGGGCATCAACGCGTGTCACCATGTTGCAGGAAGATATCGCGCATTCGCTGTTTGAGATCTTCTGCGTCCCCCTTCCTGTAATTTACGAAGAAAAAGGACAGAACAAGCTCAGACGTCTCTTACAGGAGATCACAGTTCATTCGGGTGACATCACAGCCCTGTACTTGGTGGGTCAATCGTCCAAACTTCAATAGTTGTCTCCTAGCTGAGATTTTCTCATACAAGGCTCCAACATGTACACTACCATCTCTATCCAAACAAGATATACAGATATTGGTTTCCACGCTGAGAAACTTTGTGGCGATGGAGTTGGTTTCGCAACTATATACTACTGCGAACCTCAGCGTTCCTAGTTTCGCAAACGCCAGACTGCAATTGCTCTGCATCGAATTTCCTCTCACAGAAGTTAGGCGGAGTGCTGGTGGAGACAGGGACGAATTTTCCACATAAGAAGTCAAAGCAAATGCGCTACAAGACCTGCTGGTCACAACGGAGGGCAAGCTTGTTCAATTCTCGCCTGCAAAGCTTACTCGGCAGACATTCTTGTTCGTCCATCCGTGGAATCAGTATGATCTCGAGTTGATCGACTTTACAAATTGGCGCACCTTGGCTAGCACAATTTATCCCTTCGCCTTTCCTCGGATACCAGTAGAAGCATGCAGTATTTAGAAGTACACAATACTATGATGAAGCTGTCATCTACACTCTCCGACCTCTTGACACACGCAAAGTAAGCCTGGAATAACAACAGACGACTTTGTACCTGCGAAATTCCCCAGTTGCACACGCCGCGTATCGTCCTCACAGTTTTTTTCACCTCGACGTTTTCAATCGCCCCTTTCTTCTTCCTAACTTTCTGCCACCGTCCACTTTTTTCTTCCCACTGTCTTCCTGCCACTGTCCTCGACTACATCCTTGGCCAGATCTGGCCAAGTCTGGCAACACTGCGTAAGTCAAGAATGATATTGTCGCTAATCGGAGAGATGTTGACTGACTTGACCGGGGGTAATGTTATTTTATCGTTGTTTTAAGCCTTGCAGTTAGGGCGCCATCGCAGTCTACATAAGCATTATTGCTAGAGAAAATCAGTCAAAGTCAGCCTGAGTTCAAGGAGATTAAGCAAGGACACTCACTTGTCCATTGGCCAATCATCCAACGGCCACCGAACTGCGTCTGCAGGAAAGGTTTCTTTATCCATGTAATAGTTACGGTGAAACAATCTGTGTATTAGCCGGAGCAAGAAAGTAAAGAGCAGCCAAATATGAATAACTTCAGTATGCCTTGGCTTCACATTAGTGGAAATAATAGACCTACTTCTCAGGTACAAGTGTGCGTGACCTATACATATAGAAGCTGTGATGTTGTGGGGTACCTGAGCCAGGTGGCGATTTGTTGGCTTAAATCTGAAGTTCGGTATCTGCATGCACTGGCGAGCTATGTTCAGAAAGAAGATACTCGATCCACCACTTCCCTTTCTTCCCCATATAAAAGCGCAATAGCCATATACGTCCTTTATGGAATAAGGTGTTTGCATCAGCATGAGTAACGAGCCAAAATCACAAATTGCATACCCCGGGCAACAAATTCCACTTCCAATTTCTGTGTGATGCGCAGACGTTTCTGGAACATCCTGAAGACAAAATGAACAAGGAAGTAATCTTCGCCCACATCATCCGCTTCATAGACTTCAATATGATCTTGCTGACAGCCCAACATGCGTCTCAATGACCTATCCTTGGCTGATAGCACACGGTGAGTCAGGTAATGCTCTCATGTCATTGTGTACTTGCACTTACGATTAACATTTTCCCCAAATTCAGTAGCATAAATGAATTATGGTCGCTGACTGTCATGCACGCAAGACGCAAATCGGAAGAGCAAGCAGGTGAGAATTTGGGAATGAATTTAATAAACTCCAAAAGGGCTTCCTGCCGGTTGTTGACAATTGCCCAATACAGGGCTGTGTGATCCTCGATGCTGAGTTTTTGAAGGAGGTCGGAGAACTCTCCTGCTGGGAGAGCAGCAGCGCAGGATTTAAGAATTGGTGCAACAGAGAAAAGGGTGAAATCAGGAGAGGAGACTATGTCATGAATGCGAGATAGTTTTAACGCTTGGATTGCAGGAATGAAAATGCTGATCGTTTATACCGGATGAAATCCATTGAGTCAGACATATAAATTGCATCATACGAGGGAGGTGGGTCGGAGATGCCAGACACACTGTTATCGAAGGCTATGGTAGCCATCATAGAGGAGCAAAAGGAAGGTTGATCATTATTCGAGAAAATAGGAGCCTCTGTCATGATCAAGCATTAATATTCGCACGAGGCCAGAACATTGCTGGCCCTTATGAGACTCGTAGCGTAGAAGATTATTGGTCTGTACCTGGATCTCCACGCAAGTTAGGGACGTGACTTCTGTTGATGACGCGATGAATATTGTATGAACGGCGCATAATTATTGACTTTTGGCTGACAGCACCTCCACCGAACAGTACCCCTAAGAATTGGTGTTGACTTGTCTGAGATAACCTGCGGCAACGGAGAAAACACCGGCGCAAGCGTTTCCCAGAACTGTGCTTGTACAGATTTATGAATTTCATCCGGCGTTTCCGAGTCCTATAATATGTAGAACGTCTCCAACGTTAACAAGCGAGCGACAATTTGCATGTAGAGATCAGTGACAAGTAAATATAGTGAAATTGTTGCAATTCCGGGCTGTGCCCTGGAGAGAAAAAAAAGGAACGTCAGCTTTGTCGGATGCTCAGGAGAAATTTTAGTAGGTGTTTCTGAATTCTCCTGCAAACCAGTTTAAGGTTCTCAACAAAGAATCCAATGATAATGGAGTCCCTTCGTTGAGAACCATAGCTGCGCAGTGGGTCAAATTTCATAGGAGCGAATATACTACTAAAATTACATGACGCCGGGTAAAGGTACTTCCTCCATCCATCTTACCGATTCGTCATAGTTCTGCCACTGTAACACACCATTAGCTGGACATTTAATGAAAGATGCTTAACATACGTGACAGTTTTGCGTTCGGTTGTTGCCACCTCCGTCTTCGCGCGGTTCAGGACTTTCTGGAACTCGGCTACTCGATGACGCATACGGGAGTGCATGTACGCCTTTGAACACTTAATGTGATAATGCAGATAATCGCGGAATAGTTGTACGTGTGATATCGTATTGAACGAGATGTTGGCATTCGCAAAGTGGCGAGGGAAGAGGACAAAGGTGACATAGCCGATGTCATCAGTGTTCCGTAGACCTGCGAGATCACGGATTTCCAAGGGTGGGTCGCGATTTGTGTACAGCACTTGAGGGGCATTTTGAATACTGGGCTGCCGTCGTGCGTCTACGAATTCCTGGTTGCAACGTCAGGCATGATGCGAGAAATCAGAGAGTATTCTTACCTGCAAGAATACCTTGCCAAAAATACGATCGGTCTCCTCCCTGAAGACTGTCGAGAATATCACAGTGACACGGTCCGGCGATGCTTGAATGTAGATGGCTTCTTCATCGCGGTAGTGGATCTGCATTAACTGCCCCTGAGCACTACCTGATGCTTCCAACTCTTTCTGCTGCTTAAACGCGAGCTCGAATGGTGCTGCTAAAGCGTTTCGCTTGAATAGCGAGATAGACTTCACGAATGCTTCTCTGCTTTCTGCAGACAGACACCAATTGAGTCAGACAAACAGACAGTGGAGCCACACGTACCTTCATCGACCGGAACCTGATCAATATCTATATCAAGACTGATGTTATATTCTGGCTCTGGCTGTTGTTTAATGAGTGGGCCATACTCCCGTTGCAATATCTGCATCGCTCCATATGCAACTAGCTCATCCCAGCATCGGATATTCATCGAAAGCTGAACCACAGTCTTCTTTTCTGGCGTTGATAGATGAAACCTCACGCCATCAAAATCTACAAACAAAATATCAAGAGACGACGGCCTGGACATCTCATTAGTATGGGAGCGTTAGTCGATGACAATCTTACTTTGCGATCTTTTCCGCAAGCGTGGTCTGAATGATGAGATTATGAGACTAGTAGCTGTATCAGAACACGCGTCCTCGATGGAGTTTTCCAAAGTTGCTCACCTCGAGGAGGATCATGTTGTCGACGTCTGCTGCGGTGTACCGTGTTGGTCCGTGTGTTATCTATGTAGGACACGAGCGTGAGAAAATATTAGGGTCGCAGCCGCCGAATGATTTCCTTCTTGCTTTTTGCTACTTATCCAAGCTTGCAAGCGACAGATCATACAGTGACAAGTACTGCACAAGGTTTTCAATCATGGGTTAGTTTTTTCCTAATGTCAAATGACTTAAAGCTCAAAGATATGCAGCGCCAAAAAAATCAAAGGCATCAAAGATGTCTCTCAATGAATTTCTCGGCGATAGCAGTGCGTTGGTCATTTTTCATGAAAGGCCGGTTATAAATGTGACGCGTAGCGTTGGGATCATGGGCGGACGAGATGGATTCTCTTCCGAGTGCTCGTACGTGCTTGTCTATTCTGATAGAGGATTTAGCTTATCGGAATTCGCCTAGCGTCGATGAGAACGGATGATGACAGGTCTCGACCCGGTGATCGGTTTGGGAGAAGGGACGACTTTTCTTCGTCGCGGCGTAAGTTCTCATTATGAGTCTCGTGATTCATATCGATTCATACTCTACGTAGCCGATCGATCGTTTGCGTCGCCTCGGGAAGATCTCCCACTGCCCACCCAACCCCCTTACACTGCCTACGTCGCAAATCTCTCCTTTGACATCACCGAAGGCGAACTTGAAAGCTTCTTTGGTCCTCATCAGGTACGTATTCTACGGCTTGATGTGCATGACGTAATGTGATTTTGGTCAGACCAAATCCATCAAAATCATTAAGGACCGTGATGACAAGCCGAAAGGTTTTGGATATGTCGAGTTTGTAGAGCTTGATGGATTAAAAGATGCACTGGCAAAGACCGGTAGTGTCAGTGAAAGTGTCATCTATTTTCTCCGTGCTGTAGTTGATTCTCTTCTAGAGCCTTTCTGGACGGACAGTTCGTACCAGCGTCGCCGAGCCTCGTGAGTCCTGAAGACACTCTTTCGAGGCTTTCAAGACTTAGCATTTCACAGCAAAGGAAAGGTCCGGATTCTCAGGGTCTAGCTTTGACGATGACTCCAAGTTCTCTGGTAACTGGCGCCGTGAAGGGCCCCCACCTAACGTGCAGGATTCACGTGATTCCTCCCGACGTCGGTTCGATGGTCCTCCAGGAGATCGCATGCCACCCCCACCCAGTGTCTCAGACGAGGTCAGCCAGTGGAGGTCGAGTAAGCCTCTTGCAAAGATCCCTGAACCAGAAGCTCCGTCATTTAGGCGAAGAGGCTCAGGATTCTCCACGCCTGAAGGTCAATCGCCTGCAGACAGCGAGGATAAATGGGCCCTTGGGAGCAAATTCAAGCCGTCGACAGAAGACCCGCCATCGAGATTTGGCAGTTTGAGAGGCAGTCATGATTCACAGCACACGAGAGAGCCACCCGCGGATGAGGGCGACTGGCGCTCTGGACGATCGAGAACATCGCGTAAGTATCATTTTCAGCTCATATTAAGGGTATGAGTTGAAACCTCAGATGACAGCAACCAGTTCCACACCCCCTACACCCCAGATGGGTCGTCGTAAGCTCGAGCTTCTCCCCCGTTCTTCCAACTCTGCTAGTCCCTCTCCCCTGTCTTCTCCGAAAATGACTTCTAATCCCGGTGCCCCGTCTGCTCCCAAAGCTAATCCATTCGGCGCAGCAAGGTCTGTATTTTTTGTGATATTCAACCTGTCAAGTGCTCAAGTTTTCCGCAGACCAGTTGATGTTACCTCAAAAGAACGCGAAATTACTGCCCGCGTTGAGAAGGATCGTGAAGCCTTGAAAGAACGTGTTCCGCACCCAATGTCACGCAACTCCTCCCGTCAAGCGACTGAACGAAGTCCTATTACTGGTACAAGGTCGCCGCCCCAAGTTATTGCTACGCCGCCTACCCCTGGATCTCCGCGTGTCTCTCACGCGACGCCAACAACGTCGGCAAACATTAGACCATCGATTAGCTTCGCAAACGCTGCTAGTGCGAAGAAGGATGCATTAAACTCCAATGCTGAAGAGAAGGAAGAGTCGCCCATGGACAAGGTTACTGAGCAGGTCGCAGAAGTAAGCGTGTAGTGTATTGTGTTTATGACTTTTTATCTCTACACTTGCTTTGATTTCTATGACATTTTGTGATTTTGGGGTATTGCGGATGAGCATAACGAAATATAGAGCATAACAAGATTTTCTACCGCCGATGATGAAGTTCGGGGTCGATAAACTTCATCCGTCCTCGTCCTAAAACACTGCCTCAGCTTTGACATGGGTGCAGCTGAAGATGACCGACCTTTGAATCGCACACTTCCTTCGCTCGAAGGTGGTGTAGATTCATATTTGCGCTTGATCCGCTCCAGTTCCCTTCGCTTAGCCTCTTCTAACCGCTCCTGCTCCTCTCTCTCAAGTCTGGCATCATACTCCTCTTCGGTTTCTTGCCTAGGAACCTTCTCGTCTTCATCCTTGCGACCCTCGTCATCCGTTTTGGCATCCACTTTGCTTTCATGTTTTCGGCGCTTGGACTTTTTCTTCTTTTGAGTACTACGATCACGGTCTGAACTCGGTGAACGCGAGCGACTGATGTGACGTCTTCGACTAGGAGCTTCTGCATTTAATTCTTCACCTTGGAAGGATATTAGTCATTTCATCAGAACTTCGTGCGAGAAGGGCGCACTTTGAGATGCTTCTACCTTCCTCTTCAGTTCAAGTTCACCGCAGTTAACGATAACGATGGGGTGCTGAGGTCTATCCTTATCATCTACAGGAACTACAGCAAGTTTCTTGACGACTTCTTCGTATCCACGAATGACCCGGCCAAATACGACATGCTTGCCTACGATGGCCTCACATTAAAGACGCATGTGAATTTTCTAGAACTATGGCTCACCATTTAAATGCGGACAGTCTCGCAGGGTAACGAAGAATTGTGATCCATTTGTGTTAGGCCCCTTGTTGGCCATACAAAGAAGGCTGTACCGTGAGATTGGGGATATAAGCGAAGTACTGAGGTATTCGATGGTGAACCCACCCTTCTGATTCCAAAGGTCGCGTCAAGTCTTCGTCAGGGAAAGCACTGCCGTAGATGGATTCTCCCCCAGCGCCATTTCGTTTCGTAAAGTCT